>Ga0302325_10005126_pt1 | contig 29963 bp, 25 predicted proteins | sample Palsa_T0_2_FD_201948 | JGI IMG/M metagenome (GOLD analysis project Ga0302325, IMG submission 201948) | Peat permafrost microbial communities from Stordalen Mire near Abisko, Sweden - Palsa_T0_2 | ecosystem: Environmental > Terrestrial > Soil > Palsa > Peat permafrost | place: Sweden: Abisko...
GTGCCGAAGTCATCGACGGCGACCTTCACCCCTCGTGCTCTCAGTGTCTTTAGGATGGATTCCGTGGCCTCGGCACGTTTCATTAAAACGCTCTCCGTCAGCTCGAGCTCAAGAAATTTCGGATCCAAGCCCGAATCGTTGATGATTGCGAATACCTCTTCAAGAAATTTGTCGTCTCGGAACTCCATCGCGGAGATGTTTACCGCGATCGTTCCCAGCGCCAGTCCGGCATTCTGCCAGGCCCGCGCTTGCTTGCACGCCTCACGAAGGACCCATTTCCCGATCGGAAGAATCAGCCCGCAATCCTCGGCCACGGGAATAAATTGCGCCGGGGAGACAGGCCCTCGAACTGGGTGCGTCCAACGCAACAATGCCTCCGCACCAGTGATTTCTCCCGTCCGCAGATCGATCTTCGGTTGGTAGTGCAGCGTGAATTCCTGACGTTCCATCGCACGGCGCAGACTCTCCTCAATGGACTGCCGCTCCACGGCTCGGACGTTCATCGATGGCTTGAAAAACTGATAGCTCTGCCGGCCGTTCTCCTTGGCCTGATACATTGCCGTGTCCGCGTTCTTGATGAGCGTCTCCGCATCCAGTCCGTCGTCGGGATAGATGCTCACGCCAATGCTCGCGGAGATGTGAAGATCATGCATGTCAATGGAATAAGACCCGGCCACGCCCTGCAGGAGTCTTACAGCCGAAATGGCGGCGTCTTCGGCGTGTTCGACTTCTGACAGCAGCACGACGAATTCATCTCCCCCCTGCCGGCTTACCGTGTCCGAGCCGCGAACGCACTCTACGAGACGTTTTCCAATCGCCTGAAGAAGCTTGTCGCCGATGGGATGTCCGAGGGAATCGTTGATGTGTTTGAAGCCATCCAAATCCAAAAAAAGCACCGCAACTTTTTTCATATGCCGCGGCGCTAACGTAATTGCCTGGGCAACCCTGTCGTTCAGGAGCATTCGATTGGGCAAACCGGTCAGAAAATCATGTTCGGCCAAGTGAGCCAACTGCTCGGCCATCGCTCGTGCGACGCTCACGTCGTGAAAAACGATCACCGCTCCGGTAGCTTGCCCTTCACGGTCGTGGATGGGGGCGACGGAGTCTTCAATCGGAATCTTAAATCCGTCACGCCGGACAAGTGTACAGTTCGGCGGCAGGTTCATGGTTATGTTGCGCACAATAGCCAGAGCCATCGGATTCGGAGTGGTTTCGCTGCTGGTGGCATCCGTAATCTGGAGTACTTCGGCCATCGGGTGGCCAGCCGCCTCTTTCCCCGACCAGCCCGTCATTTTCTCCGCGACGACATTGAGGAAGGTGATATTTCCGGCGATGTCCGTGCAAATAACGGCGTCGCCGATGGAGTTCAGCGTCACTTGGGCGCGCTCCTTTTCCACAAATAACGCCTCTTCCGATGCTTTGCGCTCGACCGCGTAGCGCAGGGCTCGAATAAGGCCGCGCCCGTCGATCTGGCCTTTGATGAGAAAGTCCTGCGCGCCTTCTTGCAGGGCTTGCGTGGCCACCGATTCGTCATCCAGCCCGGTCAGGACCACTAGCGGCACGTGAGGCGCGGCTGAGCGGGCGCGCCGCACCGCATCCAGTCCGTGCGCATCGGGCAGCCCGAGGTCCAGCAAGATAATGTCAACCGCTTGCTGGGCGAGATGCTTCTCGGCATCGCCCATACACGCCACGTGGGTTAGTTCGGTTTCGGGCGAGCCGTGGTCGCTGAGCATCTCTCGCAGCAGACGGGCGTCTCCGGGGTTATCTTCGACCAGGAAAAGTATTTTGAACGATTTCTTACTCATCCGCTTTACCTTTGCTGCTGGGGTAATTTGACCTTGGTCAACCAGAAATCATTGATGCTCTTCACCAGGCCCTCGAATGCGTCTAACTGCACGGGCTTGCTTAGGTAGCAGTTCGCTTGAAGTTGATAGCTCTTTGCGACATCCACTTCCGCGTCGGACGTTGTAAGTATCACGGTTGGTATCGTTTTCAGCGTGTCGTCCTTCTTGATGTGGGCCAGAACCTCCCGGCCATCCATTTTGGGAAGGTTCAAATCCAGCAAAATGAGGTCCGGGCGAGGGGCGTTGACATGGGGTCCCTCGCGCTTCAGAAAGGCCATAGCCTCCACGCCATCCGAAGCCACGTGCAAATGAACGGAAGTATTGGCATCGCGGAAGGCTTCCTGCGTCAACCGGACATCGCCGGGGCTATCTTCAACCAACAGAACCTCTTTGGGCTTACCGATTTGCGCTACGGCCTTCATGATTTCCTCTCGCTGCGAGCCAATCCAAAGTTAAATGTGGGAGCCGGACCGGCGCTGCGAATCATCGCTCCATCAGGACCATTTGGACTTCGTGCGACCGTCGCTCGTTGAGCGTGTCGCGCTTCAAATCGGCGTCTACGGTTTATGTTCGGCTATGCGAAAGATTTTGACCGATTTTTTTCTCATGGGCTTTGACTCTTCTGGGGCAACTTGACCTTCGTCAGCCAGAAATCATTGATGCTCTTCCCGAGGCTCGCAAATGCGTCCCAATGTGCGGGCTTGATGAGGTAGCAGTTCGCCTGAAGTTGATAGCTTTTTGCAATATCCGATTCCGCCTCGGAAATGCTCAGGATCGCGGTGGGGATCGTTCTGAGAGTGTCATCCTTCTTGATGTAAGCCAGAACCTCACGGCCACCCATGTTGGGGAGATCTAGATCCAGCAAAATGAGATCCGGGCGAGGGGCGTGGATGTGGACGCCCTCGCGCTTCAGAAAAGCTATGGCCTCAATGCCGTCGGAAGCCACGTGCAAATGGATGGACGCATTGGCGGCGCGGAACGCCTCCTTCGTCAGGCGAACATCGCCAATACTGTCTTCAACCAAGAGAACCTCAATGGGCCTGCCGTCTGCTTCGATTGCTTTCATGATTCCCGTTCGCTCCCTTCCAGGGCAAAGTGAAACGTGGAACCGTGGCCGGGTTGTGATTCCACCGAAATGCTGCCGCCGTGCCGCTCGACAATTTTCTTGCAGATTGCCAATCCCACGCCCGTGCCCGCGAACTCTTCGCGCTTGTGCAGCCGCTGGAACATGCCAAAAATCCTGTCGAAGTACTGCGAATCGATTCCGAGTCCATTGTCTTTGATCGAAAATATCCATTTGTTACCGCCGTTCCTTGCGGCGGAGATGTGAATCCGAGGGATCCCGGGATTTTGGTATTTGACGGCATTGCCAACCAAGTTCTGAAATAATTGAACCAGTTGCATCTCGTCCGCCAGGACGGTGGGCAGTGGGTCGTGCGTCACCACCGCGTGGCTTTCTTCGATGGCGCCACGCAGATTTACAAGCGCCTGTTGCAATGCTTCTTCACTGGACGTCTCGAACAAATGCTTTGCATTTGTCCCGGTGCGCGAATACGCCAGCAGATCCTGGATCAGCCGCTGCATGCGGCTGGCGCCGTCCACTGCGAATGCAATGAATTCATCGGCATCCGAGTCGAGCTGTCCCTTATACCGCCTCGATAGAAGCTGCGTGTAACTGGCCACCATTCGCAGCGGCTCTTGTAAGTCGTGGGAGGCAATGTATGCAAATTGCTCTAATTCCTCATTCGACCGGTTTAATTCCTCCACCTTCTGCAAAAGATTTGCTTCGGCCTTTTTCCGCTTGGTGATATTCCGGATCGCCGCCGTTACCAAAACTCCCTCGGCGCTTTCGAGAGGACTGAGCATGATCTCGATTGGAAAGCCGCTCCCATCCTTCCGCCGCCCGGTGAGCTCAATACCCGTGCCGATCTGCTGCGCCAACGCGTCTTCCGCGGATCGAAGAGCGTCCGCAATCAGCCGTTCCGCGAAGCCCTCCGGAATGATGTTCTTCACCTTCTGGCCTACGAGTTCATCACGGCGGTAACCGAATTGCTTCTCCGCCTGAACGTTCAGAAGCACGATTTCCCCGGCCTGGTTGACCACCACCATCGCATCTGGAGCCGCCTCCAGCAGCCCGCGGTATCTGCCCTCCATCTGCGCCAGATGCCTCTCCGCGGCCTTGCGCACGCTGATGTTGCGGATCGCCGCCGTCACCAGGACTCCCTCGGTGCTTTCGAGTGGACTCAGCATGATCTCGATTGGAAACTCACCTCCATCCTTCCGCCGCCCGATGAGCTCAAGCCCCGTCCCGATATGCTGCGCCAGCGCCTCGGCAGCGCTTCGCGTACCATCGGCGATCAGGCGTTCCGCAAAACCCTCGGGAATGATGTTTTTCACCTTCTGTCCAACAAGTTCATCGCGGCGATACCCGAATTGCTTTTCCGCCTGGACATTAAGAAGGACGATCTCACCGCCCTGATTCACCACCACCATCGCATCCGGAGCCGCTTCCAATAGCCCGCGGTACTTTGCATCTGACTCCTTGCTTTCGCTAAGCTCGCGGGTAATCACCGGAGTGTCTCGACGAGCCTGGCGCTTTCACCGGATGCGATCGTGCCGCTCAAGGAGCTCGCAGCCTCGACGAGCGAGGTTGAAATGCCAGGCCCGAACGCAAGTTGCGCGTTGCGACTCAATAGAGAGCACGTCGTCATCTCACACCAGCTATGGTTTGGAAGTTCTAATCCGGACGCGATACTGAGGGCTGAAAGAGGGCAGCCTGTAGCCGCGCACCGGTTTCTTGGAAGGGAATTTAATCCTATATTACCCTCTGAGAGGGTCAAGCTGTGTTTCCAGCTACATGTTCAACGGGCCACGGCTCCTTTTACACTCGGTGCTCCCTACGACAAGAAAAAGTAAACTTATGCTTCATTTAAATCACGAGAACAAAGGAATTCAACCCGCCGGAGCAACCAGTCGCATCGGAAATCCTTGCGGGAGCGTGTAATAGTTCGCGGCTGACGTCACCAGAGTTTGCTCCACCGTCGGCGAATCGAGCGGCCGGGAGAAGAAATAACCCTGCGCAAAATCGCAGCCAAGCGATTTTAGCAGGCTCATCTGTTCGGGTGTCTCCACGCCCTCTGCCACGACGTCCATGCCCAGATTGTTTCCGAGACTCAAGATGGTTTTCACGATTTCCCGGCTTTCGCTGTTGGCCAGCATTTCGGAGATGAAAGAGCGGTCGATTTTCAAAACGTCCAGCGCAAAACGGCGCAAGTAACTCAAAGACGAATATCCTGTGCCGAAGTCGTCGATGCAGAGACGCACACCGAGAGTTCTAAGTTCGCTCAAAATTCGCGTGGTCCGCTCCTCGTCGCGCATGGTGACGCTTTCGGTCAGTTCGAGTTTCAAACTGTTGGGCGCGAGGCCGGTTTCGCGCAATATTTGCCCGATCTGGCTTACCAGGTCCGGCTGAGCAAACTGCTTGGCGGAAATATTTACGGCTACGCTAAACTTCGGAGTGCATGGAAATTCCCGGTTCCAGGCGTTCATCTGGCGGCAGGCCTCAAGCAAAACCCAATTCCCAATCGATAGAATTAAACCGGTCTCTTCGGCCACTGAGATGAATCCGGCCGGCATCACCAGGCCAAATTCCGGCCGTTGCCAGCGCACCAACGCTTCGAATCCGATGATGCGGCATTCGCCCAAGGACACGATGGGTTGATAGTGGATGCGGAATTCTTTCCGCTCCGCAGCCAGGCGAAGATCCGTTTCCAGTCTAAAGCGGCCCGTGGCAGTATCGTGCATCGCGGGATCGCACATTTCATAGCGCGCCTTACCGAGAGCTTTTGCGCGGGACATCGCGGTATTGGCGTCGCCAAGCACGTCTTCTGCCGCGCTGTATCCGCTTCCGCTGACGGCAATGCCAATGCTGGCTGTTGTGAACACCTCGTGCGTGTCGATAAGAAAGGGAGCTTGGATGTTTTTTTGAATTCTTTCGGCCACGCGAATTCCCTCACTGGCATTTCGGATGTCATCGAGCAGGATTGTGAATTTGTCGCCTCCCAGCCTCGCCAATATGCCGCCCTCCTCCGGTTTACCGGCCATACCTCCGGCCTCCGCGGAACGTAACATGGCGTCCTCCCGCCGGATCGATCCGGCTAACCGCGCAGCAATCTCCACCAGAAGCCAGTCACCGGCGACGTTGCCCAGGCTGTCGTTCACGATTTTGAAGCGATCCATGTCCACCGATAGCACGGCGAATTTATAATCCGGATGTTGCATTCCCCATCCGACGCAGAGAGCCAGGCGCTCCAAGAAGAATGCGCGATTCGGCAGTTGCGTAAGCGGGTCGTGAAGCGCATCGTGGGTTAATTTGTCTTCCAGTTTCAGGATGCGTTTGCCGGCGCGCAATCGCGCCTTTAGCTCATCGGCGTCGCATGGCTTGGTCAGATAATCGTCGGCTCCCGCCTCGAGTCCGCTGACGACGTCCCGCTTGGCATCTCTCGAACTGAGCAGAATCGCGTAGATGTAGGGATATTCAGTGTGCCGGCGTATCTCGCGGCAAACTTGAAGTCCGTCATACTCTGGCATTAGCCAGTCCAATAGTGCCAACCGCGGTCCCGTCTTGCTGGCGAGACATTCCAGCGCCGCGCGCCCGTTGTCGACGGCAACGACTTCGTATCCCGCGCGTTCCAATATTCTTTTCAGGAGACCTCGCGTCATCAGATCGTCGTCGGCGACTAGGATTCTCATCGCCCCCGGTGTCCGTAGAGATTTCAAACTTAGGCCCATCCGCGGCCTCCCGAAGAACTTCGTTGGCGCGCGGCAAATATCCGAGCCCACACTGATGTTGCCCGCAGAATCCCGGCATCGCATTCCTGTCTAATACGCTGTTTTGCCTTCATCTCCGCCTCGCCCCGAGAGTCTGATAAGTTGCACCGGTCCGATTGCCTGTAAAGGCAGTGAAGTCAAACCAAAGCGCAATCTTTTGACTCGATTCCGTTGAGCTGAGGGGAGAGGACACGGCAGCCCGGAAAAGGGCATTCTGGAAGGGAGTTTAGTATCCCTGACCGAATATGCGGAGTCGAAGAAATTTCTTGGTACGCGGTGCGAATTGGTTACCTATAGTACTTCGTGGCGAAATCAGTCGCGCCGACGCTCCGTGGTTCCTACGCAATATTCCGTTTATTGAAATCGACGCTCCCGAGCGCTTCAGTGACATCACATACAAGTGCTAGGGGCAATTCACTCCTCGCGCATCAGGATAGACGGATCGACCGACAGGGCGCGTTGCGCCGGAATCCATGTGGCCAACAGCCCCAGCAACGCCATAGCCAGGACAACACCGGCTAATACGAGCGGGTCGCGCGGAGTTGCCTGATACACGATCGAAGCAAGTACCCGGCTCGCGAGAATCCCCAGGACCAATCCTGCTGCTGACCCAAAAGCCAGCAATTTGAATGCACGGCCCAACGCTGCCTGTAACACTTCCTTTCGTTGCGCGCCGAGGGCGATACGAATTCCCAACTCCCGCTTCCGCTTGCTGACCGAATACGCAGTCATTCCAAAAATGCCGGTTATAGACAGCATCGCGCCCATCACGCCCAGCACGCCCAGCGAAACAGTCGCTACACGCGAGGCAAACAAAGCGCTATTGAGTTTTTCGCTCCACGTTTCCAGGTAAAAAGGCAGCCCAGAATCCAGCCCACGCAATTTACTCTTGATGGCGGCTGACAGGTGCTGGGAATCAACATTCGAGCGGACGACCATATGCATCTCACTCGTCGGGAATTGCAGAATTGAGAGAAACATCGCCGGATGCGGATCTTCAGTGAGGTTCGTGTACTTTCCATCCTCCGTAATACCCACCACCTGTATTCGCGTCCCATCCTGCCTCTTGTAATAGTTGGCCATTGCGTTTGTTGTGGAACCGAACAACCGGCGAGCAAACTCCCGGTTCACTACGGCCACGCGCGGGGAGTTTTTGTGGTCAGTCCAAGAAATACTTCTGCCAGTCAACAACGTTGTGCCTGCCGCACGGAAGTATTCCGGGGAGATGCTGTACACGACGACTTCAGCGGCCGCATTTGATGCTCTCAGATCCGCAGTTGCGTCAGTGAAGACGTTCGTGCTGTTCCAGGCCTCATGTAGAGGCGGCCAGTCAATCAACCCCACGGATGTCACGCCTGGGATCGTCTCCAGGGAATCGATCATGCGCTTTTGCATTGCGGGCACTGCGTCGCCGCTGTAACCGGACATATTCAGGTCCGTGTCCACCAGCATCGCGTTTCGTGGCTCAAAGCCGAAATTGCTGTGCAGCGAACGTGCCAACCCACGCACGGCAACCATCGAGGAAGTAACCAACACCGCGCAGATCGCAATTTGCACCGCTAGCAAAAAGTCTCGGACAGTAATCCGCCGCCCGACCGCGACGATCGATCCAGACTTCACGATTTGATATGGATCCGTGCGAAGGATCTGCCTCACCGGGACTGCGCCAAACAGGAACCCACTCACTAATGCCAACAACAACGCGACCACATAAACGTGAACGTCTGGGTCGAGCGGCAGATTCATGGGATATCTGGGCACTGGCTGCCACGCACGCAGCCAGCCCAAAAGCATCACGCTGCCCCACAGCCCGACAGCGCCTCCCATGAGTGAAAGCAATAGGGCTTCCGTGAATAATTGCCGCAAAATGCGCAGGCGGCTCGATCCTAGCGCGAGTCGCAGAGCAATTTCCCGCGCGCGGTCAGCGGCGCGCGCCGCAAATAGAGTGCCGAGGTTGGCGCATGCTGCCAGCAGAATTAATCCCGCCAGCAGCATCAAGGCGGTGACGAACGCCCGTATCGGACGGCCAAGATAGTCACCATAGAGACTTGGACGCGCCAGCGTAAAGGTGATTTGGCCATCGTCTTTGGGATAGTTCTTTCCGAAATACGCGCCGATCGAGTTCAGATCGGCAATCGCCTGCGCCGGAGTGACGCCTGGCTTCAGATGTCCCATTACCATAAATACCCAACGGTTTCCGCGCGCGTTCAGGAAGTTCGAACCCTCTACCTGCTCCTGGTTAACCATTGGCACAAAGAAATCGGGAGAGCCGAACAACAGAGTCCCGTGGAACCCGAGTGGAGCTACACCGAGGATGGTGAACGGGTGTTTGTTGACCCCGACAGTGCGGCCCACCACGTTAGGATCATCCTGAAAATGGACGTGCCAATACGCGTATGCGAGAACCAAATATGGTGCGCTGTTCGGCCCGTGCTCATCGGAGCCGTGGAAGAAACCGCCAAGATAGGGCTGAATGCCCAATGTGTCGAAGTAGTTTCCACTGACTTCCTCGGCCCACGAGGGAGTGGCATTTTGGCCCGTGTCCAGGCCCGCTTCCGTGATGGTGAAAGCTGCCAGACTGTCGAAGCTGCGATTTCGATCGCGCAGATCGAGATAGTCAGGATACGACTGCGACGGATCCAAGAAGCTTGCTCGGCGCTCGATTGCGTAAAGGCTTTGCGGTTGCGGCACATTTAGCGGTCGCAATATCAGCGCGTTTAAAACGCTAAAAACTAAGGCGTTTGCGCCGATGCCCAAAGCGAGCGTTCCGACCGCCACCGCGGTGAAGCCGGGAGACTTGCGCAACATCCGCAGGCCGAAGCGAACATCCTGTATAAGAGTCTCGATGAAATTGCTGCCAAGGGCATCGTTGCACGCCTCTTTGAACCGCACATGGCCGCCAAACTCGAGACGTGCGCGACGCTCGGCTTCAGGACGAGGAAGTCCGGAGCGCTGCAAATCGTCCGCGCGATGCTCGATATGCGAACGAAGCTCCTCCTCCAACTCAGCATTCATCTGCGAACGCCGGAAAAGAGTGGCGAGGCGGAATCGAAGCGAGTCGAGGAGTTTCATACTTCCTCCGGTTGCTCAGCGAGTGCCGCGCCGATAGCAGTCGCGAGACGATTCCAGCTCTCGGTCTCTTCGCGTAGACGCTTGCGGCCCGCGGCGGTTAGTTCGTAGAACTTGGCGCGGCGATTGTTCTCCGACGTGCCCCAGCTCGCCTTGAGCAGTCCCTGACGGACCAGGCGAAACAGACCGGGATAGAGTGCGCCCTGTTCGATCAGCAGCGCGTTGCCGGAGATCTGTCCGATCCGCAAAAGGACTCCGTACCCATGCAGCGGGCCGAGCGAGACGGCCCGCAGGATGAGGAGATCGAGAGTGCCAGGAAGCAGTTGAGCTTGGTCGGTCACGAACCCTCCTAAGATAGTTAGGAGAATACCGCGGTTACTCCTAAGCTGTCAAGGAGAGAATAAACCTGCGATCAGCGACGGCGATCAGCGAGATCGACAGGCAATACGAAGGCGGTTCTTGAATACTCCGGAGGAACAATTCGGCGCAGGCGAGGTAAAAACCGATTGGAGTAGCAGCAATGTTGGAAAGCGCTTTAGAATGTCTGCAGCACTTCATGTCGGGGCGTAGCGCAGCCTGGTAGCGCGCCTGCCTTGGGCGCAGGAGGTCCGCGGTTCAAATCCGCGCGCCCCGACCACTTACTTCTTTGTTTTCAATTTGCTCTGCCTGACGTTGTCTGCGTCGGAGCCTGAACTTGGGTCCATTTGGGTCCAAATACGAGCCGCTCGACGCTTTCTACTGCGCGACGCTGCTCTTCCGGGATCGCGTGCAAATAAATCTCGCGCGTGATGTCCGGTGTGGAATGCCCTAGAAGCGATTGCATCGTTCCTATCGGCGTGCCCACAGAGTCGAGCATCGTTGCGTGGCTATGCCTCAGAAGATGCCACGTGACACCAGGAAGCCCCAGTTTCTTTGCGGCGGGTTTCAGGTGCTTGCGCAAGAGATTCCAGCGATGTAGTGGCAATCCCTCGCGTGTGGCGAATACCAGTGCCTTTGGGTCAACAGCGGCGGGACAGATGCCGGCGAGAATTAGTGCCGTCTCGGTCCCAATCGGGATGGTTCGCGCACTACGCTTCGTCTTGGGTTGATCGAAGTGCCCGTTGTACACCGTCTCGACTACCCGGAGCAAACGAGCCTTCAAATCAATACTCCCCCAGCGAAGCGCAAGCAACTCCCCTACTCGCAATCCTGTCAGCACCAGCAACAACGTGACCGAACGTGCGGGTTCATTCAGCGCCGCAGCAATGTCTCGGGCCTGGACCGGAGCGAGGACTACTCGCTCCGTCCCATGCTGCCGTCGCGGGAGTTTTGTTTTCTGAGCTACGTTCTCGGCAATATAGCCCCATTCCTCGGCTGCTCCGAGAATCTTGCTCATACCACACTTGAAGTGGTGAACGGTTTCCCACGACAACCCATTGCTGAGTTTTCGGCTGAGGAAGCTTTGCAGCTCTTCTCGCGTGAGTTCACGAAGCTGTCTCTGACCGAAAGCTGGATTGAGATGCACGTCGAGCATGTAGCGATAGTGTTTCTGGGTTGCGTATTTGAGTGTGGGCAAAACCACAGACATCCAATCGTCCTTGACGAAATCGCCAAACGTACGGACGGACTGCGGTCGTGCCTTACCGTTGTTGATCGACCCTAACCTCTGAGACAGAACCTGCATAGCCAGGCGGCGTGTCGGAAATTCGGCGACGGTCCCGATCACTTCGGACCGTCTCAGTCTGCCGAGCGTGCCGTCTGCTTGAATTACATCCTCCCACCAGCGTGCCACCCAAAGCTTTCTCCGAGTGCCGCGCTGGAAAAGCGATCCTTGCTGGAAACCTCTTCGAGCCATCGTTTCTCTCCTCTTTGGGATCTCGATGGCCCGCCCAGCTTGTTCTTCGTCGCTTTTCAGTGTAGTCCGCATGTCAAGCGGCCTAGCGGCCCGTTCGCTGACGCACTATCCAAGCAAGCACTTCGTCCTCTCGGAAGCGCCAATACTTGCCGAGCCGATACCCAGGCAAGGGATCAATCGAACGCTTTCGCGTGTGTCCGTAAACCCAAGAAACTGGCACCTTCAAAAGTTTGGCAGTCTCCTGAACCGTTAGAAGTTCGGTGTGTTTTCCGTCTCCGTTGTTCATCACTGTGGCCTCCTGCTGCAGAATGCTGTGCGGACAAAACACTCTGCGCGGTCACCGCGCAGTTGGGCTGGAGCGCCCCCACGAATTACTTTGGGCACGGAAACGTGCACAAAAGTGGGGTCGCTCCAGCCCAATCCGGTGTTTTGTCCGCGCCCCAATTGATCGTCGTCACATCCGCAACTTCTTCTGCTTTCGGCTCTTCCGAAAATCCTAAGGTGAACCGAAAGGTGAACGACAGGGTGATTCGTGTCTTTCATGCACCGTTTACCATCTGAAGAAGCATCCGGGCGGACGCTTAAAAAAACTGCATGAGAATGCGGTATTTCTGGCGCGATTATTGCGCCTGCATGCCGCGAGGCCGCAAAGCACACTCCATTTCTGCTGTCGGAATTAGGGCCAGGAAACGGGGCCATAGAAGAATTGCTGAGAAATAGCAGAGCCAAGATGTGCCTGAACGTCATGCCGAAAAATGGGCCGCGAGCTGCACGCATTTCTGAATGGGAGAAATCGGGAGCAAATTCAAGCTTCATTTCCAGCGGCTGATCTGGACACACAATTTCAAAGCGAAAGAAAGCCCGGCGACTCTTGATATCAGGCATCCCAGCCGTATATGCCGAACCACGCATCGGCAAAGTTCTCCTACTATATAGAGGCGAAAAATCCGCCAAACCTCACGGGACAAATCAAAAAAATCGGCGAGAGTGTCCCCTATTTATAAAGAGGCAGAAAAAGCGGAAAATGTCAGCGGGGAAATCCACTTTTCATTGGCTTCCAAGAACTATCTTTAGGCCTCCCTCACTTCATACTTAAGAACTGCTTTCTTAAATGTACCGTAGGTGGTACACTCCTTTAGTGGGCAAGAAATCCAAATCCCCGACGCGAGTAGGTGCCCAGCCTGAGGGGCTCGAACGACAGGGCAAGAGTGTTCCGGCCATCTTCTATCGCACGGAGGCGGGCGGGGAGCCGGTGCGGGATTGGCTGAAAGAGCATTCGTCGGAGGACCGGAAGCGCATCGGAGAGGATATCAAGACAGTGGAGTTCGGCTGGCCAATAGGGATGCCCGTTTGTAGACCATTGGGCGAGGGTATTTACGAAGTACGGACGAGCTTGGCCCAAAACCGAATCGCACGCGTACTTTTCTATATCGACAAGAAGGGCCGAATGGTCTTGCTGCATGGATTCATCAAGAAAACGCGGAAGACACCGGACGAGGATTTGGACCTGGCGCGCCGCAACAAGACTAAGCATCAAAGGGGACTGCAATGAATGTGAAGAAAAATCGCAAGAAAATGGACCACAGTGGGTCAACCTTTGATAGCTTCCTCGAAGAGGAAGGAATCCGAGAAGAAGTCGAGGCGGTCGCCATCAAGCGCGTGCTCGCGTGGCAACTGGCACAGGCCATGCAGGAACAGCAAAAGACCAAGCAAGCAATGGCGAAGCAGCTTCATACCAGTCGTTCACAGCTGGATCGACTGCTTGACCCTAGCAACGTGTCGGTGACGCTCGATACGATCACTCGGGCAGCAAGAGCGCTTGGCAAGCGTGTAATCATCCGCGTGGCCGATGCGAAGGCCAGGCGAGCCTAGTGCAAGGAAATCGCGCTCCATCGTTCAAAGTAGACGAGATAGTTACAGAAGTCGTTCTCGACGAGGATGGACGAAATGAGACGACGAATAACAAGCATAACCGCGACCATAGCCTTCCTGTTGACTTTGGGAATTTCAAAAGCGCCGGCGTGCAGCTGGGCCGTTGGCTATTTCCATCAGGTCTCAAATTTGAGGGGAACGGTGGTTGGAAGCGACTTTCCGGTCCTACACTCTTTCCGATGGTTTCGGCAATCCGTCGCGCGCCCGCACACGAAACTGACGCTGTACGTCTATTGTTGGCCGTGCGATGTAGGGAGTCTTGCGCCCGTCAAGACCGTTCTCACGGGTGCTGATGGAAGATTTGATTTCGGGACTCTTAGGCCGAGTCATTACTACCTCAGGATTGAAGACGAAAAAAGTTCACTGTCGGACTGGTTTGAAGTCGAAGTGCGAGAACCCCCAAATCCGGAGGAATCTGTGATGATCGAAATCTCACCCGTTCACCCAGACTGCTCAGGGGGACACGAGTTCATCGTAAGAGCGCACTGAATCAACACCCGGTTGAAAGCGTCGAATCCATCCAGGGCGCGCCTGCCTACCGTCTGCCTGATCGTAAAGAAAAACTTGGGACCAACTTAGGTCCAAGGACTGCCAAATTAGGTCCAAAACCGTGTACCATGACGTAGAACAAAGCTAGACGGACCAACAAGATAGATTTTTTGCAACTGCCTTGGGCGCAGGAGGCCCGCGGTTCAAATCCGCGCGCCCCGACCAATCTTCAGCACCCTCTGGATGCGTTACCGTTCCCTGAACAGTCGCTTGGAACTGCGCCTGGGCGTTTGAGGCGAACCGAGCCAGCAGCATCCGCCCGCAGTCGATTCAAGCGAATCTTTGCACTTCGCATTACGGCGCAGCGGTGGGTTTTTTGGCTGGCCGCTTTGCGGATCCTTCGTTTTCGCCGCCCTTAGTGCTCAGCAAGGTCAGGGAGTCCTTTGCGTTGAACGGAAATCGGCGCACGGACTGCTGTCCCGTGGTGTTGAGGGAAATGTCCACGCGGCGGTTGTTGGCCATGACAACAACCTGCAGGTTTGCGTCGATTCGTTGCCGTTCCTCATTACTCAGGTCCGGATTCTCGTCAACCAACTGCTTTACTTGTGCCGCGTCCAAGTTATCCTCTTTGCCCAATGCCCGAGTCTCGATGTTGTTGCCGGGAATTCCGTGGCCGATCAGGAAGCTCTTGGTGGCGTCTACTCGCCGCTCCGTCAGGTCCTTATTGTATTCAATCGAGCCGCGATGATCGGCGTGACCCTCGAGAATCAAGTGAGCGTCAGGCTTGAAGGTAAGATACCGGCTGAAATCAGCAGCGAGCGATAACAGAATTTTCTGCTGGCTTTCGACCAAGCCGCCGGTGGGATTTGCCACTGTCGGCCGAGCGGTTGGGAAATATATGCTGTGAAGCGCAAGTCTGGTTTCAAGCTCTTTCACTTCTGGTGGAGGTTGAGCCGCCTGCACGTCAATACTCAACGTACAATCTGCCGTGCCGGCCCGGCCATCGTCCACGTGGCCCGAAATTGTGTACGAGCCGGGAGACAGGCCCGCCGATTGAAACGTTACGATAGAGCCGGAACCATCGATTCTTCCGCCGCTTGCGTTCCACGAGTAAGTCAAAGGATCGTTGTCAGGGTCGCTGGCCGTAGCCGTGACTTGCACTGGATCACCGACAGTCACTGACGTTCGGTCTGCCGAGCACGAGATGGTTGGCGGGCGATTTGGCCTCGGTTGAACGCGAATGCTTGCTGAGCAGCTAGTCGAACCGTTTCGGCCGTTATCCACGCGCACGCTGATCGTGTACGTGCCTGGGCCCACGTTTGAAGAATTCCAACGCACTCCGGGACCAGTCCCGTCAATCGCACCCTCGTTCGCCGACCACGAATAATTCAGTGCATTTCCGCCCGGGTTAGAGGCTTCAGCGCGAATTAAAACGACATCGCCCGATCCCGCATAAACAAACTGCGGATCTGCCGAGCAAGTTGCCGTCATTGACACGCTCGCCACAGGGGTGGGCTTTCCGCCAAAACGAAGCACGATTCCTGCAGAAAATCGCCCGTTGTTCTGCCATCCCCGTTCCGATCCGCTCGGCAACGTAGGGTTGGTGAAATGCGTCAGCAGGTATTCGGCTTGAATGGGGCGGATAGCCAAGTAATGGTTAATTCGGATGTCGAAACCGGTGCCGGCCATAGTGGCGAACCCCCAGTCGTAGGCAAGAGGCTGGCAACTATAGCTTCCGGTACATCCCGAGATAAACACGTTACTCGCGTATGCTCCGCCGACTAGCAGTTGGGCAAATGGAGTGAATCTTGAATGCTTGCGATAGGAGAGGCGGGGGCCAAACATATATGTGTAGACGCTGCCGTCCGCAGGCAGGGTTCGGCTGCCGGTCGGGCTCGAAAGCGTCAGCCGGGTGTTGTCGAAGCCCGCAAAATCCGCCACCACTCCAAGATATCTGTTGAAGTTATAAGCGACGGAGGTGCTTCCGCCATGAAGGTATCCTATGCGATTGTTTGACGAGGTCGGCATAGCTCGCCAGAAGGAATAGCCCAAAAACCATTCGATCCTGGGAGTATAGTTTTCCGAATCGCTCTCTTGATACATCGCGCCCGACGCCCTTGGGCTGGGTTGACGCGCAATGAGTTCAGGTGCAGTGGTGCCAGGTGCACTAAGCTCCGGAAGTGGTGGCTGGCTCGTTGAGAACTCCAGAGGCAGATTCTTAAAGTCCGTTGGTTGCGTGGCACTAGCGACATCGGCCGCATCGCTGGAGCTGGCAGTCGCTTCATTCGCCGTTTTCGTCTTCGGCTTCGTGTCGTCGTTCGCGCGAACGGCAGGCACGATCACGAAAGCTATGGCCATTGTGCCAAGAATTCGAGCTGCCAATTTCATTGTCGCCTCCTGAACCGTGCCTGTTGAGCGAAGCGGATCAGAAAATCCGTCTCACATCCGGCAAACCTGTCCGCGCTTTTTTCCTAAGCCGCTTCTCTATTTATTGCGCGGGCACGTTAATTACGGTGTTAACCATGGTTACTGACGCGTTGAGCGCCAGCGCTCGACCATTAAGCGTGGTTACCGCGGAATTGCCGGCGGTTGAGAACGTGACTCCGGCGGACGCGATAATGGTGCCTACCATCGTGCCGCCCCCCGCCGCGTTGATCGTTGCCGCCGTACCCACGTACCAATACACGTTCCGCGCCTGTGCTCCGTTGATCAGGACGATGTTGCGAGGCGCCGCCGGTCCACCCACGGTGAGCGAGCTCGCCATCTGGAACACCCAGATGGCGTTAGCATCGCCTTGGGCATCCAAAGTCAGATCCGATCCGGTAAGCAGGAACGAACCGCCCGCCGCTTTGTATATCCCCGGCGTAAGAGTTAATCCGCCGAGTTGACCGGCGCCTGGATCGGTGCCTCCGGGCATCGATGCCGGCGAGATATCGTTGTAAGCAGTGAGCGTGTCGCTTGCGGCCTGTGTGGCGATCATGAATGTCGCGGTCGTGCCTTCGGTAGGACAAGCAACAGTGGGTGACGGCGGAGCGGTGTATATCGTCCCGTTCACCATTCCCATGTTGAGGGTCGTTTCTGTGTAAGTGCACCCCACCCCCGCATCGTGAAATCCGGTGACTACTGTGGAGACGCCGGTGGTCCCGATATTTCCGTTAATAATTGTGTTAATTCCCTGATTTGTTATCCCGGCGCCGCCTCCAATCGTTCCAAACGTCGAAGCGGTGCCAAGCGGAGGCCCCGCTGGGCCGGCGGCGGCACCCGTGGTGAAACTCCATGGATTCGGTGCGGCGCCCGCGGCCAGCGCATTTCCAGCCAAATCTGTCGCCGCATTTGTAATCGTGGCCGTATATTCCGTAGTCGCCGCCAGATTCGCTGACGGCGTAAACGTGGCGATGTCGCTTGTAGGATCGTACGTGACCGTTCCAGTGACTGCCGCTCCTCCCGGCCCGGCCACGGCCAACGTGAAGGTGCCAGCGGCGAAGATGCTCGCCGGATTCATCGCTTTACTAAACGTCGCGTTAATTGCCGCGTTGAGCGCAACTCCCATTCCGCCGCTGGCAGGAGTTGTGAGCGTTATCGTAGGTGGCGTGGTATCGGCGCCTGCACCCGTCGTAAAACTCCACGGATTGGGGACGGCGCCAGCCGCCAGCGCATTGCCGGATAGGTCCGTCGCGGCATTTGTGATAGTCGCCGTGTATGGCGTGCCGGCTGCGAGATTCGCTGATGGTGTAAAAGTCGCTACAGATCCCGCGTACGTAACAGTTCCCGGTACTGCAGCGCCACCTACTCCCGCCACCGCAACCGTAAATGTACCCGGGGCCGTAATCGCCGCCGGATCCATCGCGGCGCTGAATGTGGCGGAGATGATTTGATTCGTCGGTACGTCCGTTGCCGCTGACGCAGGGATGGTGAGCACCACCGTGGGCGGTGTCGTGTTTGCGGTCAGACCAGTCATGAAACTCCAAGCGTAACTTTTGGCGAAGGGGATGCCCGCTGCGCTCGTCGCCGCCGTGCTAATCGTCGCCGTATACATGGTGCTGGTCAGCAAATTCGCTGCAGGAGCAAACGTCGCCGTATTCGCGGCTGGCACGTAGCTCACAACTCCGCTCACCGATGCTCCGCCTGCGCCGGCCACTGCCACAGTAAATGTGCCGGTGGCTATCACCGTTGCAGCGTTCATCGGCACGCTAAACGTTGCGGTAATTTTCTGATTTATGGGCACGTTGGTGGCGGCCCTTCCAGGATTCGTGGAAATCACCGTGGGGTTGGGTATGGCCGTGAAACTCCAAGTGAAGCTGGGTAGGACTTCATTCCCTGCTAGATCTTGTGCCCCACTGGAAATCGTCGCGGTATAAACCGTGCCCGCAGTCAGAACGGCGCTTGGCGCAAATGTCGCCGTGGTTCCGGCGTAACTGACCGTGCCATTCACCATAGCTCCGCCAGCTCCCGTCAGCGTGAACGTCGACGCATTGATCGTCGTTGCGTTCATCGGCTCATTGAACGTCGCGGTGATGATCTGCGCGAGAGGCACGTTGGTGGCGCCAGCCGCGGGATTTGTGGCGGTCACGAGAGGCGCCGTTCCCGTCATGAAGTTCCACGGGTAATTGCTGGCGAGCGGCCCGCCGGTGATGTCCGTGGCTCCTGTCGTAATCATCGCTGTAAATAACGTGTTGGCAGGAAGATCGGTCGTCGGCGTGAACGTCGCAGTGTCGCCTGCGTATGTTACTGTCCCCGCTATCGCGGTCGTTCCCGGCCCGGTCACGGTGAAAGTTGTCGCGTTGATCGTCGCGGGAGCCATGGCGCTGCTGAACGTGGCGGAGATCGTCGCTGCGACCAGCACATTGGTGGCGCCATTCGCAGGCGATGTGGAAATTACGAGAGGCGCCGCGGGCCCCGGCGCTTGTTCTCGTCCACAACCGGCTATACAACCAGACATCAGGAACGCCAGAACCCATATCTTTCTCAACGTAACCTTAGGCATGAGCATCTCCTGTTCCAATCGCCGGTTGGCGTTTCCCTGCGGTTGCATCGACACCTCACGGAGGCAGCTAGAATGAAGTGGGTGCTGTGTTGAAGGAAAAAGACGTTTGAGCGCATTCACGCGATTACGCGGAAATTAAGATTCGAATTCTTGATTTCATAAGTACGCACGCGGAAAAAAATCTGTGCACAGCCCGTGCCAAACCTAATTGGGAACCGTGAGATGTCAGGGCCAGGAATGGACTCGGGTTAAGTCACTGATTTCAAAGCTGAAGAAACTTGAAATCCTCTTTGACGCGCGGCACTCGTCTTGCGTCGTAACTCGATTTCGTTCCAGAAGGGGAAAGAAGCGGGGTCAATTTGAAGGTTTCTCCCGATTTAGACCCTGCGGTAAATCGGAAATTTCGGGCCCTCCAGGCGCAACTGTCAATCGTGACGCAACGCGATCGACGCCTCATTAATCGGTTTCCTAATGGCTCACTCTTTTGACTCTGCTCAGAGGGAACTTCAGATCTTGGCGAGTTATTTATACCGATCAGCGAGCGGGTATGCAGATAGGTTGCGCGCAGGACAATACTCGAAGCGCTAGCGTGCAGCTTTTGATTTAGTTTTCTTCGGAGATTTCCGGCCCCTAGTTTCTCTCCGGTGTTGCAGTGCTCGCTCTCCGGTACTAGGCTGCGATTGCTTTTCGGCGGTGATCGCGCGACCGTAAATGTGCAGCGGAGCCGGTGAGGATTCCCGGAAATTGAGCGGGTCTCGGAGATTCTGCAATTCGCGATAGTAATAAAGCGCTGTGGGACGGGAACCTTTAAACCTCAATTTTTGCAGGAACCCGAGCTCCCGGTCGGTGGCATCGCTGCTTAATGAGGGGTTACGAAGGAATTCCTTGAGACCGGCCTCTTCCTCAAAAACTTCATCCGGTTCTTTCTCCACAAACTCGAGTCTCTTGAGGTATCCGGGAGCCAAACGCCGGTTTAACACAATCTCCATTCCGAAGTTGGCCAGCTCGATCGTCCAGGAATCAATTAGCGGGTCGAGGAAGGCGATGCAATTCTCCGCGGAAACGTTGAAGACGTCTGTATCGAGAAATTCGAGGACGATCACCCGCATCTCTTCATAACTTCGGCCGTTCAGGTCTGCGACCAGCTTTAGCCAGCTTTCGCTTTCCAATTCCTCTTTGGCCACCTTCTTCACGACGTCCAGGAGCTTCTGCGTTACGAGGCGCTCCAATTCACCAAAAGGCTGCTTTTCAAAAATCGAGCGTATTTCCTTTTCCCTATCGGGAGCGCACTTGCGCAAGACCAGCTTGCGCACTTCCCCAAATAGCGGCTCGGGCGGATCCGACAGCTTTTTCTTCAATTCTTCGGTGCGCTCGTGCTCAGCCAGTTCGGATAGTTTGCCCGACGGAAGCTTCAAGAATTTGCCGAACTTGACGTAAATGTCGGTGCGGTCGGGCGCCGGTGGCAATTTCTTCCGAGTCAGCAATTGTGAAATATAAGAGTCGGTGACGCCGGCGGCGGCGGCCAGATCTTTCTGCTCGAGTCCCAATTCTTTCAGCCGCCGCCTGATCACCATGCAAACGTCCACGGAGCGCCTCCCGGCAATTAACTACTGACGATTAACTAATGGAGATATTCTCAGAATAAGATTGACAGTTCAAGTTACTTAACTCATTATGGTTAACGGACTGAGGGATTCTTCAGCTGACCTAACAGTTGGAAGTTATCTGGATCACCCCTTTGATCATGAGAATCCAAGGAGACCAACATGTTTGCACGTCGTGTGTATATGCACCTCAAGCCGAATTGCGTTGCCCAGTTCACGGAAACGCTTGAAAAGAACGTAATCCCGACCCTTCGAAAGCAGAAGGGGTTCCAGGACGAAATTACGTTTGTTGCACCGTCTGGAACCGAAGCTTTCGCGATCAGTCTGTGGGATCGCGCGGAAAGTGCGGATGCCTACAGCCGCGCAAGCTTCGCCGAAGTGACCAAGGCTCTATCGACAGTGATTGATGGGCCAATCCTGGTGGAAATCTACAACGTCACTAACTCCACTTTTCACAGGATTGCCGCTACCGTAGCGGCGTAACACAAGAAGTTGTTTTTTGGGTGGGGCGGGATGGTCCGCCCCGCTCATTTTTTTCTCAGTGTGCTCAGCCTCCTTGGATCTGAAGAACGCCTGAGTTGCCCCTGGGGGCGAAGAAACGCTCTCTGGTTCCGGGTGAAGAGCAAGAGGGAGAAACGCGATGGCGCTGCTATTTTGGATGTTGGATGGTTTCGCGGCGGGTTGGCTGACTGGGAGAATTATGACGAATGAGGGCCGGGATCGGTTCGTGGACATGGTGATGGGGATCGCCGGAGCAGTGGCGGGCGGATTCATGTTTGGCGCATTGCACCTTCTTGTCCCGGGCCAAATGATTTACACGAACCTGGCGGCGCTTATGGGCGCTATCAGCCTGACGATTCTTGCCCGATATTTTGGCGGTAGACGAGAAATCGAAGCAACGAACTAAACCGAACCCTCAAAAGAAGTGACGCTACTGCTGCTACTGCTAAAGAAGAGGAACGTTCCTCGCCCTACTTCCCTTCTCGCATCCAGGGCGTGAATGTAATTCCGATCAATAATCCCTCCGGCCCGAGAAATCGAGTTACGGTTTGCCCCCACGGCTCTTTTTTGGCCGCCAGGAGCATTCGATAGCCTCGCGATTCCAGTTCTGCAGTCGCCTGTTCAACGCTATCGACGTCAAATTCAACCCACGCTTGCGGAATCGGCAACTCATCGGGCCAGGAGTCCTCGCCGAAACAGGACTGCGCCGCCTGAGAAAGCGGCCAGAGCGCAAAATGCTTCACTCCATCAAGATCGCCGGTAAAGAAGTAGCCGCCCTCTGCCTCTTTGAATGGGATACGGAAGGTTTCGCGGTAGAGTTTTTGGCTTGCGTCCGCATCGCGGACGATTGGACCAAACCCAGCAACGAATAGAATCTTGAAGTTGCCGAATTCCGGCATCGCACACACCTATGCGTCGCGCGTCAGGCCAGATTTGATTCTGAATTTTGCCCCGGTGCTGTCCCGTGCGCGTGATCGACTCGATCAGGCTCTCGCAACCCCACACGGCACCCGCTATCGTCCAGCTAAGACGTCGCGGGAGATAGTATCCAAGTGAAGGGAAGGATTCGAAGAAGCTTCGTCTGAAAGACCTTCCCGTGCCAGCCACAATGAGGGTCGGAGCAGGAAATCTTCTCATTTCGAAACATTCTCATCGCCTCATTTTCAGATAGCGACGCCTTGGAGCACTTCCGCTGCAAGTTGATATTATGACCGCCCTTAGGGCATAGAAAAACAACTCTGTAGGCTTTGTTCATACGCCATAATACCACCAATTGGCACAAAATTGGAGGGCTCAGAGCACGCAGATATCCAAATCTTGGAGTAAGCGACTGACCTACGAGCCTCGACTGCGAGCTAAATTATGTGAATTCAGTACTTTGGCATTATACAAAGAGAGCCATTTGCGCTGGTAGAAGCCCGTTTCTATTAGGAAATTCACGCCAATTAACGTCGAATGCCCGTGTCGGCCGACCACTTGCAAGGGTATGCTCTATTTTCGCCTTTCGATCACTATTCCAGTGCCGGATGTGTTATACTCCGTTTGCGCTTGATACTTCGGTTGTGGTTGTGCGGTCCCTCTGGTTGAGTATTTGATCTGAGAACACCCGCCCTCAGTTTCCTCCGTTCGTCTTCAGCGTAATTTAAAACTCAAAGACTGGCAGGCCAGGCGGTCAGGCACAACGGAAGGTTACTTCCGCGCTTAGTCCCCTGCCCCAGCAAGAAAGCAAAATGAAGACTTTTTCAGAATTACCTCTGTCGCCTTATGTTATGGAAAGGCTGACAGCGGCACGGTTTACCGTGCCGACGCCCGTGCAGGCTGCGGCGATCCCGGAAGCGCTCAAGGGCAAAGATGTCCTAGCGACCGCTCAAACCGGGACCGGCAAGACCCTGGCGTTTCTAATACCGATTATCGAAAAGCTGCTCCGTCAAGACGGACGCGGAATCGCGGCATTGGTGCTAGTTCCAACGCGCGAACTCGCGATGCAGATCGTGGATCAGTACAACGTCCTGCGAGGCAAGAAGCTCTCGCCGGCCGCGCTCGTTGTCGGCGGCCTATCCGAAGGGCCGCAACTGAATGCCCTCCGCAAGGGGGCACGTTTCGTAGTCGCGACCCCAGGACGCCTCGAAGACTATCTCGATCGGAGACTCGTTCAGTTCTCTGCGTTGCAAACACTCGTGCTCGATGAGGCCGATCGCATGCTGGATATGGGATTCCTTCCGGCAATTCGCCGGATCGCGTCGATTCTCCCTAAAGACCGGCAAACGATGTGCTTCTCCGCGACGCTCGAAGCTTCGGTCGCCCACTTGGTGGCGGACTACACGAGAAATCCGGTGCGCCTCACATTCGGTTCGACGCTTAAGCCCGCGGAGAACGTGCGGCTCCAGGCGTTCGAAGTCCCCTTCGACGGAAAGCAGGAAATGCTCCGCCGTTTGCTGAACAAAGAAAGCGGCCTGTGCCTCGTGTTTTCGCGGACCAAGCGCGGAACAGAACGAATCGCCAGAGGGTTGGCTCGCCAAGGGATAAACGCCGCCATGATCCACGGCGATCGATCGCAATCGCAGCGAACGGCTGCGCTCGAAGGGTTTCAGCAAGGGCGCTTCCGAGTGCTAGTTGCAACGGACGTGGCTTCCCGCGGAATTCACGTTCAAGACATCGCTCACGTTATCAACTACGATTTGCCCGAGATCGCGGAGAATTTCATTCACCGCGTCGGGCGTACGGGACGCGCGGGCGAACTCGGCGTGGCTTCCACTCTCTTTTCACGAGACCAACGTACGGAATTATTCCAGTTGGAGCGGACGCTCGGAATCAAGATGGAACGAATGCCCGTGGGTCCAGCTGAGCCGGAAGAAAAGAATCGAGTCCGGAGCGGAATCAATTTTATGCCTCCGGCTTCCAAGCCCAAACTCGCTCCCCTGCCCGGAGAATTCTTGCAGGTGGAGATGTAAACCATGCGGTGTATAGTAGGGTAGCAAGGGGAGCAATATGAAGAATCTGTTTGTTGGCAACATGAATTTCCAGACCACCGAAAGCGAATTGAGCGAACTGTTCAAGGCTTTCGGGCAGGTGACGCGCGTTCACGTAGCGATGGACCGGGAGACCGGTCGAGCGCGCGGCTTCGCCTTTGTGGAAATGCCGAATGATGAAGAAGCGGCGAAGGCAATCGCCGGCCTCGATGGAAAAGAGGTCGGCGGCCGTAATCTCAAGGTGAACGAAGCTCGCCCCAAGACCGAAGGCGGGAGAGCACCGCGCAGCGGGAGTGGCAGCGGCGGTGGCGGCGGAAATCGAGGCGGTCGCAGCGGATTCTCGAACGAAGATTATCGCGAGGCTTCCCGCCAGCCGCGCGAGCCGCGCTGGTAGTTCCCCTCGAGCGGATTGCGCCGTTTTCGGCGCCTATTTGAAACCGGAGGAGAGTCGATGGCCACTACATTCCTGAAGCGTCAAAAGGAAATGAAACGACTGGAAAAGCAGCGCGAGAAGGCCGAGCGCCGCGCACAGAAAAAACTTGCGGGCCGCGCTGGAACTGACGGCTCGGATGAAAGCGTAAATTCTTTAGAGAATGAATTGCCGGGCGAAGTGCCTGGCAGAGACGCAGCTGTGCCACCCGAGCCGGAACCCCAAATCTGAACGGCGGCGCTTTGGCGCAGTTCGTTGTCGCGCCGAGGCGCCGTACCAGTCGCATTCGTCTTCCCAATCAGCCCAAAGAACTAGTACCGTGAGCCGTAGGCCCTGCACAATTTCCGAAACTGGCAGAGAACAAACGGAGTACTTGAATCTTTCGAAGGAGATCGGAATCTATGGCAAAAGCTGAAGCGACAAAGTTAAAGCGGCAAGATACGGAACCGTTCGACACCCCAACAGATCTGAGCCGCGAAGGCGTCACCGAAATTTCCACTGCCCTGCGCCAAATGCTTGCCGATGTATTCGCCCTGTATCTAAAGACGAAGAACTTCCACTGGCACATGAGCGGGCGGCACTTTCGTGATTACCACCTGCTCCTCGATGAGCACTCCGATCAGATTTTCGCGATGTCGGACGACATCGCTGAACGCGCACGGAAAATCGGAGGCTCCACGCTCCGATCGATCAGCGATGTCTCGCGGCATCAGCGATTGGAAGACAACAACGAAGCATTCGTCGAGCCGAAGGACATGTTCGCTGAACTAACCGCCGATAACCAACAGTTCACTCAATACCTGCGGGCGACTCACGAAATTTGCGAGCGGCATAATGACGTCGCGACTGCCAGTTTGATCGAGGTCTGGATTGACCAGAGCGAGCGACGCACGTGGTTCCTGTCGGAGGTCGTTCGCGGCCTCTGAAAAAGCTTCTCATCTGAAACGCATCGCAATTCAGGCAGAACTTCAGTTCTGAGGGCAGGTGGCTGCCAGACAGACGCCTGCTCTTCTACCTACCGATATTCATTCCTGATTAAACCGCCGCACAATTAGATGAGTCGTTCAGAATTCGTTACGAGGCTTGGGCGAGTAGGGACTCTTGGGGGCTTTGCTGGTATGCGCGGCCTTGTAGTCGTCCATTTCCGCATCCGTAATCGGGAAATTGGTATTGGATGGAAAATTCGCATTCTCGATTAGCTCGCGCCGCAATCGCAACGAACACACGCCCGGCGCATCCTGATAACGAACACGACGCGCATTGAAGGCCTCGTCAGCGATAGTAAGCGTGAACTCGCGCATGTCTTCCGTCGAACAGCGCACTTGGAACAGATATTCGCGTCCCTGGTTCTTGGCTTCAAAGCCCATATACTGCATCAGAATCGTGTTGGTCATGTTGTAAGTGTCGGAGAGAAAGACTTCCTTTTTGCGTCGCAGCCCACGGGGGTTCGCAATCCACTACTCTGTTGAGTCTGAGCCATTGCGGGCGTTTGCGCTAGGGGTATTTAGGCCCCCGGACATATCAGAAAGGCCGGAATTCAGTCAAAAATTTGACTGGTGAGCGTGTGCCAATTTGAACAGTAACTTTCATGAATATGTAGGCGCAGCTGGAAAATCCTCTTCGGCAAATTTCTCTCTAGTGAAGCGCGCCCAACTGATAATTGAGGGCCGACAACTGCAGCTGGTAATCGTATTTCGCGCTTGCCTGCTCGATCTGAGCCTCCGTGATGCCCAGCTGCGCCTGGCTCAGCTCGACAATTGAACCCAAGCCGAGTTTGTACCGCGTCTGCGCCAAATCGAGGGCTTGCGTCGCTTCCTGTAAGAGTTGATCCGTCAGAGACAGGCGTTGGAATCCGGAATTGGCTGTCAACCACGATGCGCGCACGTCGCGAACGATCCTGTTCTGCAAGTCCCGGAGATACTGCTCCTGCGCTCGAGCACGTGCATCCGCTTCGTTCCTCAGCGCGCCGTAAAGGTGCCCGTTGAATATTGGGATGTTGACGTTGAACCCCGCTGCTGCATATCGCGATGCCAACTCTTCTTCGCGATACGGCACGAGCCCCGCCGTGCCCACAGCTGAAATCGTTGGCATCCACAAATCCCGCTCGGCCGTCGCGTAACTCTTCGCGGAATTTACATCGAGGCGCTGGCCGATGAGCTCCGGCCGGTCGCGCAACGCTTGTTGAATCAATTGAGAGAAATCGGCGGGCGGCGCCGAGGGCATCGGCTCCTCTGCCGGCTCGATCGTGCGCTGGTCGCCATAACCAAGCGCAGTCGAAAGCTCCGCATACGAAGCCTGAAGATCATTCTGCGCTTGGACGAGCAAGAGCCGCGCTTGCGCCAGATTCACGTTCGCAAAGCTCACGTCCAGCGTCGATTTCAATTGGTTTTTCGCGAGCGCACTCACCTGGTCGGCGACGAGTTGCCGATTCTTCACGGTTTCCTGCGCTACTTGGAGCACTGCCTTCTCCCTCAGCACCCCGAAATAAGCCTGATCCACTTGCAAGAGCACGTCCGCACGTGTAGTTGTGACGTTCTCCTGTTGCGCCTGCGCGTGAAGATTTGAACTCTTCGCCAATTCGTGCGTTCGGCCAAAATCGCTGACCAGTTGATTCACGGTCACCCCGTTCGCGTAACGGTCGTAAACGATCGAGTTGTTCAACCCTCCCGCGGCGATGCGGCTATCGTTCTCGGCCACGGCGCCGGTCGCGCTGCCGTATGCCTGAGGGTAGTATTCGGAACGAACTTCTTTCACCTGCGCCCGGGCAGCGGCGGCAAGGTTCGTTGCAGCCTGAATCTGCGGGTGGTTTTGGATTGCGATCTGCTCAGCTTCCTTCAATGTCATCGGTTGCGCATTCTGCGCAAAGCTCGGTGCCGGAATGAGAAACAGGATCGCAAAAACAAGACGTGCGTGAAGCAGTCGCATTATTGAGCCTCCTGTGCCGCGACAGCCGCCTGGGCTTCAGCGCGCCGCTGGTAGATGAGCAAGTACGCGGCCGGAACGACAAATACGGTCAGGACCACTGACGTGATCAAGCCGCCGATAATCACTCGCGCGAGAGGTGCGTACGCCTCGCTCCCGGTTTCAAGTTTGAACGCCATCGGCAATAGCCCAACGATTGTTGCCAACGAAGTCATTAGAATGGGCCGCAAGCGGATCCTGCACGCACGGGCGACCGCATCCGTCAGGCTGAGCCCTTCCCCGCGCAATACATTTGCAAAATCCACGATCAAAATGCTGTTGGAGACCACCATTCCTTGCAGCATCACGAGACCCATGAGCGATTGAATGTTCAGCGTAGTTGGCGTGAACGCCAGCGTCAGAATCACTCCGATTAAGCCGGTTGGCACTGCCAGCACGATCAGGAAGGGATCGATGAACGAGCCGAATTGAGCGACGAGTATTAGGTAAACAAGCAGTATGGCGAGTAAAAGCCCGACACCGAAGCTCCTAAACGATTCTCGCATCGTCACAACAAGCCCTCGGACATCCACGCGGAGATCCGGCGGTATCCGCGTTCGCGCAATGATCTTGGAAATCTGGCTTTCGGGGCCGCCGACGTCTTCTTTCTTCGGCGCGACGTAAATATCCACAGCTCGCTGCAACTGGTAGTGGTCCACTTCCGTCGGCGTCAGCATCGGCGTTACGTCGGCAACTTGGTTCAAGTACGTCGGCGAGGCCGAATTCGTCGCGCGTAACGGCATCGCCTTCAAATCTTCGATCGATTTCACCTGATTTTCGGGATATTGCACGGTCACGAAGTAATTGTTTCCGCTCTTGGGATCGACCCAATAGCTGGGCGCGATCATTACGTCCGACGTCAGCGCCGTGATGATATTGTCGATAACCTCCTTCGGACTGAGGCCCAGTTCGCTCGCCCGTGCACGATTTACGTCCACCTTGAGCGCGGGATAATCCAAGTCCTGCGGGATATAGACATCGGAAACACTGGGCAGCTCCTTGATTTTCTGCGCAAGATCTTGCGCGACGCGATCGTCTGCTTTCAAATCCATACCACTCACTTGAATATCGATCGGCGCGGGCATTCCTTGATTCAATACCGAGTCCACGAGCCCGCCAGACTGAAAGTACGTTCGCAGTTCCGGCAGCTCCCGAGCGATTCGCTCCCGCACTCGCTGCATGTAAATAAAGCTGCTAACGCTGTGATCCTCCTTGAATCCGACCTGCACGACGGCGGTATGCATTCCGGAATTCGGCGTGAAAAGAGACGATAGATCCGGCATAACGCCGATGTTCGAAACGATCGCGTTGAGATCTCCTGGCTTCACGACTTGGCGAACGATGGCCTCGACCTTCTTAATGTAGTCATCGGTCAATTCGATTCGCGTGCCTGTCGGCGCTTTTACGTTGATGACGAATTGCCCGGCATCGGTCCGCGGAAAGAACGAAACTCCGATCAAAGGAAAGAGCGCAAAGCTAAGAACAAAAATCGCCAGAAAAACCACAAGTGTCTCGCGGGGACGGTCCAGAGCTTTGCGCACCCACGTTTCGTAAACGTCGAGCATCCTCGAAAATTTGGCGTCGAAGCCTTCGTGAAATTTCGTTCCCCATGTTTTCTTGGTTTCTTCTGTTTCTTCGCCGGGCGGGTAGAGCGGCTTGAGAAACTGGGCGCAGAAGAGAGGCACGACCGTCATGGCGTCGAAATAGGACGCGAATAGAGCCAGAACGACGGCCAGCGCCAGCGCAGAAAAGAGATACTTGCTTACGCCGAACAGAAAAGTGACCGGGAAAAAGACGACGACGGCAACCAGCATGATCGCCAGAACGGGGAGAGCTACTTCGTTAGCGCCGTGAATCGCGGCGACTTTCGGGTCCTCGCCGAGTTCGATGTGACGATAAATGTTTTCGATGACCACCACGGAATCGTCAATCAGACGCGAGAACGCAAGCGCCAGCCCGCTCAACACCATGCTGTCGATGCTTCGGCCCATCAAGTGCAGGATGAAAAACGTGATCATCACTGAGAGCGGAATCGAAAGGAAAACCGCGGCCGTTGCGCGCGCGCTGCCGAGAAAAACCAAAATCAAGATGGCCGTAAGCACGATCCCGACCGCACCCTCGCGCATTACCGTCGAAATCGCGCCCTTCACGAACAGCGATTGATCGAACTGCACATGCGACTTCAACTGCGAAGGAATATCCCGGAGCTTGAGAATCGCCTTCTTGATGCCGTCGACGACGGCAATCGTGTTCGTGTCTCCGCCTTGCTTCAGGATCGGCACGTAAACGGATTTTTGCCCGTTCACCCGCACGATGTTGTACTGCAAATACGAGCCATCCACCGCTTTGCCGACGTCGGAGATGAAAACGGACTTCTGCCCTTCTGTTTTCAGCGGTATTTCATTCAACGCTTCGACGTTCGGCACCTGCGCGTTCGTATAGATGTTGTAATCCATCGGCCCGATTCGAACGTCGCCCGCCGGCAGAATTAAGTTGGATTCATCCATCGCACGCAC
>Ga0302325_10005127_pt1 | contig 29958 bp, 20 predicted proteins | sample Palsa_T0_2_FD_201948 | JGI IMG/M metagenome (GOLD analysis project Ga0302325, IMG submission 201948) | Peat permafrost microbial communities from Stordalen Mire near Abisko, Sweden - Palsa_T0_2 | ecosystem: Environmental > Terrestrial > Soil > Palsa > Peat permafrost | place: Sweden: Abisko...
TCGGCGTCGCGATCACACAGCTCAGTCCCACCAACAACATAAATTCCGTGGAGAGCAGCTTCCAGATGGATAGCACCGAAGCGCCCAGCACCTTTCGTACGCCGATCTCCTTTGTCCTTCGTTCTGCGGTGTAGGCGGCCAATCCAAAAAGCCCGAGGCAAGAGATCAGGACTGCCAGACCCGAGAAGATCGCTGCGAGACGACCGAGCAATGTCTCGACCCGGAACTTGTCGGCATAGGCATCGTCTGCGAATTGATAGTCAAAAGGATAGGCGGGATTGTATCTATCGAAGATGGTTGCCAGCCGGGTGATGGCTTCGTGCGTGCCTACTGACGGCGAGAGACGATATAGGATCGCAGCTGAACCGGCCCATTTGGCATCCGACAGGAACATGACCGGATCGGCTGAGGAAAAGGGATTGTCCATCCATGCGTCCTTAACGACACCGACGACCCGTAAAGGCTGACCGGCAAAATAAACGACCTGGTTCAGCGGGTTCTTCAGCCGCATCTTTTCGATCGCTGTTTTATTGAATACTACCCCAAGCGTGTCGACGCCGTCCGCCCCGGTAAAACCTGGCCCGGCAACTAGCTTCATGCCAAGTGTCGCGAAATAATCCTTTGAGACCCCGATCGCACCAAAAATGATCTGTTCGTCCGGTCTCTTACCCGGCCAGCCGCTCAGGTCCGTGTGCCAGTAAATACCAGTGGCGGGGCCGGAAGATTTTGTCACAGCACTGACCACGCCGCTTCCGAGCAGCTCATTCTTAAGTGTAATATAGTTCTTGCTGAGCGCGGGATTGAGGGCGGACTGCAGCAACCGATTCACGCTGTAACCGGTGTCCCTATTCCTGGCATATTGTAGTTGCTGGTATACAATAAAGGTGCTTGCGATAAGAGCGATCGAACAGCTGAACTGGGTCACCACCAGGATCTTGCGGGCAAACGTCTGGCCCTTGCCGCTTTTCGACTTTCCTTTCAGGATATTGACCGTCCGAAACGAAGAGAGATAGAAGGCCGGCCGACTTCCCGCCAGCAAACCGGTCAGGAACAAAAGCCCTGTCAATATGCACCAAAATGGCGGTTGCCCATATGGAATAACAATGGAGCTGCTGGTAAGTGCATTAAAATACGGGAGGGCCAGTTGCGTGAAAAGGACGGAAAAGAACAGGGCGATCGCGGTGAGCACCAATGATTCCACCAGGAACTGACCTATGATCTGGCCGCGCAGGCCGCCGATGGCCTTGCGCACGCCGACCTCCCGGGCCCGTTTTTCCGATCGGGCGGTCGAAAGATTGACAAAATTGATACAGGCGATCGCGAGGATCAGTAGCCCGATGATAGTAAAGAGACGGACGTATTGGATAAAACCGCCGGTCTCCACTCCGTTCTCATACGTGCCATAGAGGTGCCAGTTCTTTAAGGGCTGAAACGTGAGGCCGTAGTTAACGGTCGTGTCGTGCCGTCCCGGCAGGTCTTTAGCCCGCGCCATTGTCTGCGCCAAGGTTGCGCCGGGCTGCAGTTGCACATACAATTGATAGGAGTTGGCATACCAGCCCGCAGCGCGTTGCTGTTTGATAGAAGGATTTGTCGCCTCGAGAAAAGAAAAAGGGATGAGGTATTCAAATTGAAAACTGCTATTCGCGGGGAGGTCGTCAAGAATACCCGTGACGGTCAAATTCTGCTCGTTGTCGAGGCGGACCGTTTCATTGATGACGTCTTCTTTACCAAAAAGACTCCTGGCAAGCGATCGCGTGATGACAATGGAATAAGGATCGCGGAGCACGGTCGAAGGATCTCCCCGCCATAAAGGGAAGGGGAATACCTGCAGGAAATTGCCCGTGGCGATCGTCCCCGGGCGATAGAGCTTTTTATTGCCAACCATCAGACCATGGGAGGCGTTCCAGTCCGACACCGTTACATTCTTTATTTCCGGGACCTCTGCCCGCAGTGCATCGGCCAGGGTCAGAGAGGTGGAATTGAAGGTTTGTATGTTCCCGTTGATCTTCGCATTTAGCCTCACCCGGTAGGCCTGCCGGTAGCCGGGAAGGAAACGGTCATAGGAATATTGTGTATAGACCCAAAGTCCGATGAGGAGCGCAACGCCCATGCCGACGGCAAGGCCCAGAATGTTGAGGGCGCTATAGACCTTGTTGGAGACAAGGTTGCGCCAGGCGGTCTTCAGATAGTTTTTGAGCATACCAAATTGAACCGCCAAACCTGTGCCGAAACACCGATTCGCTATAAATCAATTTTTTATCATGACATCGCACCGTTCGGTGTCCGCTTTCGATACATCAAGTGTTTGCTTTTTATAGATTACTAAAATCCCGGCCAAAAAAAAGCCCGGACACCTGTCCAGGCCTGACCCAACATTGACAAACCAAACTACCTGCCTGTTACAACGCTGGAATCTATCGCTCATCTGTGACCATTGCAACAACACTATTGTATCAGCTGCTCATGAAACGCTCCAATTTGCCGCTCCCTGTCCACAAAATGCATCTCCAGGATCCAGGATCTCCGCAGGCCGTCTTTTGCGGGCGCCCATAGATCTTTGTGGTTCTCAGGATGTATATCCAGACCCCAATCGCCGCGTGCCAGTTGCTCATGAGGGAAACGCCCCACAATATGACCCGCTATCTCGCCGCCGAATTCCCAGCCATAGGTTTCGGCCAACGCCGTGACGTAATGAAAGCAGTCTGCTCCGGTAAGCCTGGTTTGGTTCGAGATCCACGTGTTCGCCTGCTGCCAGGCCGTTTCCACATCACTTTTCAACTTTAACTTCAGCGGGTCGTCGCTCAGTACGTAAGTCCTTCCCAGATCGGCTTCGAAGCCGTCAAATACAGGGCCGAGATCAAGGAAAAGGATATCATCCTTTTTGATCAGCCTGTCAGCCGGGTCCCCGTTATAAGGATGCAATGTGTTGGGACCGGACCTGACAATTTTTTTGTGCCAGTGTTTTTCTACGCCGAACCGGCTATGGGCCATTAAAGCAATTTCGTTCGTCAGTTCACTTTCGAATTTGCCGGCCGCTATCAATCCCAGCTTTTCTACAGCATCGAACAATGCTTTCGCCTGCTGCTCCGCAAGCATCAATTTTGGTACCGTGGTCGGGATCATATTAAAGATTGAGTTTTTGCCATCTCAAGTGTGATCCATTCGCTGGTCACGATCTGCGCAAACTCGTGGCTCAAACTGGCAAGCGCCGTGTCATGGATCAACTCAGCGGAATAACGCTGCCCATCCGCACCTGTTTTATTAAAGGTAGCGGTGGCATCGGCTACTATAAACGTCTCGAAACCCAGGTTGCCGGCCATTCTTGCCGTGGTTGAGATACAGTGATCTGTCGTCAGTCCCGCAATGATCAGTTTCCTGATCCCGGCCCGGTCCAGCCAAGCTTGCAGATCGGTCCCGATAAATGCGCTGTTGACCTGTTTCCTAAAAACAACCTCGCCCGCCCGCGGAGCCACCATATCCTGGAATGCATTTCCGGCATTCGATTCATGGAGCGGGGACACCAGGTTCGTAGAACAATGTTGTACATGACATATCGGTAGACCACGCGCTCGCCAAAGCTCGAGCAATGCACCGGAACGGAGCTCAGCATTGAGATTATTCCGCTGCCCTCCCCAATAGTTAATGTCGCCAAATCCTTTTTGGATGTCTACAAGAAGCAGAGCGGGCGGTCTTGCCATTTCCATGTCGGGCGATCTTTAACCACAAAGGACGGCGGATTATCTAATAAAACAAAATACTTACTTTTGATCGATTGATCACATAATTTGATTACTATGGATATCCGTCAGATCCAAAACTTCCTGGTGTTGAGCCAGACGCTCAACTTCAGGATCGCCTCAGAGCAGATCAATATCGTTCAGCCCGCGCTAAGCAGACAAATACAATTGCTGGAAAGTGAATTGGGAGCATTACTGTTCCACAGAACAAAAAGAGTCGTTACATTGACGCAGGCCGGCGTCTTTTTTCAAAAAGAAGCATCAAGGATCCTGCGCGATCTGAATACCGTTATTGACCGCACTGCCCAATTGCATACCGGCGAAGCAGGTGAGATCAGGATCACGCATGCCAGCTCGGCCATGAACACCGTAGTCCCTTCCTTTCTGGCTAAGGTAAAACGCAAGTGGCCCAACCTGAAAACCATTGTCGATGAAACGTCCAACTCGCAGCAAATTGAAATGTTACTAAGACGCGAAACAGACATCGGCATTGCTCCCAATATGATCGTGCCTCCGGAGATGGAAACAAGGATCCTCTACAGAGAAAATTTTGCCTTGCTCCTGCCCGAGCGCCACCCCCTGGCAAAGAAAAAGCTCACCAATCTATCAATTCTGAAAAGCGAGACATTTATCTTGCCCCGGCTTTCAACGGGCATCGGGTATGTCGAGACCATTCTGCAGATCTGCCAGAGTTACGGCTTTAGACCAAAGGTCGCGCATGAATCGGCTCACTCCATCGGAGTGTTAAGGCTCGTCGAGGCCGGTCTCGGGATTGCTATTGAACCCATGTCTTCCGTTCGCGGAGTGACGATGAATGTCAAGATAATTGAATTAAAGCACATCCCTCAAAAAGTGGAAATGGCCCTTTTTTGGCTTCGAGACCGGGAAAGCGAGCTTAGCCAGTACCTGAACATGTTTTAACTATGGCTTCACCGCCGTCTTACTATAAGGCGGATGCTCAACAGCCGGCGTCGGTTCCTTCTGCAACAACTTCAAACATTCCTCCACCGCCCGCTCCAGCTGCACATCCCGGCCCTTCGACAAAGACACAGCATCGATCTTCTGCTCGATATCCGGCGCAACACCCTTATTCTCGGCTATCCATTCATGCTTGATAGGATCGAACACCGCATTCGTCGGCGCAGTCATCGCCCCGCCATCCACAAACGAATAATGCACGGCCGCAGCGACCAGCCCGCCCCAGGTACGCGTACCTATCAACGGCCCCACCTGCTGGTGCCGGAAGATCCACGGGAAAAAATCCCCGCCGGAACCGGCAAGCTCATTGATGAGCAGCACCTTGGGTCCCAGGTTGCCCGCGGGCAGACTCAGGGCCTTGCCATCGGGCGCTTCATTGGTGACCGCCGCCCGCAGCCGCCTGATCATCAGGTCGACCATATAATCGTCCAGCAGACCACCGCCATTGAATCGCTCGTCAATGACCATCCCCTCCTTGTCCTGCTGGGAAAAGAAATACCTGTTGAAATAGGTGAAACCAGCCCCCCCCGTATTGGGCACCCACACATAACCCAATTTTCCATGTGAGAGATCATCCACCTTCCGCCGGTTATCTTCTATCCAGGCCCTCTGACGCAAACCACCTTCCCGCTCGACAGGCACGACCTTGATCGTCCAGGCGCCCTCCACGGACGGCTTATTGTTTACTGACAACACTGTCTGCATGCCCGCCTTTCCATCGAGCAGCTCATACGGGTCCTGCTCCGCCGTCAGCGGCCGCCCGTCGATCGACAGGATATAATCGCCTTCTTCTACTTTAAGATTCGGCTGTGCCAGCGGCGCCTTCAGCTCGGGATTCCAACTTTCAGCAGTAAAGATCCGCTTGATTTGCCAGCGGCCCTCCCTGGCGACAAGATCGGCTCCCAGCGCGCTTGCCCGCAAAGTATCCACCGCGGGAAAATCCCCGCCAAACACAAAACTATGACCCACACTCAATTCTCCGCCGAGTTGATCCAGCAGGTAGTTGAGGTCCTCACGGTGCCGGATATAGGGGATTTGCGGCGCATAATAGTCCCATACGGCCTTCCAGTCACGACCATGCGTCCCCGGATCATAAAAATAATCCTTCTCATAACGCCAGCCCTCCGTAAAGATCTGCTTCCACTCCGCCAGCCTGTCCAGGTCCATCCGCAGGTTGACCGCAACAGCTCCCTCATTAGGAGCGGGCGGATGCGAGGTGGCGACTACCCGCCAGGCCCCCCCCGATTCGATCATCAGCTTCTCACCGTTAGCCGAGACATCGACGTTCTCTACACGTTCCGAAAAAGTCTCCGTTTTCTTCGTCTCCAGCGTAAACTTCGCGATCGATTCGCCCACCACAAAGACAGACCCCTTAGGCCCCGCAATCAATCCGGAGTACTTGCCCGCAGGAACAGACAATGGCAAGGTCCGACGATCAAGCAAATCCCAGTCGATCCTAACAGCCTTCGCATCGGCCCCGGTATCTTTCTTTGCTGCCTTTGCCTCCCTTGCATCCTTAGCCGTATCCGGCTCTTCATCACTCTTCAACGGGAACGGGCTTGGATCGTCCTTTCGCAGGTTCGTCACATAAACGGCGAAATTCGGATCCGCAAGGATCGTACTCGTATTGGCCCATCCGCTCGCCAGCGAGACATTGGTGCTCGCCAGAAAATAAAGATGCCGCCCATCCCTGTCCCAGGCCGGCGCAGTGGCATCGGCCAGCACATCGCTGAAAGCCTGTGCCTTGCCGGAAGACACCGACCAGATCATGATCCGCCGGAAGTTATTGGAGGCCTGCTTGGAATAAGCCAGCCACTTGGAATCCGGCGACCACGCAAGCCCCATCCTCCCACGCAATATATTGGACCCACCATCATCCACTGTATTGACCTTTCCCGATGCCAACTCGACGATCCGAAGCCTCGCTTTATTGTCGTCAAAAGCAATGTATTTTCCATCCGGCGACCAGCAGCCTTCCCAGGCCAGTTTGGATTCTCCGATCGGGATGACCCGCGGCTCGCCCGTCGCATCCTGGTTGCTAAGATAAAGAGCATATCCCTCACCGCCCTTGTCCGAGAACCACGCGATCTGCTTCCCGTCGGGTGACCATAACGGCGCCCTGTCGGCAGCATCGCTGCTATGCGTAAGATTGCGGGGATCGCCATTTTCCACCGGCACCGTAAAGATCTCTCCCCGCGCTTCAAACAAAATGCGCTTGCCCGTTGGCGAGAGCGCGGCCGAGGAGATGGCCGCGGTCACATTCTGCCAGTGCGGTTCCGCCCAGGGAAAATCCCCATGCACGGTGAACTCGAGCTGCCTGGACGCCCCCGTCGAAGCATCCAGGGAATACAGATATCCACCCCGTTCAAACATCAGCTCCTTGCCGTTGCCAGTAAGCCATTTGATATCGCCTTCTTTATAGTTGGTGACCTGTCGTACATTTCCGCTGCTCACCGAGTAGGCCCATACATTCATAATAAAATCCCTGTCGGAAAGAAAATAAATATCGCTGCCTTGCCATACAGGATGGAGGTCCATACTCTTATCCCAGGGAATAGGCTTCTCTTCCAATGTCTCGAGGTCCAACACCTGCAAAGCCGTGTTTTGACCGCCGCGATAATGCCGCCATTCGACATCCCAGCGCCGCACCCTGTCTATCACGATCTTCTTCCCATCGGGCGACATCGACCCGTCATTGCCCATGGGGGAGGGCAACAAAGTCGAGGGGCCGCCTGTGACCGCTACACTCCAAAGCCGCCCATAACCCACGGGCGCCGTCTCGCGGACACTGCTGTATAGGACACGCTTCCCGTCTGGCGTCCACCCGCGGGCCCAGGCCGCCGCCGGATACCAGGTCAGCCGCTTTGGGTCACCACCTTCCGCCGCGACCACATATACCGCGGGCGTTCCACTGCGGTCCGACGTAAACGTGAGCCACTTGCCATCAGGAGAAAAATGCGGATCGGCTTCCACAGCCGGTGTACTCGTGATCCGCCGCGCTTCACCACCACCCTTGGCGGCGACCCAGATATCGCCACCGTATTCAAAGGCAACCTGCTCGGCGCTCAGGCTTGGCTGCCGAAGCAGCCGCACGCCCTGAGCATCAACCGATGACCGGATACCCGTTAATAACACGACTAATACTATTGGAAAAAGGAGCTTCTCCCGGAAGCTCGTGCCGTAGGTAAAGGAAGTTAGCATGTCAAAAAATACGACAAATCCATTAATCCTCGCCGAACCCCCCTTCAAAATCCCCTTATACCCCGATCGGACCAATTCCCGATTTGGGATTTCTATCCGGCAATTGGACGAACGCCAAAATCCAAATAATTGATTTTTATATGATTACCCCCTAGCACGGCTTTTGGCCATAAAGGTGTAGTAAATAATCCCATACCGATGAAAACTTTGTACCCTTACTTGAACAGATCGCTTACCTATGTTTTCACCCTTGCCTTAATATGTACTTTTCCGGCGGCGCAATCCCAGTCCCAATATTACCCCGGCGGTCTCGGTAACGGCAGCCTCCAGTTGTGGCTCACCGCTGCCGACGCGACCACGCTCATAAACCCAAGTGGCTCACAGGCCGCCAACGGCGACTTCATCGCCCAATGGACGGATAAAAGCGGTAATAACAACCACGCCACCCAGACCACGAGCGGAGCCCAACCAGTCAATCAAACCAACGCATTGAATGGATATGCCGGCGTCATCTTCCAGAACACCAGCCAGGGACTTAGCGGACCCACAGGGGCCTATCAAACGATCGTAGCCGTACGAAGCATGCCAGGGGCCGGTCACTACCAATACCTTTTTTCATCTCCCGCCAATCAGGACTTTAGTATTCGCGGCGGCGGAGCAGGCACCGTTTATGCGGATGGCCCGAATGGCAACGACTGGACATCTGGTACCGGTAGCGCCACAACGCTGACACAATGGATCAATGGCACACAGGGCCTTGCAGGCAGCAGCACAAACCATATCCTCGTATCTTCCGCAGCCAGCCCCACCAATTCCACCTATTCCTTAAGCAATATCGCCGCCGGCCAGGCCTGGTCCGGCCGGGGAATGAATGGCAACGACCCCGTCTATGAAATTTTGGCTTACAGTTCCACCCTCAGCACCACCCAACGCCAGATCATCGAAAATTATGAGGCGGCGACCTGGGGGCTGGAATCGCTGCTGCCTTCATCCGGGTATACAATATTTACACCGCCCTCCGCTAACGCTTTCAATAAAAACCTTATCGGGATCGGGTATACCAGTGCGTCCGACAATGTGCTTAACGTCACCTCTGGCGATGGCTTAGGCTTCACCAGCAAAAAGGGAGCTCCGGACTTCCTGCACAGCGCCGGGTTCATCATGGCCGCCCACAACGGTCAGGCAGCAACGGTCAACACAAATGCCAGCATCCCGGGCATCGTCAGCAGCAGCGCGATCAGTCTCTGGAACAGATCCTGGTATATCCGGCAATCCGGTGGTAACGCCTCCGGACAGCTGACAGTTAACTTCAATTTCACACAATACAACGGCAGCACACCCAGCGCTGCTTCCAATTATGCGGTCATCTATAATGCCACAGATGGCACTTTCGCTACCGGCACCAACAAGATGGTGACGGCTTCGGCAACAAGCATATCCGGCGGAACTGTGTCCGTGACCGTCGTCGCCTCAAATCTCCCCACCGGTTACTATGCCCTCTCGTATAGCACAAACCCGATCGTCCTTCCACTGGAATTGACGGCTTTCACCGTCACCGCGCAGCAAAATTCAAACCTCCTGGACTGGACCATTGAGCAGGCCGCCGGCGTCGATCACTTCAACGTCCAGCACAGCACGGACGGCGCCACTTTCGCTACCATCGGCGCCGTGACCGCGGAAGCCGGCGACGCAGGTTCGGCGAACTATACATTCACTGATGAAAACCCCGCGAAAGCACTAAACTATTATCGGATAGAGATCGTCAACCAGGATGGCAGCACGACTTATTCCGGTATCCGCACCATTGGGTCGGCTACAGCCGCAACGGCGACGGTCAACATTTACCCCAACCCGGCAACGGACAGGCTGCATATCACGACCACCAACACTTCTGCATTTAATATACTGATTGTCGACGTGCAGGGGAGAATATTGCGCCAGGTCGCCGTGGCATCAGGCAATACCACGGACCTCACGGTCAGCGACCTGAGCAGAGGCATCTATTTCGCCGAGATCCTGACCGGCAATTCGAAAACTGTCACCGAATTCCTGAAGAATTAGGCCTGCACCTGTGGCTGCCAACAACCGCGAACCGGCCCACCGCAAATGGCTGATCTGAACGCAAATGGCTCAGTGCAATTGATACACCAACGCCTCATACGGCCTCAATTTCAAAACACCCGCCCGGATACTCCGGTCCATCTCGCCCGGATAGTTACAAAGCAACAATTTGGCCTTCCGCATCGAAACCCCGGTCTGCACCGTCGCCTCAACGGTCGTGAAATTCAGGAGGACCAGCAGCTCTTTCCCATCCAATGACCGCGTGTAGGCATATACGGAAGGATTGAACCGGTCCAGTAAATTGTACCGGCCATAGACCAGCACAGGATGATCCTTCCGCAACTGCACCAGCCGTCGGAAATAATTCAGACAGCTATTGCTGTCCTTTTCCTGCACCGCCACATTGATCGAATCGTAATTGGGATTGACTTGGATCCAGGGCCCCCCCGTCGTAAACCCGGCCTGCGGCCCCGCATCCCATTGCATGGGCGTCCGCGAATTGTCTCTTGCAGTGAAAGCGATCTCCTTCATATACCTGGAAAGATCGCCGCCCGCATCCAGCGTATGTTGATACTCGTTTAATATTGCGACGTCCCGGTACTCGGTGATCTTGTCAAACCCCGGATTCGTCATGCCCAGCTCATCTCCATTATAGTAGAATGGCGTGCCCCGCATCGTGAGCAAAAAAGTACTCAGCATCTTCGACGACGGCGCCCTGAAGGCCGGACCGGCATTTCCAAATCGGCTGACAAGCCGCGCCTGATCGTGGTTGGCCAGAAAGATAGCCAGCCATCCCCTGTCCGCAAAGGCGCTGTCCCATCGACTAAAAATATCCTTGAGTTGGATCAGGCTATAACCCTCTGGCTTCGCGATATCCACGGCATCGAAGGCATAAGCCATGTTTAACTCCTTGCGATCGGCATCCACCAGGTCATGGGCATCCTCAAAGGAATTTCCCGCACCCTCCGCGACACTCATCACATCGTACCGGCTCAGCACCTCCTTATTCATCTCCTTCAGATAATCGTGTATGTGCGGGCCCATCGCATAATATTGATTGAAATGCTTTTCCCAACCCTTCGGCCATACCGGGAAACTCGTATCCTTCGCTACGAACTGAAAGGCATCCAGCCGGAAACCATCGATACCCTTATCTGACCAAAATCGCATGATATCGTATACTTCATCCCGCACCCGCGGGTTCTCCCAGTTCAGATCAGGCTGCTTGACCGAAAAATAATGCAGGTAATAGGCGTTGGTGGTGGAATCATACCGCCAGGCGTCGTGGTTGACGTCAAAAAGGCTATAACGATAAGGCGGCTTGCCCCTTTCGGCATTCCACCAGTGATAATAATCGCGATAAGGGCTCGTCCTCGAACTGCGGCTCTGCTTGAACCATGCGTGCTCGTCACTGCTGTGATTCACTACGAGGTCCATCACCAGCTTGAGCCCCCTGCTGTGCATGCCCTTTAATAATGCGTCGAAATCGTCCATCGTACCAAACTCCTTCATGATGTTACGATAATCGCTCACATCATATCCGTTGTCGTCATTTGGCGAACTATAGATCGGGTTCAGCCAGACGACAGTCACACCCAGACTCTTGATATAATCCAATTTACTCAGGATTCCCTCGAGATCTCCGATCCCATCCCCATCGCTGTCTTTAAAGCTACGCGGATAAACCTGGTATACGACTGCTTCTTTCCACCATTTCCGATCTTCGACTTCTTTGATAACAACTGCCTGGCTATAAGTGTTTTCCATTCTACATATAATTAAAAAAAAGGCGGCGGCTATTACATATGGCACTTTCATTGTAGCAAAGTTAGGTGTTATTTCGATTTTCGTTGGCCGACAGATTTGTGCCGTTTACCGCGTTTTTTGCTCCGTTTGCAGTATTGCCCTAAGTGGAGTGCAAAGCGCAATATACATTTGTCATATAAAACATCGTTTGTGAGAAAATTAGTTGCTACCATCACCTTTTCCTTTTGTATTATGCTGACGAGCCTCGCACAAGCCCCCGCAGGACAACCTGCCGGCGGCCAGCCTGGCGCAAAAGGCGCCCCAGGGGCGCGTCAGGCACCCCCCTCTATCGGTCGTGCATACGGCAAAGTGACCGACTCCACCGGCCAGCCTGTCCAGGCTACGGCAGTCGTCCTTAAGTCCACCGTCGATCCAACAACCAAGAAGAAAAAACTCGTATTAATGAAAGGCATGGACACCAAAGCCAACGGCGAATTCGATTTCGAGGACCTCCCCATCGTCGCCCCGCTGGTCATCCGCATCTCGGCCACGGGCTATAAGACCCAGGACGTGCCCGTTACGATCATGCCCGCACAGGCCGCTAACACCCCCACACCCGCGGGACAAAGCAGTGCCAATCCTTACGCAGGCATACCTTCTTTCGACAAAGACCTCGGCATCGTCAAACTGGCAGCCGATGTAACCCAGCTGCAAGCCGCTACTGTCACGGCTAAGACACCTCCAATGAAGCTCGAGCTCGATAAAAAAGTGTTCAACGTCGCGCAAAATATCGTCAGCGCCGGTGGCACCGGCATCGATGTCATGCGCAATGTGCCCTCCGTAAACGTGGACATCGATGGAAACGTGACCCTCCGTGGATCTACGCCCACCATCTTCGTCGACGGCCGGCCGACTACGCTCACCCTCGACGAGATCCCCGCCGACGCCATCGAAAGCGTAGAGGTCATCACCAACCCCTCCGCCAAGTACGACGCTTCCGGCGGCGGCGCCGGCATCCTCAACATCATTCTGAAAAAGAACCGTAAACAAGGGTACAACGGCAGCATCTCCGCCGGCATCGACTCCCACGGCGCGCCAAATGCACTCGTCGGCTTCAACCTCCGCCAGGGTAAGGTCAATATCACCGCTAACGGCATGTACAACGGCATGAACGGCAAGACCGTCGGCAACACTACCCGTTATACCTATCTCAGCGATACTACCCGTTTGCTGCAAGGCGATCTCAGCCGGAACAAAGGACATTTCCTGTTCGGCCAGATCGGCGCCGACTGGTTCGTGACCAACAAGACGACCCTGTCCGCTTCCTATATCCGTGTCGGCGGCCACTTCACGCCAACCGACGCCTCTCATATCGAGACCGATACTCTCAGCTACCTGGGCAACACGACGGGCTATTCCCTTCGCAATTCCATCGGCGACCGTACTTTCACAGTCAATGGGGTACAGTCAGGGATGAAACACCTCTTTGCCAAAAAAGGCGAGGAGCTCACCGCCGACTTCTCCTTTTTCGATGTCAACGCCACCCTGTCTGAACTGTATACCACGAATTATTTCGCGGGACAGCCCGGCTCAAATATCGCGGCCGTCACCCAACAGCAGACCATCGGCACTTCCACTCCCCATTTTTACACGATCCAATCGGACTATACAGATCCGCTGGGCGAAAAGACAAAATTGGAAGCAGGCGCTCGCGCCAGCATTCAAAAGCTCGGCAACGATAATAACACCTATACCCTCGATGGCAAGGGTGGAAGGACCCTCGATTCGCTGGGTGTCAGCGACTATACAAGCAACAACAACGTCTTTGCCGCCTACGTCAACTTCACCAGCGCCATCAAGAACTTCGGCTATGCATTGGGTCTTCGCGCCGAAAGTTCCAACTATACCGGCGATCTGCTGAATAATGGCCAGCACTTCCACAACAACTATCCTGTCAGCCTGTTCCCATCCATCTTTCTTAGCCAGAAGTTCAAACATGACCAGGAACTCCAGCTGAGCGTGACCCGCAAGATCAACCGGCCGAACTTCTTCCAGTTAATCCCCTTCACGGACTATTCCGATACCCTCAACATCACCCGCGGTAACCCCGCCCTGGTGCCTGAGTTTACCATCAATTCGGAAATGACCTATATGTGGACCTTTCCGCATCAGAACACCCTATTGGTCTCCGGATATTACAAATACACCACCCACCTGATCACCCGCTACCAGGACAGCGGTGTGAATCCCATCGGTGAACCAATCCTCATCAACACCTACGAGAACGCTAGCAACGCCTATACCGTCGGGGGTGAGATCACGTCGCAGAATACACTTACCAAATGGTGGGACATCAGCGTCAATGTCAATGTATACGACGCGCATATCAACACCAACAACCTTAATGAGGTCTCCCAGCCGGCCCTCCTCAGCTATTTTGGTAAATTCAATAGCAACTTCAAGTTGCCGGCCAACTTTACCATCCAGTTGACAGCCATCTACCAATCGAAGACCCAGCTGCCCGTAAACCTGAGCTCCCAACAGTTCGGACCGCCAAATTCAAACACGCAGAGCTCTTCGCAAGGGTACATCAAGTCCTACTACGGTTTCGACCTGGCCCTGAAAAAGACCTTCCTCAAGAACCAGGCAGGCTCCCTGACCGTGAGCATGACCGACATCTTCCGCACCCGCTGGTCCGATCAGTATAGCACAAGCCAGTTCTTTACACAGGAGTACAACCGACTCAAAGACCCGCAGCTCGTACGCGTAGTCTTCGCCTACCGCTTCGGAAAAATGGACCTCAACTTATTCAAACGCAAGGACATGAACTCCTCCGGCATGCAAGACGCCGGTAGCGGAATGCAATAGCAAAAAAAGCCCCCGCTTCGGGGTTTTTTTTTACTTAAATTGCCAGAGCAAAATCAACAAAATATGCCACACATTGCTCTGCCCGCCGAATATCCCGGCATCCGTAGCCTGTTCATGTACAGTCCTGCTACCGCAAAACCACTCAACGACCTGGTGCAAACCCTCCTGCACGATCCGGCTACATCCACCCTCACCCCCGGCGAACGGGAACTCATAGCCACCTATACCTCCAGCCTCAACGAGTGTAAATACTGCGCCAATACACACGGCGCCATCGCCAAATACCAATTGGGCGGCGACGAAAATGTAGTGAAAGCAGTCAGGGCAAACCCCGCTACAGCAGCGATCAGCCCCAAACTAAAGGCACTCCTGAACATCGCCGCAAAAGTCCAGGTGAATGGAAAGAACGTGACTGCCGCGGACATCGCCAAAGCCCGCGAAGAAGGCGCAACCGACAAAGAAATTCACGACGCCGTACTCATAGCCGCCGCCTTTTGTATGTTCAACCGGTATGTCGATGGCCTCGCCACCTGGGCTCCCGACGACCCGGCCGTATACGACTCCATCGGCAAACAAAGGGCCAGTGAAGGCTATCTCACCAAACCATTCAAAGTCGCTCAACGGCAATAATCACCACTCATGCCTTATATACCCTTGAAAGAGGACTTGCCGGGGATCACCGGCCTGCTCGACTACCGGCTCGACACAGCCCTACCCATCCGACAGCTCACCCATATCCTCCTTCGCGGCGATTCAACGCTTACCGAAGGAGAACGAGAGCTCATTGCCACCGTCGTCTCCGCCGGTAACGAGTGTCAATTTTGCACCGCTGCACATACTGCCGCCGCCAACGCCTACCTGCCTGACCCATCCATCGCGGAAATGGTCAAACAGGATATCCGCACGGCCCCCGTCAGCGAAAAAATGAAAACGCTCCTCATCATCGCCCGCGCCGTCCAGCAAAATGGCAGGCTCGTGACACCGGAGATGGTAGCAGAGGCACGCGGGCAAAGTGCCACCGACCGGGAACTGCACGATACCGTCCTCATCGCGGCACTCTTCAGCCTATATAACCGCTATGTCGACGGACTCGCAACCGTTACACCCGCCGAACCGGCATTTTATGACCGGCTGGGCCATATCCTCCAACAAAAAGGCTACCTGCCCTCCGAAGATCGCTACGTAACTTTGTAAAAAAAGATGACAACTACAACCATTGGCTGGATAGGCCTGGGTAACATGGGCATCCCCATGTCGCAACAACTCATAACCGCCGGCTACCCTGTCGCCGTTTATAACCGCAATAAAGAAAAAGTAACTGCGCTCAAGGCCGCAGGGGCCACCACGGCCGCTACGCCCGCGGAACTCATCAGCCAAGCCGCGGTGATCTTCACCATGGTCTCCGACGACCAGGCCATCCGGGATATTTTCCAGGGTGAGGACGGCCTCCTCCACGGCAAAACCGACAAAAAGCTCATCATCAACATGAGCACCGTATCGCCCGCGATCAGCAGGGAAATGGCCGCCGCCTGCCAAAAGCAGGGAAGCCAGTACCTTGACGCACCCGTCAGTGGAAGCGTCAAGCAAGCAGAGACGGGTCAGCTCGTCGTCATGGTAGGAGGCGACAGCGCTGCCTTCGACCAGGCAACCCCTATCCTGCAAAATCTCGGACGACTCGTCCTCCGCGTCGGTGACGCCGGCGCCGGCAATACAGCAAAACTGGCCATAAACCTGCTCCTCGGCTTCCACGCCCAGGGCCTCGCCGAGGCAGCCCTCTTCGCCCGGGCCCACGGCGTCAAGACGGAAGACTTTCTGAACATCTTCAATAACAGCGCTTTGGGGAATGTCTTCGGAAAAATAAAGGGGGACGCCATCCTGCAGGACAACTATAAAGCGGCTTTCGCGCTAAAGCTGATCGCAAAAGACCTGCGCCTGGCTAAGGCCGAAGGCTGGAATACCCCGCTGGCCGAGACCACCTGGCAGTCCTACCAGCAAGCCGAGCCCGGGTTCGGCGACCAGGACATCATCGCCATCCTGCGATGGCTCGACAAATAAAAAAGGCCAGGATGGCCCGCCAAATAAGCGCAAAGGCCGAACCCAAAATGCTGCCCAATAAAAAGGGGCCCCGGCGCATCTTTCCCTTATGCACGAGGACCCCAGTTTTCCCGAACTCGCCGGTACAGCAGCTAACCTCCGGCTTGTATCGGTACTGCGACCAGCCGCCCTACACCTCCCGACCTCGCATCGACCGCCCGGTGGTAGATGCTGAAGGCGATCCCTGCACAAGCCAGGGCGACAAATAACGATGACCATTCCACCTCGACAGTAAGCCTCCCGACCGCACGGGGAGCATGCAACACCCCCACCCACAACAAATACATGATCCCTAACCACCACATCGCCAGCCGGACCTTAATGCTGGTGAACAAGCAAAAGGCAGACAATAAAAAGGCGGCGATCACCACATATGACATGTAAAGCTTGGCCGGCACCCAATTCGGCATCAGCGCTATGATATAGTCATTGTATCGGATATGTAAGACGGCAAATATCATCAGGCTCATCGCAAACAGATAAAGACCCGCGGCCCCCCCGAACTGAACCCATTTCGGGTCCGGGCTGCAACCTAAAGAATGGACGGCAATGATAAAACCGCCACTCCCCAACATCATGGCCTCAAAGGCCGGTGTCCACTCATTCGGATTATAGAGATCGCCCATCAACTTGGGCAGCCCTAAACAAAAGAAGAACACAAAGAATAGCCCACCGGCCACGACTGCCGCCATCTGTCGCCATCGCGGGATGGAAATGCCGACCGCTGCGACCAGCCAGATGGCGCTGCTGAGATCCACCCAAAATAATCGCAGCGGCAGGGTCGCAGGCACCGGAAGCATGCACGTTAAAAAATTCTGTGTCACCAATTGGATCACCGCAAACGCAGCTATCGCAATAGCATATAAATACGGCCCCGCCTCTGTGATCTTTTTCATAAGCAACATGTTGAAAAATTAGAACCGCCGACAGTCAGAACGGCCCCCAAACCACTATAAAATTCAACATTAGAATCAAAATAAACCGTTCAAAGCCGAGACATGTTGGTACAATTTGGTACAATCCGTACCTTCCGGTATGGTAAGCCGCTTGCAACAAACTGTGCATCTATTGATCCTCCTGATCCTTTGTCATGGCTGCCGGCCCCATTCTCCTACCGCCATCGAACAGCGATGCCAGGCCCTCCTGAAACAGAAAGATTTTTTCCGCCTGCGCGACCTCATAGCCGCCGGTGATGACAACCTCTCCCCCGAAAAAAAACGCTACTACCAGGCCTGTACAGACAACGCCTTCAACAGGAACCAAGCCTCCGACAGCGCCATCGCCCGCCTCTTCAATGGATCCCGCGACCTTCCCGACTCCCTGAAAGCCAACCTCCTGCTACTAAAAGAAGACAATGACTTCAAACTGGGCCGGTATGCCCGGGCCGCGGATGCAAATAAACTGCTCCTCACCAGCTATTCGACCCAACTCGACAGCTCTGACCTGGACGACCTGCGCAACAGGGCCCTCATCGAGAACGGTCTAGTCGCCATTCCGGCACAACAAACGATCTTCCCCGGCGACACAGGCACGACGACCATCCCCTGGCAGCGGGACAAACTGGGGCTGATAGAAATTCCCGTACACATGGGAGATACTTCGGTATTGTCCATCTTCGATACCCGCGCCAACATCTCCAGCATCATGGAAACGGACGCCAAAAGACTGGGCGTCCGCCTGCTGGGAACAAAATATAAAGAAGGTAGCGGTGCCACCGGCAACACATTTCAGGTAGCCCTGGGCGTGGCAGACAGTCTCCGCTTTGGAAATATCCTGGTACGGAATGTCGTATTTCAGGTCATGCCCGATTCCATCCTGTACGTCGCCGGCTTTTACCTGCACCTGATTCTCGGCTACCCCGTGATCGCCCAGCTCCGCGAAGTCCATATTTTACGCAGCGGCTTCCTCGTCATTCCGGCCCACCCCACGGCTTCGCCCCTTCACAACCTCGCCATGTCCGGTCTCGATCCTATCCTCTACTGCACCATCAACCAGGATACCCTCATATTCGATTTTGATACGGGAGCGAGCAGCTCGATCTTCTATGACAACTACTATCACCGTTTCCCAAAAGAGGTTAACCGGAATGGCCACTCCGATTCGGTCTCGAGCGGCGGCGCCGGCGGCATGATCCGCGAAAAAGTAACTATCCTCAAAGAAGTCCACATGAACGTGGGCAGCCAGGCCGCCACCCTCAAAAACGTCACCGTAAACAACGACCCCATCCCAAATACAAAAAAACTCACATACGGCAACCTGGGCCAGGACCTCATGCAGGAATTCAACGAGACCATCCTGAACTTCGATTCGATGTATATCGATTTTAAATAAAATTTGTGAGCGCAGGCAACAAAACTCAGCCGATCCGGCTCTAGTAGGTAGTTAACTTAACTACTACCTTGACAGAACGAGAGCTAGTCGAAGGATCCTCGAAAAAGAACGCAAAAAGCCAAAGGAGACTTTTTGAACAATATGCCGGCAAAATGATGACTGTTTGCCTAAGGTACGCCTGTGACCAGGCGGAAGCCGAAGACATGTTGCAGGAATCGTTTATTAAAATATTTTCTCATATTAGCCAATACCGGTTCGAAGGATCGCTGGAAGGCTGGATAAGACGTATTGTAGTAAATACCGCCCTCAGGATCCTGCAAAAGAAGAAGATCGAATTCGCCGCCATTGATGAAGACCTGGATATCACCCAAACTATGAATGTAGATGCATTGACGAGCCTCAGTGCTGGGGAACTGCTAAAGTTGATCAGCGGCCTCCCCGACGGTTACCGCGTCGTGTTTAACCTCTATGTGCTGGAAGGATATGATCACAACGAGATCGCTCAAATGCTGGAAATAACTGCGGCCACTAGCCGCAGCCAGCTGCTGAAAGCCCGAAAGATGCTTCAAACCCAAATTGAAAACCTGCAAAAATTGCCGAAGAAGTATGCTTCATAATAAATTTGATCAATATTTCAGGGATAAGCTCCTGGATCACTCCACCAAGGTCTCCCCAGGCACTTGGAAGCTGATCCATGCCGCCTTACTCCGCCACAAAGCCTTCCACTTCTGGAAATGGTATGTGGCAGGCCCTTCTGCGGTGGTCGTCCTTGTAACAGCTCACTTTATACTGGCCCGGATCAATAAACCGGCCAATGCGCGCATGAGCGCTTCGGTCCATACCCTGGCCCAGCCGGTTACCCCGGTTACCCCGACCACAGCCGCGAATAATGCCCCTGCGACCGGCGACAACCCTTCCGGCAATAATCCTCCCGGCAATAACCTCCCGGCTCCAAAAGCGAATTCAACCTCCGTCCCCGACGGCACCGTCAACACCACCCACACGATCACCGGCACAAAAGGGACATCGGTACCAACCGACTCCCACCTGTCGCCCGAAGCCAATACCCGACATCCAACCGATACCCGCACTACGCGCAGCACCACGCCCGGCACCCACGCCACGCCCGGCACCAACACCACACCCGGCACCATCACACCCCCCGGCACCCTAACCGACACTCGCCGCCTAACAGACACTCGCCGGCCAACCGACACTCGCCGCTCAACCAACGCCCTGTCGTCTTCCGGCACCCACACGCATCATAAAGGCAGGTCCCGGTCTGAAACGGGCTTGCTCGCTTCGGACGCCTCCTCGACAGCAAACCAGGACGCCTCAAACACCCGTCGCTCCCCACGACTCAAAAATTCCATCCAACAACCAGGCTCCGCGCAATCCTCCCGCGCCACCAGGATCCCTGACGCCTCCACCCTCACGACCCGACCCACCATCGCCCATTTTGCAACCCGCCTGGCCGTAACCGCAAAAGCCCCAAATCCAAAGGCGACAAAAGAGCTGATCCTTCCATCTATACCCTACCAACCCACCGGTCGCTGGTATATCGATGGATTCGCCTCACCCGAATACTTTACTTTTAAATCGTTTGGCTTTTCCTATGGCGCAGGCGCAAGGGCAACCATAGTCCTAAAACAACATTTCACCATCACTACCGGGCTGCAATACCTGAAAGTCGTCGTTCTGGCCAATCAAAAAAATGATAACATGAACGACCTCTACCCCGGTGTTTTCGACAATGTCCAGATTCCCGTTTTAATCGGCTACACAACCGGCAATGACCGGTTTTCGTTCTCCGTCAACGCCGGCCCGATTTTCAGTCTTATTGCTGAACCCAAGGGCCGCCTGGCAAATAATATCTGGCCAGACCACAACGGGGTAACGGCCTACCTTGGATTCAATTTCGCCACCCGCGTCGGCAACCGGATGTCCTTATTCGCAGAACCCTATATCAAATGCTGGTACCCGCAAAGTACGCAGGACCTTCCCCCCCAACTCTTTTCCACCGGCGTCTCAGTGGGATTAAGATATGACCTAAAATGACAAGCCATGCGCCATTCCATTAAACCCATCCTCAAAGCGCCAGGTCGTTACCATGCCATTAAACCTTTCCTTTTTTGTACGCTGACGGCTAGTCATTTTTATTCTTACTTTGCAGCATGCCTGTTTTCCCCACCCAATACTCCACCCTTTCCGCTGCAGCTCTCGGCGACCACATTACAAAAGCCTATGGATTCTCCGGCCTTTCCTGCCGTATCCTGGTCAGGAATGTCAGCGACACCTATCGCCTGCGCGATGGAAGCAGCCAATATATCTTTAAGATCTATCGCGATGCCCACCGAAAACTGGACGAGATCCGCGGCGAGGTCGAACTCCTCCAACGCCTGAAGGAGAACGATGTCCCCGTAGCTGCACCGATCATGGACAAAACCGGCAACGCCATCCAACAATTCCACGCAGCCGAAGGAGTTCGGAACGGCGTGCTCTTCAAATACGCAAAAGGCAAGGTACACATTCAGCCTAACCACCAACAGTTGGCTATCATTGGGCGCGAGCTGGCCGCAATGCACAATGTCACGGCTAACCTAACCCTGAACCATCCCCGCCCCACCTATGACTACCATACGACACTGGAAAGACCCTTAGCGCTCATCGCGGAGCGATTCGCCGAATTCCAGCTTCCCGATGAATATGCCTTTTTAAAAGGGCTTGCGGCCGATACTGTCAGCGCGTTTGATGGGCTCGAACCCGCCACCTTCAGTTATGGATATTGTCACTATGACTTCTTGCCAAAAAATTTTCATTTCGATGAAGCGGATCGGATTACGTTTTTTGATTTCGATTGGGCGGGTCGTGGACACCTGGCCAATGACCTGATGATCTTCTGTATGCAATACTTCTTTCTGGTGCATCACCAGTTAATTACCCGCGAAGCGGCTAATCGGGACCTCGACGTATTTCTGCAAGCTTATCATCGGTATCGGCCCATCCTGCCCGCCGAGTTGAAAGCCATTCCCCATCTCGGCGCAATGTTCTGGCTCTATGGCCTTGGGTTCTATGAAGACAATTTCGACGATTTCTCCAACACCTTTCTCGGCCCGCGGTTCACCCGTGAGCGTGTTCAGATGATCCGTCAGTGGAGCGAACTTCCCCCGCCCGCAATGTTTTGACATAGGCGTATATTTACAACAAATGTTTTGTGCTATGCTCCGATCTTTTGCCGTCACGTTGCTAGGCTGTTTCCTGCTGAGTTCGTCCGTTTTTGCCCAATACCCCATGGACCATAAACTGGAAGGCCGCCTGAAACTCCTCACCGACTCCTTCCACGGCGCCGCCGGCATCTATGTCCGCAACCTTCGCACGGGCCGCGAAGCCGCCATCAACGCCGACACCATCTTCCCTACAGCCAGTATCGTCAAAATACCCATACTCGTAGGCCTCTTCGACAAGATCGCACAAGGCGCCTACACCCTCCACCAACCTCTGATCTACCACGACTCCCTGGCAAAAAAAGGCTCAGGCCTCCTTCAGTTCTATCGCGACAGCTCGGAAACCGATCTCAAAACGATCATCACCCTGATGATCACCCACAGCGACAACAGCGCTGCCGTCTGGTGCGAGAAACTGGCGGGCGGCGGACCCGCCATCAACGCCTGGCTCGAAACCCACGATTTCCACGACACCAGGGTAAATGCCCGGACACCCGGCCGCGAACACAATAGGGAGGTCTTCGGCTGGGGCCAGACCACACCCCGCGAAATGACCCGACTCGTCACCATGATCCGGAACGAGCAAGTCGTAAGCCCGGCCGCCAGCCAAACCATGTACCGGATAATGACCCAGGTCTATTGGAATGAATACGCCCTGTCCCAACTGCCGCCCTGGGTCCAGGCTGCCTCCAAACAGGGGATGGTCGATGACTCCCGCTCCGAGGTCGTCCTCGTCAACGCACCCCACGGCGACTATGTCTTTTACGTGGCTACCAAAAACAATACGGATAAACGCTGGGTACCCGACAATGAAGCCTGGCAGTTGGCCCGCAAGGTCTCCACCCTGCTATGGCAATACTACGAACCGCACGACAAGACAAACATTACCCCCACGATCCCTTAGCGACAACACGACCCGCCCGCCAGCGCCCACCACAAGTATCAAAACCGAACAGTTCAGCCCCTGCCAACCTACCTAAACGCTTGCCCGCCAAACAACTGGCTATTTGGCATCCCGTATGCCCCCAACTCCACAGCTCAAACCGAAAACGATGCTGAAAAACTATTTCAAGACCGCCCTCCGCAGCCTCTGGCGCCACAAAGGCTTTTCCTTCCTCAACATCGCCGGACTGGCCATCGGTATGTCGGCCTTCTTTCTGATCGCCCAATATGTCCGGCTGGAAACCAGCTACGATGCCTTCGTTCCGCAAAAGGACCGCATCTTCCGCCTGGATTGCGATATTCGCTCTTCGTCCAGCAATCTTTCCTGGGCTTTTTCTGCCCCGCCAATGGCCCCTAACCTGAAAAAAGACTACCCCGAGGTCGACGGCTTCGTCCGACTAAACGCAGTAAGCTATATCATCAGGCACGGCAACAAAAAATTTCAGGAAGACAACACGGTCATGGCCGATTCCTCCCTCTTCCGGATATTCGACTACCCCTTGCTCCAGGGCGATCCGCGAACAGCCCTCAAAGAACCATTCAGCCTCGTACTATCCCGGTCGACTGCCAAAAAATATTTCGGCGATACCAACCCGATGGGACAAACGCTTTATATCGTCGATGGCAGCAATCCGGCCAGGGTCACCGGCATCATGGAAGACTTACCCGAAAACTCCTCGGTAAAGGCCGACCTGTTCGTGTCTCTTTCAACCATAAATAAGTTCAGAGACAGCATAGATTACAACTGGGGTAATTTTCCGTATTATTCCTATCTTCTCCTCAAGCCGGGCGCGGATGCCGCGGGGCTCGAGACAAAAATGCCCGCATTCGTCGAGCGCTATTGTGGCCAAATGCTCCGGCAGGAACAGCAGAGCTATATACTATCACTGGAAAAGCTAAGGGATGTATATACATCCAAACGCGGTGGGTTCACCTCCGGCAACAAAGACAACGCTTATATCTTTTCCATCGTGGCTTTGTTCATCCTCCTGGTCGCATGTATAAATTTTGTCAACCTTACCACGGCACGCTCAACCGAAAGGGCCAGAGAAGTCGGCGTCCGCAAGGTGGTGGGCGCCGCGCGAGGCCAGCTTACCGCCCAGTTCCTGGGTGAATCGCTGATCATCACCACCCTGGCCTTTATACTGGCCCTGAGCCTATGCTCTGTCTTTTTGCCCGTCTTCAACAGGCTGGCAGGCAAGACCGTTGCAACGGACGTCTTTACAAGTCCCGCAAATATTCTGCTCCTGTTCTTGGTTGCATCGGCCATCGGGTTACTCGCCGGTATCTATCCGGCAATCATACTATCTGGCTTCCAACCCATCACTTCACTTAAGGGGCGTTTCTCCACCAGCACCCGCGGGCTTTTCCTGCGCAAGAGCCTCGTAGTCGTACAATTCACCGTCTCTACGGTACTCATCATCGGCACTTTCGTCGTCTATTCGCAGCTGCACTATATGCGTAGCCGTGACCTTGGGTTCAATAAAGAGCAGACCCTGGTCGTCAACACCCAACGGGATCCGCACCAGCAGGCATTTCGTCAGCAGGTCCTGAGCCTGCCTGGGGTCAGCTCGGCCGTCCTCTCGGGTGCCGTACCCGGATGGGGTAACTGGATCGCCTACACTAACATCCAGAATAGTCATGGGGACATGCAGGCCGCAAGTCTCGACCTGAATTTAGTCGATTTTGGTTTTCTTGAACAATATAACCTAAAGCTCCTGGCAGGCCGCTATTTTTCAAAAGACATCGCGACCGATACCATGCAGGCCATGATCATCAACGAAAAGGCCTTATCTCTTTTCGGTTACGTGACTCCGCAGGCCGCCATCGGCCGGAAATTCGATCAGTGGGGTAAAAAAGGCCGCATCATCGGCGTCATCAAAGATTTTCATTTTAATGGACTGCAGCAGGAGATCAAACCGCTGAGCATCTGTTTAGGACCCTCCGACTGCAAGCTGCTGTCGGTAAAGCTGTCGACGACCAACATTCCAGCTACCATCGCAGCCATCAGATCGGCATGGAATGACATCCATTCCACACGCGACTTCGATTATTTCTTCCTCGATGAATTTTTCGACCAGCAATACCGGTCCGAAGAACGTTTCGGCAGTCTCTTCCTCAACTTCGCTGCCCTCGCCATCCTGATCTCCTGTCTGGGTCTGCTGGGCCTCGCGTCCTACAGCACCTTGCAACGTACCAAAGAGATCGGCGTCCGCCGGGTGCTGGGCGCCAGCGTCACCGGCGTGGTCCGTCTCCTGTCCGCGGATTTCCTGAAACTAGTAGGCATCGCCTTCCTGATCTCTTGCCCCATCGCCTGGTTCGCCATGCACCGCTGGCTGCAGGACTTTGCCTATCGCACCTCACTTACCTGGTGGGTTTTCGCCGGATCGGGCGTTGTCGCCGTCGTCATCGCCTTTGCCACCATCGGCTATCAGGCGATCAGGGCCGCCATGGCCTCACCGGTAAAAAGCCTGCGCTCAGATGGCTGAGCGAAGCGAAAGCAATCGAGGATCGAGCGAAGCCCGGACGAAGATTGCGGGCGAAGCCCTAACGAGGAGGTCCGTGTCGAAGCAGGACCGACGAAGTTCTCTGGCACGATTATTCCATAGCACCCGCTAGCTATGCGCCCGCTGCTTCTCATCGCTATCGTCCTCCTATTGAGTTTTGACGCCCTTTCCCAGGAGGACGGCAAATCCCTCTTCCAATCCAATTGCGCACAGTGTCATAACCCGATCCGCGTCATCACCGGCCCCGCCCTCAAAGGCATCACCGAAAGAGTCACCGATCGAAAACTCCTCCACGACTGGATCCACAACAACAACGCGGTACTGGCCTCGGGAAACACCTATTTCAACGACCTCTACAACTCCTACGGCAGAGCGCCGATGAATATTTTCCCCAACCTGAGCGACACCGATATCGACGCCATCCTAAAATATATCGAGAACTACGCCGCACCCCTCGCGGCAACCAATAGCTCCAACTACGCACCGCATCCCGAACAGGATGATCATACGACCCTCTTCGGCATCGTGACTTTTATCCTGGCCATCTTCGTCGGCGGTCTCTACCTGGTCAATATCAACCTCAAACGTCTCGCCGACGAAAAACGCGGCCTGCCTGCCCAACCCCATATCCCTTTCTATCGCAACAAGTACTACATCGCCGCCTTCTCGATGCTGGTCTTCATGGTCCTCGGCTGGTGGATGGTGGAGTTGGGCATCGGCCTCGGCCGTCAGCAAGGCTACCAGCCGCAACAGCCCATCTTCTTTTCCCATCGCATCCACGCCGGCCTCAACCAGATCAATTGCCTGCTCTGCCACGGCAACGCCTGGGAAAGCAGACACGCTACCGTCCCTTCTCCCAATGTCTGCATGAACTGCCACGCCGCTATCACCGACTACCACGGTGAAAAACTCACCCGCCCCGATGGCACCCGCGTCGACCCCAATGAAGAGATAAGAAAATTATACAGCTACACAGGCTTCGATCCGGATAGCAACAAATACACCCGTCCCGGGCATCCCATCGAATGGGTAAAGATCCATAACCTCCCCGACCTGGCTTACTTCAATCACTCACAGCATGTAAGGGTGGGGAAGGTGCAATGTCAGACCTGCCATGGCCCCATCCAGGAGATGGACGAAGTGCGCCAATTCGCCGACCTCAGCATGGGCTGGTGCATCAATTGCCACCGCACCACAAAAGTCGACTTCCCAGGCGGCAGCGACGGCACCGGCGGCGTGCATGGCAACAAATTCTACTACACCTATCCCTCATTCACAAAAAACCTGCGAAATCACAGCATCGATTCCGTCACCGTCGAAGACATCGGCGGCACTGACTGCCAAAAATGCCACTATTGATGAACCCGCTCTGGCTCCCCAACAAACTCCGGCGGCTCATCCTGCGGATGAAAATCCCTCCCATCCTTCCCATACTCATATGGCCCCCGATACACCTCGGGGATCTCCCCCGGCCAGTTCCCATGTCCCGGCACGATCGGCGTCGTCCACTCCAGCGTATTTGCCTTCCATGGATTTTGCTCGGTCACCCGCTCACCCCGAAATATGGACAAAAAGAAATTCACCAGGAACACCAGCTGCGCCGCAAACGACAGGATCGCGATCGCAGAAATAAACTCGTTCAGCCCCTCGAACTGATTAAAGCTCACCCATCCCTCAAAATCAAAATACCGCCGCGGCATCCCCGCCAGTCCCTCGTAATACATCGGCCAGAAGATCAGGTAAGCCGCAGCCAAAGTGATCCAGAAATGGATATAACCCAAAAAGGAATTGATATGTCGTCCAAACATCTTCGGGAACCAGTGATAAATACCGGCGAACATCCCAAAGATCGCCGACACCCCCATCACCAGGTGAAAATGCGCTACCACAAAATACGTGTCATGCAATTGGATGTCGATCGCCGAATCCCCCAGGAAGATCCCCGTCAATCCCCCGGAAATAAAGGTGCTCACAAAACCGATCGCAAAAAGCATGGCCGGCGTAAACCGGATATTCCCCCGCCATAGGGTCGTTATCCAATTAAAGACCTTAATAGCAGATGGCACGGCGATCAGCAGCGTCAGCAGCACGAAGATCGACCCCAGGATCGGGTTGAGCCCCGTTACAAACATATGATGCGCCCACACCAAAAATGACAAGGAAAGGATCGCAAACATCGACGCCACCATCGCGGGATATCCAAAGATCGGCTTGCGGGAATTCACACTGATGATCTCCGAGACCATCCCGAATGCGGGGAAGATCACAATATATACTTCTGGATGTCCCAGGAACCAGAAAAGATGCTGATATAGGATGGCGCTTCCCCCGGTAAACGGTAAAGCCCGGTTTGTAGTACCCATGAATATATCCGAGAGATAGAAACTCGTCCCCGCATTCCTGTCGCAAATAAGTAGCACAAAACCTGCCAGCAACACAGGAAAAGACAACAGGCCCATGATCGCCGTGAACAGCAGGCCCCAGATGCTCAACGGCAGCCTGTTCATAGCCATACCCTTGGTCCGCATGTTCAGAACGGTGGCGATATAATTGATCCCACCCATCACGGTGGAGATGATAAAAAAGACCAGACTGATGATCCACAGGTCGAGCCCAAAACCCGATGAGGAATTGGGATCATGCAGCGCACTTAACGGCGCATAGGCCGTCCATCCCACCCCCGAAGGCCCCCCGGGCACAAAAAAGGAGACCATCATGATCACGCTGGCGATAAAAAAACTCCAATACGATAGCATATTAATGAACGGCGACGCCATATCCCTTGCCCCAACTTGCAACGGGATCAGAAAATTGGCGAAGGTTCCGCTCAGCCCCGCCGTCAATACGAAAAAGATCATGATCGTCCCGTGCATCGTCATCAACTGATAATAATTCACTGGCTGGACCTTGCCATCCACAAAAAGAAGGCCGGCCAGTTTCTGCAGGATCGAATAGGAACTGTTGGGATAGCCCAACTGCAGGCGCATCAGGACCGAAAAGAAACCGCCGATAACAGCCCATACCATACCCGTTATGAGAAATTGCCTGGCTATTATCTTATGGTCGGTGCTAAAGACGTAAGTCGTGACAAAGCGCATAGAGCTCGGCATTCAATAATCGCGCCACCGGCCCCGCCTCCCCAAACTCCACCCCATCTACCTGCAACACCGGCAGGATATGTTTGGTCGTACTCGTAATAAAAGCTTCTTTCGCCTCCGCAAGGTCCCCGAGCGTAATATCCCGGACCTCCACCGCAAACTGCTGCCGCGCCAGATCCAACACCTTACCCCGGATGATACCAGACAGGATACCCCGTGCAGGCGTGACGACGACATCATCGGCCGTCACCATAAAAAAATTCGACCGCGGACACTCGGAGACCGACCCGTCCAGGTGGTACAATACCTCATCTGCCCCGCACTCCCGGATATAGGGCTGCAGCCAGATCGCCATCAGGTAGTCGATGCTTTTTATCTCCGGCAACTGGCGCCGGTGCGGATACGTCACCAAACGAATGGAAGGCTGCACCTCCTCCGAGATCGTACCGGGCAACGGCACCTGACTGATCACTAAATTGGCTGCACCCGGCGTCATGCTGTCCCGTGAATAACCACCGGTGAGGGTTAACCGGAAACCGGAACAGTCCAATTGATTCTTCTCCTGTAACGCGGCAATCAATTCCCGAAGCTCCTCCCTGGTCTTGCCCACCTCCAACCGCAGGCCCGCCGCCGAACGAAAAAACCGGTCCAGATGCTCCTCCAGGAAAACAGGAGTGTAATTCAATGTTTTAAAGAAGTCAAATACGCCAAATCCCCTCTGAATGGATAAGTCGCTGATTTGCAACGAAGCTTGATCGGACGGCAAAATGACGCCATTTACTGCGGCGAATAATGGGTTCACTTGAGTGCGGTTTAAGGGCAAAGTATTACAATTTAATCGATCTTACCTTAATTTTCCCTATTGACAATCAACTAATTGCTCAGATACCCACTTTCCAGCCGTACGATTTTCAGTTGATTGGCGTTTAATATGCGGACTTCGGTCCCCGTATCTAATACCCTAAATCGAAAACGACTCTATGAAGCACGTAGACTACCTCTATTTCAATATCTACTACTATTTCTATCGAATTAGCCAGGAACGACCTACCGCCAACCCCCGCCTTCAGGCAATGTACTTATTCTCGATTGGCTCAGGCGGATGGCTGTTACTAATGGAATCGATCTACCTCCATTTTATCAAACATTCCCGCTTCGTTTCACCGGCCCA
>Ga0302325_10005128_pt1 | contig 29958 bp, 25 predicted proteins | sample Palsa_T0_2_FD_201948 | JGI IMG/M metagenome (GOLD analysis project Ga0302325, IMG submission 201948) | Peat permafrost microbial communities from Stordalen Mire near Abisko, Sweden - Palsa_T0_2 | ecosystem: Environmental > Terrestrial > Soil > Palsa > Peat permafrost | place: Sweden: Abisko...
AGTGGCGTCCTCGGCAGAGGAGGTCATGTGGAACTGGCGCACGTAGACAGCGTTGATGGGCGCGAGATAGACGCTGCCGCGTTCGCTGACCCGACGGAGCAGAGATCGGCGGTGTTCGGCGGTGAATCCTTTGCGGGACAGCAGGCGGCGCAAGAGCGCGTCGGAGCTCCGGGAATAGACTTCGGGCATGAGATCAACCAGAAGTCGAGGCTGCGTCGTGTTGTGTTGCGAGTATTGATTGATGCCGAGAAAACGCACCAGGCTGGCGATCAGATTGTAGAGCGTAGGGCCCAGGTCGGGCGCACTGTGGTCTTTAACATTTCGTCCCCAGCGGTCGAGGCAGAGCCGGTAGTTCTCGTATTTTTCCAGCGGCGTGGCATTGAAGACACAGACAACGTTTTCGCGGACAGCAACCGCCTCGACGCGATCGTGGACTTCTCCGGCGGCGCGCCAGTAAAGAGCGTCGATATTTTGCAGTACGGTGAGCATTGGTTCTGCCGGAAGCTTTTGTTGGAGCTGGGCGGGCAAGTGTTGCGGCGCCAGGTGCGACTCGCCGAACAGGACGAGAATAAGCGCGTCGGCGTGTCGGCGGCGGAGTTCCGCAACTTTTTCGGCAGCGTGCCGGTCCCGCGCTCCTATCTTGCGCAGATCTTCACGTGGCATGCAATCCAGTCCATAGATGGAGGCGCTATGGTCACGGGCCGCGGAGAGCAGTTCGTAAAAAGGATTCCAGTCGTATCCCCAGTCGAGATCGAAGCGTATGCGCTGGCGCAGTTCCGCCTCGTCAATCTCACCGCGAAACCATTCGTCGAGAATGTGCTGGTCGCGGGAAAAAATGGTTTCCACTCCCAGCACGACCGGGCGGTGGTGGCGCCGGAAGTCGCAAAGCAGCGAGGCCAGATAGCGCTGCGAGTTCGGCAAGGCGTGGTAATCGCCCACCAAAACGATTCCGGCTTTAGCGACTTCGCGTCGCACATCGCTCGCGGCGAGAACTTTCTGGTACGAACAGTAGGCCTCGCGAAAATCGCGCAGATATTTGCGTCGGGAGGCTGGATCGATGATACGGATCTCACGCTCGACGCTGGCGATGGCGTGGAGTTGCGCCGCACTGCGCCGCGATCGTAAGATGCCGGTGGTGGCCATGACTTAGAGTTGCGATTTCCTCCGCGGTTCTGTAATCAGCATCCTGTAATCACGAGCTCGGTCACGCCCCGCCAATCGATCGACTTGAAATGGTCGACCTGAAATGCCCGGCTGCAAGTTGGCCGCCCCCTACTTGACCGAGCTATAGATGCGGCGTCCGCCCCGGACATCACTCCAGCGAATTACCTAGTAGCCTTGACTTGCCTTCGAGCCGTCCCTATCCTCAGCTTTTAGTTTTTCGAGGCTGCAAACTGAACTGAGCCTCGTGGAGCGCCGACTTTGCCGCTGCTTGCGCCGGAGAATCTGATTGTTGCCACGACCGGCGCCAGCGGGTCGATCTTTCTGAAAGAACTTCTACTCACCGTCGAACGCGATTCTCGGGTGAAGACCGTAAATTTCATCGCTTCCGACAGCGGCCTGCGCGTCATGGCGGAAGAGCTTGGCATCGAAGGCCGCTCCGATCTTCTACGCCAAATCATCGGCTCGCCTTCGACAAAGATTCAGCAGCAGTCCAACGCCGATATCGGCGCGAATGTGGCCAGCGGGTCGTATCCTTCGGATGCGATGGTGGTGATCCCATGCAGCGTCGGAACGCTCGGCCGCATTGCCAACGGCATCGCCTCGCACCTGATAGAACGCGCCGCGGATGTGGCTCTCAAAGAGCGTCGGCCGCTCGTGCTCTGCGTGCGCGAGTCGCCGCTCAACAAGATCCACATCCGTAACATGTCACTGGCGGCGGATGCTGGAGCCACCATCTTTCCGCTGATTCCGACGTTCTATAACCATCCGTCAAGCGTCGAAGCCCTGGCGCAGGAATTCGCGAAACGCGTGTTGGCCCATGTAGGACTCGCCCAACCGGATGCATACCGGTGGAAAGGCTGAATCCAGTTCTCAGTTCTCGATTCTCAGTTCTCAGAAAAAACTCTAGTCCCAGCTCCGCTGGTCTTACTGAGAACTGAGAACCTTTTGAAAGATCAATGACTTGGGGGGACTCGGGGAGAGTCTTTCCTGCTTTGCAGGCGTGTTTTGAGTCTAGGCAAGGGGCGGTAACGAAGGTAGATATCTGGCGGGCATGTACCGGCAGTAGGAGAAGCCACGCTGCTGAGGATGCCCTTCGCGGCTGGTAGGGATCAGTTCGAATTTGTCTTGAAGGGGCGCGGCTTTACAGATTCCTGAAAAGGTGGAATGTCTACGCCCTGCCCATAAAAGGGGCGCGATTTCGCTGGACTTCCGGTATCGCTAAAGCGATACCCTTGATACCCAGCTCCCGGATACGAAGCTCGAGTTTTTCAGCAAACTGTTTAGCCGCTGAGGGGATGCATCTTTCACACCCACCCACTACTGCGCGCCTACCATCCTTGCTGCCCTCATCCCGATTCGATATAACTGACTGTCGCCCCGGAATGGCAAACCCAATTGTCGGCGCAGCGGCGATCGCACAACTTGCTTAGAGTGACCACTCCCTCCAACCCGGCTAACCTGCGCCGTTATTTGCTCAAAGTCGTTTTGATTGGCCTGCTGCTCCGAGTGTGTGGAATGGTGCTGATGCATTCCTATCGGGTCAAGCTCGACTTCGATGAGGGGGCGCACATTGCCGCGGCCATCGCCTCGGGACAGGGCTTCAGCAATCCGTTTGGACCGCAGACCGGGCCCACGGCCTGGCTTGGTCCCCTGTTTCCGTTCGTGCTCAGCCGATTCTTTATCGCGTTCGGCGCTTACACTCCAACCGCAATTTTCTTTGCTCTGCTGTTTAACTGTTTGGTGTCGGCGCTGACCTGCGTCCCTATCTACTTCATTGCCCGCTACACATTTGGCGAGCCCGTCGCCCGGTGGTCGGCTTGGGCGTGGACCCTTTTTCCTTACACCATGTATTGGGGAATGCGCCATCCCTGGGACACCCCTCTTTCCGCATTTCTGTTGACCCTGGCGTTCATGATGACGGTGCACTTGGCGGAATCGAGCACGCCGCTCAAGTGGGGGCTCTACGGATTGTTGTGGGGGACCGCGGCGTTGTGCAATACGGCTGAGCTCGTCTTCCTGCCCTTTGCCGGGTGCTGGATTTGCTATCGCCAATCCCGGCAGCGGAAGCCGTTTTTTCTGAATGCCTCGGTGGGAGCCGCTTTATTTTTTGCCACCATTGCTCCCTGGATCGTCCGCGATTATCGCGTGTTCCACAAATTCATCCCGATCCGCGGCAACTTTGGCGTGGAGTTTCACCTCGGCAACTCGCCCCAGGCGCTTGGAGCCTGGCAAGCCTTTCTGCATCCTTCGCAGAACATCCTGGAGCTGCGGTTGTATAAAGAAATGGGCGAGCCCGCCTATGTTCACAGCAAACTGGAGCTGGCGGTGCAGTTCGTTCGCGCTCATCCCGCGCGCTTCGCTTATCTGACCTTTGCCCGCTTCGTCTACTATTGGGCGGGCCCCCCGCACGCGGAAAAATATCCCGGAATCTATGAAGCCAAGACCTTCCTTTACTTGTGTTCCTCTGTGTTCGCCTTCTGGGGCTTGCTGCTGGCGCTGCGACAGCGCCGCCCGGGAGCGGAACTGTTCCTCTTCCTTCTCCTGTTCTTTCCCGCCATCTACTACGTCACTTTCCCGGTTCCACGCTATCGGCATCCGATAGAACCGGCCATGCTGATTTTGATTGTGTTCCTGGTGAGTCAGTTCTCGGTTTCAAATCCCAAAGGGTCTTACTGAGAACCGGGAACTGAGACCTACGCCACACTCTCTCGCAATAGATAGGTCAAGGTAACTTTGGAAGGGAAATGGGGGTGGCGAACGTAATCGCTGAAAAACACTCCCGTAGCGGAAGGCGACAAGTACGTTGAAATCGCAGCTAAGTAGGCAGCTGGCATAAGTAGTCCGATGCAGATGATCCCCCGAGTCTGCCTCCATTAAGCCTCTGAGGTCGTCCAAACGGAGAACCTTGAAGATCTAGGCCCCGGAAGGGCGGCGACTGAAAAATGTCTTGTAGAGACGGGGCTTGCCGCATCTTGGGGCTATTTGTAAACCGTGTCCGGACAAGAACGGTAGGGCACAGCTCGAAGCCGCAGTCGGCGCACCTTTCGCTCCAAGAGTACTTTTTCCGCGGCCTGCTGGAACTGTTGCCTCTTCCAGCACACCACGTCGGTGCTGTTGACGCCGACCCCGCTTTTTTTGTACTCTGCGATTACACCGGAAAGGAGGTGGTCGGATGACAAGTTCTGATTTATGTAGTCACAGTAGAAGTACCAGACCAGGTGAGGTGGCTGAGTCTTAGGGCGGTTGCTCTAAGCGGAGTTCTCGAGGAACCTTTGGTCGGGGGAATCGGGAACAATCTCTCGCTAACAATCCGTGAGTTCGGGCTGATCCGCCGCGTACAGGTTGTGCACGGCACCGGAGCGAGCGAGGGGCCACGAGAGTGACCACCTCAGTCAATCCCAAACAGTCCACCGGACGGCCCGCAGGCTGAAAAGCTTGCGGGCTGTTCTTATTTCAGATGAGGGGCGCTTGGGCGGCGATTTTCCATCTGTATTGAGCCATGTTGGAGATCCCCACCCCGCCGCTTTATGGCCTAACATCGGAGTGCGGGAGCGCAGCGTCGGAGTTTAAGCCCAGGTGCAGGATTTCATTCTTGTTCCGCAGGGGCGAAGAAGACCAGAAGTTCGAGCTCTTCCTGAATGTCGTAGAACCGGTGCTCGAGTTGGGCCTCGACGAATATGACGGAACCGGTTCGCACTTCGGCTTGGTCGGGGCCGATTTGCATGCGAGCGCGCCCGCGAATGACGAAGTATACCTCGTCCTCATGATGCGGCTCCTGGGGGTCGGTTCCATCTTTTGGCAAAACGTAGACGCCAACGCTCATGGCAGGGACACGAAGAAACTCGAGATACAGTTTGCCGTGTTCACCTCGCTGGCGGAAGAGAGCGTCGATGTGGAAGTAGCCGGGCATAACGGCGCGTGCGTTCGCGAAGAGACGCGGCAAGCCGCGTCTCTACGACTGAGAACTGAACTAGCCGACTGCGCCGTGAAAGAAGATATCCGTGAATTGCTGCACCAGTGCATCTCCAGTCAGGGGCCCCTCGGGCTTATACCACTGATAGATCCAGTTGATCATGCCGACAAGCGCAAACGCGGCTGCGCGCGGCGTGACCGCCGATCGGGAACCGCGTTTGCGCTGGACGTCAGCGATCAGGTTATCGACAAAGTGCACGTAATCTTTCTTGCGCGCATTGATCTTGCGGCGAAGCGCAGGCGGCAATGGGTGATTCTCGTGCAGCATGACAGTAATCTCGCGATCTTCGGGACTGAGCACGACTTCAATATGCAGGCGAATGAGCGTGCGCAGCCGCTCCTCGGTGATGTCCATGCCGGATGCTTCACTGCGGCTTGTGTCCAGACGGCGCACAACATTGATCACCCGTTGCTCAGTAATTTGCATGGCGTGCGACATGATATGAAACAGGATCTCGTCTTTTGATTCGAAGTGGTGATAGAGGCCGCCTTTGGAAAGCTTGAGGGCGGCGGCGACATCATTCATCGACGTGGCATCGTACCCCTGCTGCTGAAAGAGGCGAGCGGCGGTGCGCAGGATTTCCTGGCGGGGTTCAACGATAGCGTCGCGAAGCATCATCACAGATGGTATCGCGGAAAGGGTCCGCGCCTCCACCCGCGGAGAATCATTTCTTCCGGCGTACGTTGCCCCGCCGCTAGATCATGGCCTTCCCGTCGAAGATCGCTCGCGCCTTGACCCGATGGCCTGCTTGGCGCAAAGGTCCTCCCGGCGATTCGACAGATTTGCTCTCCTTCCGCCGTCAATCGCGGTGATCTTGCGCGCGGCTTCAGCGGTTGAATGTGAGGAAGCGCTGAGCCGCAGAACTGACTGCCGGGTTTCGCCGGGTGCCGGGAGTTGTGGAATCTTCTGGGAGTGAGCCGGCACTGCGGTTTCGATAATTGCCGATGAACGCGGGTCGCGCTGGCGGAGAATGTAGCGGGAGAGCACGGCGTTCGTAAGATCGGCGTGCAAGCGGCCGTCTTCATGAGCTTCAAATCGCACTTTTTGGAGGTCGTCTTTTTGCATGCCATCCGGCGAGTACCCGGCGCTGCTCTGCAGCCGTTGAATCCGCGAAACGGCACGAACGACGACGCGGGCGAGTTCGACACCGGACTGTGGAGCGCGGTCTTTCAGCAGACGCTGCTGCGCCTTTGCAGCGGAAAACCAGGTTGGATTTCGGTTTGATTCCTGCGGCGGTTCGAGCCTGGAAACTTCGCAGAGGTAGGCAATGACGCCCGGTTCCGCCTGGACAAACGTTGCATTAGCCCGTTTGCCTTTTGTCGGTGCGGGCTTGTGTCCGCTTCTGAAGTAACGGGCGAAGGCAAGTGTTTCCATACGTCCATGGACGCCGGCTTCCTCAAAAGCCTCCAAAGCGGCGGATTGGGCGTGCGTGAGGCCGGGTTCCACGCCTCCTTTGGGAAATATCCAACGTCCGCCGCGAGTCTGGACCAGCAGGAACTCGATGCCGCGTTTGCCCATGCGATAGCAAACGGCGGCAACCTGTTGGCGTTGTTTCGGAAGCCGCGACTGCTGCAGGACCTTATCGGATGGATCTCTGCCCATTGCACTAGAGTGCACGCTGTGATCAGCCCCTGGCTAGAGCAAACCTTGGTTCGTGCCTCCGGCTCAAGCCAGACAAAATCTGGTTTCGCCAAATTCACTCGCCCAGAGTGGTGCTGGCAGGAATCCTTCTACATACTTGCGCCACCCGCAGCGCCTTGGAGAAAGTATCGGGAACAGACTCTTTGCAGGCACTCTTGGAGATGAAGTTTGGACAACATGTATTGCCTTCGCTGCAGTCGTGAGCTTGCGGCCGGACAAAAGTCGGTGGCCGTCTTTCTGTTCGCCCAGACTGTGGGAGTGCGGCCGCGACAGAAGTCTTCGGCGCAGCGCATATGTTTCTGCCCGCAGTGCTCGGTTTCGCTCGCGATGGGCCCCGCACCCGAGGGTGCGCTCAACCTCGCCGCGTGGCAGATGATCCGCGATCTTGTCGGGGCGGACCCTGCGCTGACCGAGGCGGCATGGGAAAGCCTGCATGGAATTGAAGAAGGCCTGCTCCCGGCAACCGGAACCACTGGCGCTGCGCATTCCGGGCGTGCCGGAGCCTACTTCGAGTTTTGACGGTGCGCTGTCACTTGGCATCGGTTCGTAGTGTCATCAGAGCAGCCTCTCTCTCGGGCACGATCTCGCGGTAACCCAACTCGACCCGAATCCTGCTCGTGTCATAGGCGACATCCTGATTGAAATCGAACTTGCTGCTTGAGTCAGGCTTAATGGACGAAGGCGGTAACCTCGATAGACGCTCGCCAACTGTCGGAGTGTGTTGCTCGCCGACATTGTAGATGCGGCCTGCAGCCGCTGGATGGGCCGCCGCTAGTTCGACAGCGGCAGCAACATTTCCTACAAAACCGTGGGTCCAGCGCCAATCTGGATGGTGGCGATATCGATACACCGTTGCCAGACCCGAATTACCACCTGGCCCATACACTTTGGGTAGCCGTAGAACCGTCGACGGCAAATCCGGAATGCTGCGCACGGCGCGCTCCGCGAGAATCTTCTCGTACCAATATTCGAGTGTCTCCCGGGAGGATGCTTTCTGACGATACGGAAACAGCACGGAACGCAGGGGCGCATCCTCGGTCAGCAATTCTTTTTGGACTGGCCCCGGCTCAATCCCAATCCATCGCCCATACGCGCGGTAGACATCACCGCTGCTCAAGAGCACGATGCGCCCAGTGCGACCCGCAAAGGCCTGCGCGGCCGCTTTGGCATCGACCGCGCCCATTGCCACAGTGTGGATCACGACATCCGGCTGGAAATCGAATAACGCGGCGGGAAACCGTCGAATTGGCGCGACAGAGTCCGAATCGATGAAGTGTTCGACAGTCTCCGGCCGGACAGCGTTGGTCAAGCCACGGTGGTAGAGCAAGAGAGTGTGCCCTTGGCTTGCGATCTGCCGCACGATGTGCGCGCCAATAAAACCGGTTCCGCCGATGACGAGAACTCGCACGACTCGAAGGATACGTCACGGGCGCTTTCGACAGGTGTTCATTCACACACTCTGCAGAGGTATGGTGAAGCAATGCTAATACGAATGAGCAGCGGCTAGTATAGTCCGAGTGAATTCGGGTTGACAGTGCAAGGGCTCGATCGGTAGCATTCTCTAGAACCGACCGATTGGTCGGTTTCGCCTTTTTCTGGTCTGCAATCTTTAATCTTTCAACCGGCATCTTTCGACCGGCATAAAATCCGATAAGGAGTTTTCCAGTGGCCACAGTCTTTTATCAAAACGATGCCAATCCTTCGGCGCTTCAAGGCAAGACGATCGCCGTTTTCGGTTACGGATCGCAAGGACACGCGCAAGCGCAGAATCTGCGGGATAGCGGTTATGAAGTGATCATCGGCCTCGATCCGAAGCGGGGTTCGGCTCAGCAAGCGGTCGCCGACGGCATGACGGTGGTTGCGCCGCCGGAGGCCGCCAAGCGCGCCGACTGGATACAGATTCTAACGCCCGATGAGACTCAAGCTGCCTTCTACGAATCGGCGATCAAACCACATCTGCGCAAAGGCAAGATTCTCGGCTTTTCGCACGGATTTTCGATTCACTTCAAGACCATCAAGCCTCCGAAAGAGGTGGATGTGGTCATGATTGCGCCGAAGAGTCCGGGTCATTTGCTGCGACGCGTGTATGCGCAGGGCGGCGGCGTGCCGTCGCTGCTGGCTATCCATCAGGATGCCAGCGGGCGGGCGCATGAATTTGCGCTCAGCTACGCGCATGGCATCGGTTCGACGCGGGCCGGTGTTTTGCAGACGACTTTCCGGGAAGAAACTGAAAGCGATTTGTTCGGCGAGCAAGCGGTGTTGTGCGGCGGCTTGACTTCGCTGATGCAGAAAGGCTTCGAGACACTGGTGGCGGCCGGATACGCTCCTGAGATCGCCTACTTCGAGTGCGTGCATGAGGTAAAGCTGATCGTCGACCTGATCTATGAAGGCGGCTTGAGCCGTATGCGTTATTCCATCTCAAACACGGCGGAATACGGCGACCTCACCCGCGGCGAAATGGTTGTAGGAGACGAAACGCGCAAAGCGATGAAAAAGGTGTTGAAGCAGATTCAGAGCGGCGCGTTCGCAAAAGAGTGGATTGCAGAAAACAAAAAAGGGGGCAAGAAGTTCGCCAAACTGCGCGAGGCCGCAAAGCAGCATCCCGTCGAAAAAGTCGGCGAGCAGTTGCGGGCGATGATGTCGTGGCTGCCGTCGGAGAAGAAGAAAACAGTCGAATTGAAGCCGGCGGCGTCGAAGGTAGTCAACGCTTAGTGAGTAGTTCGCAGTTCCGAGTTGGGAGAAAATCGGGCCATCGCGTGATCGGGCCATCGGCTCATCTCAGTTCAAATGCCGTTGACTTTCGATGGCCCGATCGTCACATGGCCCGATCACTCGGTCACCCGATTTTCGGCCATCGACTACACTGTCTGCATAACTTCCATGGACATCGACCTCAAACATCGCAGCCGCTATATCACTGATGGGCGCGACCAGGCTCCGGCTCGCGCCATGTACAAAGCCATTGGCTTCACCGACGACGATCTTGCGAAGCCGCTGATCGCCGTAGCCAATACCTGGATCGAAACCATGCCTTGCAATTTCCACCTCCGGCGCCTTTCGGCCAGGGTGAAAGAAGGCATTCGCGCGGCGGGTGGCACTCCGATGGAGTTCAACACCATTGCGATTTCCGACGGCGAAACCATGGGCACCGAAGGCATGAAGGCCTCGCTCGTGAGCCGCGAGGTGATTGCCGACTCCATCGAACTGGTCTGCCGGGGACAGCTGTTCGATGCGGCGGTTTGCATTGTTGGTTGCGACAAGACAATCCCCGCCGCAGCCATGGCGCTGGCGCGCATGAACCTGCCGGGTCTCGTGCTTTATGGAGGGACCATTGCCCCTGGCAAGTACAAAGGGAAAGACGTCACGATTCAGGATGTGTTCGAGGCGGTGGGCGCGAATGCCGCCGGCAAGATGAGCGATGCCGAGTTGCTGGCGCTCGAAAATGTGGCGTGTCCCGGAGCGGGCGCGTGCGGCGGCCAGTACACGGCCAATACGATGAGCACGGTGATGGAACTGATCGGGCTTTCGCCCATGGGCTTCAACGGAATTCCGGCGATGGACCCGCGCAAAGACGAGGTCGCATTTCGCTGTGGCGAAGTGGTGATGAATCTCCTGAAGCGCGGAAAGCGTCCGAGCGATATTCTGACGCACGCCGCCTTCGAGAATGCGATTGCCGGAGTGGCGGCGACGGGAGGCTCAACCAATGCCGTCCTCCATCTGCTCGCGATCTCGCGTGAAATGGGCCTGCCGCTCGAGATAGACGATTTTCAGCGAGTCAGCGAACGGACGCCGCTGCTCGCCGATCTGAAGCCTGCGGGAAAATACGTCGCGGCCGACGTAGACGCAGCGGGCGGAATCCAGTTGATCGCACAACGCCTGCTGGAAGGCAGGCTTGTCGACGGCTCGGCGATGACGGTCACTGGCAAGACCTTGGCGGACGAGGCGACCGCTGCAAAAGAAACTCCCGGCCAGTCAGTGATCGCTCCTTTGAACAAGCCGCTGAAGACAACCGGGGGGCTGGTGATTTTGAAAGGCAACCTGGCGCCCGGCGGCGGTGTCATCAAAATGAGCGGACACGAACGTCAGTCGCAGACCGGGCCGGCGCGCGTCTTCGATTCCGAAGAAGCGGCCATGCAGGCCGTGACCAGCAAGCAGATCAAAGCTGGAGATGTCGTCGTGATCCGGTATGAAGGTCCCAGGGGCGGCCCGGGGATGCGCGAAATGCTCAGTGTGACTGCCGCTATTGTGGGCGAAGGTTTAGGGGAGAGCGTGGCGCTGATCACGGACGGCAGGTTTAGCGGCGCCACCCGAGGTTTGATGGTCGGACACGTAGCGCCAGAAGCCGCTCTCGGCGGCCCAATCGCCGCCATCCGCGAAGGCGACAAGATCACGATCGACACAAAAACCCGGAAGTTGGAGTTGGAAATTTCCGACGCCGAAATCGTGGGCCGCATGTCGGAATGGAAGCCTCCGGCGGCGAAGTATAAGACTGGCGTGTTCGCGAAATATGTCGCGCTGGTAAGGTCGGCGGCAGAGGGAGCGATCACGACGCCGGTCCAGCAAAGTCACTCTGCCCAAGGTCCCTCTGCGCAAAGTCACCCCAGGGCGTAGCGGGTTGCGTTTACGGCGGGGCCGTCCACTACGAGCGCTGAAATGCGGAAGGACTAAACCAGAGTTAGTCCTTTAGCAAGCGAATATACTTCACCACCGCGGCGATCTGTTCCTTCGATAGGTTTCTAGCATAAGATGGCATCCTGTTCTTGCCTTGGCTGACGATGGCCGCGAGTTGGGCGTCTGATTGATTCTGCACTTCAGGCGCGGCGAGGGACCGCAGCTTCAAATTCTTGCCGATCATAGTCTGGCCTGCCCCGTTGGCTCCGTGGCACGCCGAACATCTCATCTTGTAGACATCGGCACCGCTGTCGGCGAAGGTCGGAGTGGAGAGAAGCAGCGCCACCCCCAGCGCGGCGAGCGCCAGCAGGATCAGCGAAGCCGCTGTTAAGGTTGAGGAATCTGCGGCAGCGCGGAACGTAGATACGCGGAACCATGATACGAAGCCTCGATCGCTCAACCTGTCCCTCGCATGGAGTCCATGTTTCAAATCTTACCAGTTCAACTTCAATGCAAACTGAAACTGGCGCGTGCCGTTCGCGGCAGTGGCTTGTCCGGCATTGGTAAAGAGCGGACTGACAGCCGCTACGTTGTAGATATTGGCCATGTTGAACATATCGGCAATGAGGTCCATGTTCCAGCGCTCGCCGAAATAGATCTTCTTGGCGACGCGCATGAGACTGCGCGGATTATGACAAGCCACTTGAACTTCGAGCACGTTGTTAGGACGGGATACCGCTGATATGTACATCAGCGGAAGGGCTTTAGGCAAGCAATAAGATAGATAACCGGTGCTGGAGGGCGGTTAGTAGTATCTTGAACACCTGCATTGTTTGCCGCAGAGCTATCGCATGTAAGTGAGCAATGCAGTTGTGGCATTGGTGATCTGCGTCATTGCTTGCATTGCGTTTCGCGGCGTGTTTCTTTAGATTTCTTACAGCAGGACCACAGTTGTGCCGGAAATATTTCTTGTGCCGTCTCTTGCGCCTTCCGAACATTTTAACGGCCATTCCATGACCGGCAAATTGCTGCGCGTGATGGTGTGTCTGCCGGTGAATGCGGGCTGGGGCGATGAACCGAAGGCCGCGAAGTGGCGGGAGCTCGGCTTTCAACGTGCTCCTGATTTTGTTACGGCGCAGCAGCAACACGAGGTTCTCTGCCGGGTGCTGCGCGCCTCGGGAGTTGAAATCGTTAGTTTGCCCTCGACGGGGTCGCTCACGCTCGATGCCGTGTATGCGCATGATGCGTCGCTGGCTACGGATTGTGGCTTGGTGCTGATGAACCCGGGAAAGAAGAATCGCGTCGCGGAGGCGCAAGCGCACGCGAATTTTTGCGGGGAACTGGGAATTCCGGTGCTGGGGCGGATCGGCCTTCCCGGGACTTCTGAATCCGGGGATGTGGTATGGCTCGATGCACGCACGTTGCTTGTCGGTGAAGGCTATCGGACAAACAGAGCGGGAATCGAGCAGATGCGGTCGCTGCTATCCGGCAAAAAGGTTGAAGTGCTCTCGGCGCCGCTGCCTTATGGGTCCGGACCATCGGCGTGCCTGCATTTGATGTCGCTGATGAGCATGCTGGATGAGCAAACGATTCTGGTCGATCTGCCCTGGCTGGCGGTGGAGACGGTGGAGTTGTTGAAAGCTCGAGGCTTTAGTCTCATGGAGATTGAGTACAGCGAGCGCGACACGCTGGCCTGCAACGTGCTCGCTCTGGGAGAAAAGCGGCTGATTGCGATTGAAGAAAACGCCAAGACTAACCAGCGTATGCGCGAAGCGGGTTTTGATGTGCGCACGTTTCCCGGGTCGGAAATCTGCATTAACGGGGCGGGCGGGCCGACATGTCTGACGCGGCCGTTGCTGCGGAGGTGATGTCCCGCTATCTTGCTCCGGTCTCCTGGCTGAATTCGCAAAGCCATTTGCCATCTCGCTTGAGCCACAGGCTGGAGACATGGTCGCGGGCGGTGAAGTCTTTGCCGTGGCTGCTTCCACTCTCGATCAGCATATACACGATCAGACCTGAGTCCGGCGAAAGCTTAACGAATCGGACGTCGGCCATGGTGTAGTCGTGCAGCCTGAATTCGGCGGTATGCTCCATGACCTCAGCTTTGGTGGCAGGACCGTGGGCGTCAACGAAGATGGCATCGTCCGCGGTCGAGGCACCGAATATCGCCACGTCGCCGGTCTTCAGAGCATCCAAGCCGGCGCGTTCATGAGCGACGATTTGCTCCTGAAGCGCATCCGTGGGAGTCGCCGGGATTGACTGGCCTGGCATTGGAGCCGATGGCGACTGCTGCGGTTGAGCATACCCCGGCGCCACCATCGATAGAGATAGAAATAGAATTAGAATTGACATTGGAGCTGGCGAGATCCTCCTGGACACATCCAAATTTCTCATCGCACTCCTTTTTCTGTTTCAGGATCGACACTCAAGACTTGAGCCGAGATTTTAGGTTAACGGCGCTGACCAGTCTTGGAAAAATCCGACATCGTGGATTGCAGAAAATGCCTGGCTAGATCCGTCTCCTTGGCTACGAGCGCAAGCGGAGGTTTGCCGGCGAATTGCCGGAAGTCTCGAATCAGGTGTGCCTGGTCGTAATATCCACATTGAACAGCGGCATCCGCCCAACGCGAACTCCCGGTCTCCAACATGGGAAAGACCCGCTGGAACCGTTGAATGCGGCAGAAGAGCTTCGGTGTGATGCCGACTGCTTGCGTGAAGCGCCGCTCAAATTGACGAGAACTCAGACCGACATGGTCGGCCACTGCCGTGATTTTGATCCTACCGCCCGATTCCTCCAATTCCCTTAGCGCGGCTGGGAGAAGGCGATCGTCGGCGATTCTGTTTTGTGCCAGCGAGGGAATGATGTGGTCAAGGGCCGGGAACCACTCCAGCGGCGATCGTAGCTCCTGGATCCGATCAAATTTGCGGAACAGTCTGGCGGAAATGTCGTCGAGCGAAACGGCAGCGGTATCGGTCAGCTCGCACATCGGAATCTTCAAGAGCTGGCTTGCGGTGTGAGGATGGAAATTAACGCCGATCATTCTGAACGGACCCGAAGCTCGAAGCAGCAGAGGTGCGGTGATCTGACCAATGAAGAAGCATTGCGGCTGGAGCTGCCATCCCCGCTTGGTAAGCGCCTCGTACGGATGCGCGAGGTTCAAGATCAGCTGCGCGCGGCCATCCGGAACAACGCGTTGTGGGCTCGCTGATGGCGCGTCGTCTTCAATCATCCAATAGCACTTCACAAACCTCGCGGCAGAGGCGTTCGGGTTGATCTCTCGATAGCGCATGGTGTTGACGGGCGCCCCATTATCCCAAAATTCGGTCTTCGTTGCGCTGCCCGAGTTTCTCCTTGCTGATTCTGTTTTTGCGGTGATGCTTCCGGCTTCGGCAACGGTAAGGAAGGATGGGGACGCCCGTCGCTCTACAATCTCAGTCCATGGAGCGCCGGGCGTCCTCGCCCGGCAAGATCGACACACTTCGGTGAATCCCTGACAGCTCGATTCCGCGCCGTGCGGGCGACACTGCTAAAATGGCCTAGAATGCTTTTGCCGTTCGTCCGCGAACTTTTCGCGGAGGTGGAACAATTACCTGCCTTCACGCGTGTCGCCTCCCACCTCCGGGAGAGCGCGGGGCGGGTAAGTGTCACTGGATTATCCACAGCCGCCAAGGCGCTGATCATTGTTTTGTTGCGACGCACGGTCGAGCGTCCTTTTGTTCTGGTGGTGGCCGATAACCGCGCCGCAGAAGAGTTATTGCCGGTTTTGCGCGGGTTCTGCGAGCTGACCGGCGCCGCAGATCCAGACTCGGTGGTAAGCCTTCCGGCGCGAGATGTGCTTCCCTTTCAGAATTTGTCACCGCATCCGGAGATTCAGGAAGAACGCGCCACGGCCTTGTGGAAGATTGCTACGGGCCGGGCTGCGATTGTAGTTTCGCCGGTGACTGCGACCACAATTCTGCTTCGCTCACCGGAGTATTACGCCGACCTGGCGCGGGTTTTGCGGCGCGGCGAGGTTTTCGACCTAGAGAAGTTGCTGGAACACCTGAACACGGTTGGCTATAGCGCCACCGATGTGGTGGAAATGCCCGGGCAATACGCGGCTCGCGGCGGCATTCTCGATGTATATTCGCCGGAAGCGGATCGACCAGTGCGAGTGGAGTTTTTCGGGGATGAAATCGAGTCGATGCGGAAGTTTGATCCGGCGAGCCAGCGGTCTTCAAACCCGGTCGATGAGGCGTTGCTTTTGCCGCTGACGGAGACACCCGTCACAGATGAATTGCTGGCCTCTATCAACGCGCGACTTTCAGGCAAACGCATTGCGGGATCGCCGGAGATCGTGGAGAAAGCGATGCGCGACTCTGGCGCTGGAATCTTTCCCGGTTGGGAGTTCTACGCTCCGGTGGCGGGCGCCGATCGCGGCATCTTCGGTCTGCTTCCGGAAGCTCGAGTGATTCTCGACGAGCCGGAGGCTTTGAACCTCGAACTTGACAAAGTGTGGTCCCGCATTGAAGAGGCTCACGAACGCAGCGGGGTGGGTAATCTGGTTCGTCCGGCTGATCTCTATCTGACGCCGGAAACCTGGCGGGACAAAATTGCGGCGCTTGCGGGCGTGGATTTCGAATATCTGGCGCTGGCGCGCATGGCCCACGAGTCTCCCGACCAAGAAAGAACGGAGGAGGCGTTTCTGGCGCAGCCGGCGACGCGCTTCCACGGCGCGGTTCCAGTCATGATCGAGCAAGTGCAAAAGCTGGTCGCGGAGGGTACGCAGGTGATTCTGGCCGTACCGAACACAGGAGAAGTTGAGCGCCTCGCCGACATGTTTACAGAGTACAACGCGTCGTATCGCCTGGGCAGCCGGACGCGCGGCGGGGAAAGCTATGCCGACGAGACTTCTTATTTTGCGGGAGACGTGCTCACCACCACGCTGCTGAAGGCTTATCTGCCTGACGGCTTCGTTTTGCCGGAAGCGCATCTGGCGATTTTTGGGGCGCGCGATCTATTTGACGAATCGGACCTGGTGGCGGCGCGTCCACAACGGCAGAAATCGAAAGTCTCGGCGTTTCTTTCCGACTTCCGCGATTTACAGGTCGGCGACTACGTTGTGCACGTGGAACACGGCATCGGGCAATATCAAGGATTAAAAGAGATCAACCAGGGCGACGGCGTTGCGGAATTCATGCTGCTCGAGTACGCCGATGCGGCGCGGCTCTATGTTCCGCTGACTCGTCTCGATCTGGTGCAGAAATATCGTTCGGCGGAGGGCGCGAAGCCAGTTCTGAATCACCTCGGCAGCGCCGCGTGGGGCAAGACCAAAGCCCGCGTGCGCAAGGCGATGAAGGATATGACCGACGAGTTGCTCAAGCTGTATGCGCAGCGGCAGGCGGCGCGCGGTCACATCTTTCCGGCGGACACGGAGTGGATGAAGGAGTTCGAGGATTCGTTCGAATACAACGAAACCGAAGACCAGGCGCAGGCCATTGCCGATGTGAAGCGTGACATGGAATCGCAACTTCCTATGGATCGTTTGTTGTGCGGGGACGTGGGTTATGGCAAAACAGAAGTGGCGATGCGCGCAGCGTTTAAGGCGCTGAGCGACAATAAACAGGTTGCTGTGCTTGCGCCTACTACGGTGCTTGCGTTCCAGCACTACGAAACTTTCAAACAACGATTCGCACCGTTTCCGCTGACGGTGGAGATGATCAGCCGCTTCCGCACGCCGAAGCAGGTCAAAGAAATTCTGCAAAGAGTGGAGGCCGGCAAGGTGGATATCCTGATCGGTACTCATCGCCTCCTCTCGAAGGATGTGAGGTTTGCCGATCTCGGCCTGCTGGTGGTGGACGAGGAGCAGCGCTTTGGCGTCCGCCACAAAGAACGCATCAAGCAGATGCGCACCTCCGTGGATGTGCTGACCATGTCGGCGACACCGATTCCGCGCACGCTGCATATGTCGCTGGTGGGACTGCGCGACATGAGCGTGATCGAAACACCGCCCAAAGATCGTATGGCCATTCAGACCGTGGTCGCCAGCTGGGACGAAAAGCTGATCCAGTCGGCGATTGAACAGGAACTTGACCGCGGCGGCCAGGTTTATTTCGTGCACAACCGCATCGAAACAATTTGGGAGATTGCAGCCAAGATTCAAACCATGGCTCCGAATGCACGCATCGCGGTCGGCCATGGGCAGATGGGCGAAGGAGAACTGGAAAAAGTGATGCTGAAATTTATGCATCACGAAGCTGACATCCTAGTGTCGACCACGATTATTGAGAACGGGCTCGACATCCCGTTGTGTAACACGATTCTGATCAATCGCGCTGACCGACTGGGCTTGTCGGAGCTTTATCAGCTTCGCGGGCGGGTTGGGCGCTCGAACCGGCGCGCCTATGCGTACCTTCTTTTGCCTTCTGAAATTGAGTTAACGCCTATTGCACGACGACGTTTGGCTGCATTGAAGGAGTTCTCCGATCTCGGCGCTGGATTCAAGATCGCTGCGCTGGATCTTGAACTGCGCGGAGCGGGAAATCTTCTGGGCGGCGAACAGAGCGGCCACATCGAAGCGGTCGGATTCGAACTTTATACGCAGATGCTGGAGCGCGCCGTACGCGAGATGAAGGGCGAGGCGGGCGTTGAAGTTACGGAAATTCAACTCAATCTTGGGCTGAATATTCGCATTCCATCCGATTACATCCAAGAGGAGAACCAGCGCCTGCGCATGTATAAACGCGTCGCCGGCGTGGAAACGGAGTCGCAGTTGCACGATGTACGGTCCGAGTTGATCGATCGCTATGGCGAGACGCCGCGTGCGGTCCGTAACCTGCTGGAGTACGCTGCGCTGAAACTGCAGGCGATGCGCGTAGGGGTAACCGCCCTTGAACGCAAACGCGAGTTCGTAAGCATTAAGTTCAGCCAGACGGCTGCGATCGACGCGGAGAAACTGGCGCGCTTTGTGGCGTCACAGCGCGGCACGCAGTTCACTCCGGATGGTACGCTGAAGTTTTCAATCAAGATCGACAGCGCCGAAGGAATATTGCAAACTCTTCGCGACTTGCTGGAAGAATTGGGCCCGCGCGAAGAAGCATTTCGCCAAGTATAAAAAGATATAAATGCGATTTAGAAAGATTCTTCGATGAAAACGACGAACGAACGACGAACGAACGGCGAGCGCCGCAAGAACCGGATCGTCCGCAAAGCGATTTTTCCGGCCGCCGGATTGGGCACACGCTTTCTTCCAGCCACTAAAGCTCAGCCGAAAGAGATGCTGCCGCTGGTGGATAAGCCGATTATTCAATATGGCGTGGAAGAGGCGGTCGCGGCGGGATGCGACCAGATCATCATTATTACAGGGCGCGGCAAAAGCGCGATCGAGGATCATTTCGACGTCAGCTACGAACTGGAAAAGATGCTTGAAGAAAAGGGCAAGCACGACCTACTCAGGATCGTGCGCCAGATTTCGGACATGATTTTCGTCGCGTATGTGCGGCAGAAAGAGGCGCTGGGACTGGGGCACGCGGTGCTCACCGCGCGCGAACTGATTGGCAACGAACCTTTTGCCACTCTGCTTGCCGATGACGTGATTGATGCCAAGGTTCCGGTGCTCAAGCAGTTGATGAAAGTGTTTGAGGAGAAGCAGTGTTCGGTCTTGGCGACGCAAATTGTGGATGGACCAGCGATTTCTTCCTATGGGGTGTTGAAGGCGAAGAAGGTCGCGGGCTCCGGTGGAAGGCTCTTTGAAGTGCAGGACCTGGTGGAAAAGCCGGGACTGGCAGATGCGCCTTCGAATCTGGCCGTGATTGGACGCTACATTTTGACGCCGACGGTTTTCGAAACACTTTCGGACATCAAGCCGGGTGCGGGCGGCGAGTTGCAACTGACCGATGGGCTGCGCGGGCTTTTGCGGCGCGAAAAGATCTACGCCTACGTGTACGAGGGGCGACGGCATGATACGGGTGACAAACTTGGCTTCCTGAAAGCTACGGTTGAGTTTGCGCTGAAGCGCAAGGATTTGGGCGGCGAGTTTCGTGAATACCTGAAACAATTGAAGTTGTAAGAAGACGTTTACGGCGACGCTTCGCCGTTGACGGCCGCGCTTACTCTTGTATCGTGGCTTTCAGCTTCGTTGATTTTTCTTCAACGCCGCGCGCAAGCTTTTCTTTGTGAGCTTCCAATTTTTTGGCAATCGATGCGTCGGCCAGAGCGATAATTTGCGCCGCTAGAATTCCAGCATTGGTTGCTCCGGGCTTGCCTATGGCGACGGTGGCTACAGGAATGCCCGCGGGCATCTGCACGGTCGCGAGCAGCGAATCCAAGCCCTGCAGCGAAGTAGAGGGGATGGGAACGCCGATGACGGGCAGGGTGGTGTGAGCGGCGATCACGCCGGCCAGATGCGCTGCGCCACCGGCTCCGGCGATAATCACGCGAACGCCGCGGCTGGCGGCCTTGCGCGCGTAGTCCGCGGTGCGATCGGGAGAGCGATGGGCTGAGGTCACATCGATCTCGTAGGCAATCCCAAATTCCTTGAGGGCTGTTGCGGCTTCGCGCATGATCTCCAGATCGGAGTCGCTGCCCATTACGATTGAAACCAGAGGTGTGCTCATCGTTGGTCTGCGTCTATCCTCGGTGGGCCCCTAAAGGAGCGTTCTATTTCAGAAGGTTATGGTATCGCTAAAACGATACCCTGACACGAAGCTTTCACGTTAACTAAGCCTTTTTCAGCGCACGGGCGGCGATATCTTTGCGATAGTGCGCGCCCTCGAAGCTAATCTTCGCACAGCCTTCGTAGGCTCGCAGCACAGCGGTTTGCAATTCGGGTGCGCGCGCCGTTACTCCCAGGATGCGTCCGCCGGCAGTATAGAACGCGTCCTCGCGTTTTGAGGTACCGGCGTGGAACACTTTTACGCTGTCCAATTTGTCGGCATCTTCGAGGCCGTTAATTTTCTTTCCCATTTCGTAGGTCCCGGGATAGCCACCGGAAGCCATGACCACGCAGACGGCGGCATCGCTGGACCATTTAAAGTCGCCATCGCTGGTGCGGCCGTCGATCGAGGCCTCCATTGCCTCAACCAAGTCGCTCTCCAGACGCATGAGGATGGGTTGCGTTTCGGGATCACCGAAACGGCAGTTGAATTCGAGCACCATGGGGCCGCGCGCGGTCATCATCAGGCCGCAATAGAGAACGCCTTTATACTCCGCGCCCTCGGCCTTCATGCCCGCTACTACAGGGCGCGCGATGTGGGCAACGAGCCAGTCGCGCATTTGCCCATCGACAATCGCGGGCGTGGTGTAGGCACCCATGCCGCCGGTGTTCGGACCGGTGTCGCCGTCGAACGCACGCTTATGATCTTGCGCAGCGACCAGAGGAGCTACGCGCTCGCCGTCGCTTACCACCAGGAAGGAAAGCTCGTCGCCTTTTAGAAATTCTTCGAACACCACGCGCGATCCGGCTTCGCCCAGCATACGGCCGCTGAGCATTTCAGTGGCGACGGTTGCAGCCTCGTCTTTACTTTTGGCGATCACGACACCCTTGCCGGCGGCGAGTCCATCAGCTTTCACTACGATCGGAGCATGAAAGTGCGTCAGCGCGTCGGGCACCTCGTCCGAAGAATCGCAGACCGCGTAATGCGCGGTGGGAATGTGATGACGCTGGAGAAATTCTTTGGCAAAGCTTTTGCTGGTTTCTAGCTGGGCGGCGGCGCGGGTGGGGCCGAATGTGCGCCATCCCCGTCTCGTAAACTCGTCAACCACGCCGAGCATGAGTGGCAACTCCGGTCCTACGATGGTGAGATCGGGGCGGATCTGATTGGCGAGGACGACCATCGAGTCGAGGCTTTTAATATCCACTGCGACGCACTCCGCGTCGGCGGCGATTCCTCCGTTGCCGGGAGCGCAGTAGATTTTGGTGACTCGCGGCGATTGCCGGAGTTTCCACACCAAGGCGTGCTCGCGTCCACCGCTACCGAGGACCAGGATTCTCATAGTCGAAAGATTTAGGGTAGGGGCGGACGAAGATGATGTCAAACGGGACCAGCGGATTGCAGAGATTAGAGATCAGATTGCAGAAGTGAAACTCAGAGAGCCTCTGGATTCCTTCAATTAACCGTCCTTAACGGATCGCCGTATAATGGGTTGCACGTGATCACAGTTTCCAAAGAGGACTATCTTAAAGCGATTCTCGAAGCTGAGAGCGAAGGGGAGACTGTCATTTCGGCCACCCTGGCACATTGGCTGAGAGTTTCGCCGCCAGCCGTGACTATGGCTGTGCGGCGACTGAAGAAAGACGGACTGGTGCGGGTGAACGCCGACGGGCGCGTGCGGCTGACCGCGGCCGGAAAGAAAATTGCGCGCAAACTCACGGTTCGCCATCACCTGATCGAGCGCATGCTCGCCGAAATCTTTGAAATGGAATGGTACAAGGTGCATGACGAGGCGGAGCGTTTGGAACACGCTGTCTCACCCGATTTCGAGGCTCGGTTGCTGGCCAAACTCGGGCGCGGGGTTGCGTGTCCGCACGGCAATCTGACGGAATTGGAAAGTCCCGCCAGCCGGCGCCGTCGCGGACTGCTGCTGCTGGCTCAAGCCGCGCCGGGGGGGACCTTCCACGTTAGTGGCATCTATGAGCGCGACCGCCAGTTGCTTGAGTTTCTGGAACATCGCGGCATTCGGCCTGGCGCCAAGGTTCATGTCGCTCATCGCAATTATGACCAGACGCTGACGCTCACTACCGGCGCTGGCCGGGTTTCACTGGGCGTATCCGCAGCGGAAAAGGTTTGGGTCAGCTGGGCGGATGGGAAGCTCTCTCCAAGGGCTGAAAGCCGCGCAAATTCAACCCCATAGTCGTTCACTCCCGCAAGAATGGTGTTCGTCGCGGCAGGTTGGGAACTCCGCATCGCTCAGGCCGAAAATGGCGACGGGGTGTCCAATTACGGACCCTTTGATCTCTCTAGAAAGCAATTAACCGTGGTTTACGTCTTGAGGTATACTTGGGCTAATCTAATGCGAGCGGAAGGGGCCCGCTTTCTTCGAGCACATCCATTAATCGAATGAAAGGACCAAGGACAGCATCGGAGGCACGAGGGGCAGTTCCACCCTTGTCCGATTTCATCAACGCCCACCCCAGGTTGAGCAACGAAGTTGTCATCACGCATGAGGACATCGATCGGGCGCATGATCGCGAACGAGTGTCGGCAACGCGCGCGCGGCGTGGGCTCCGGCCCCGACTGCGACTGTTCTGGCTGCTGATCGGTCCCGGCATTCTGGTGATGCTCGGAGAGAACGACGGCCCGAGCATGCTGTCGTATGCGGCGACGGGGGCCCGGTTTGGCATCGGCTTTTTCGTGCCATTCTTTGTGCTCACGTTCGTGATGGCTTGCGTGGTGCAGGAAATGACGGTGCGCTTAGGCGCGGCGACGCACCGTGGACACGCGGAATTGATCTTCGACCGCTTTGGGCCGTTCTGGGGCTGGTTCTCGATGATCGATCTGATGATCGGGAACTTTCTTACGCTGGTGGCGGAGTTTATTGCTATCCGCGCCGGGCTTGGATTCTTTGGAGTGCGGCCGGCGGTTGCGGTGTTTGGAGCGCTGCTGGTTCTATCGGTCGCGCTTATGACGCACCGATACTGGACGTGGGAACGGATCATTTTAGGCGCCGCCATGTTCAACCTGGTTTTTGTGCCGGTAGCGCTGATGACTCATCCGGACTGGGGGGCGGTCGGTCGCGCCATGGTCACATGGAGACCGCTGCCGGGCGGCCTCACGCAGGATACAGTTCTGCTTCTGCTGGCGAACATCGGGGCAACGGTCACGCCGTGGATGCTGTTTTTTCAACAGAGCGCGATCACTGATAAGGGACTCACGACCCATGACATCCGCATGGGACGCGTCGACACTTGGCTGGGGGCGGGTTTGGCGACCGTCGCCGCGGTGGCTACTTTGCTGGCGACCGCTCCTTTATTTATGCACCACATGTCGGCCGCGAACTTTGAAGCCGCGGAATTTGCCCAGGCGATCCAGCCCTTTGTTGGACGTTGCGGAGCTTCGCTCTTTGCACTGGGCATGTTCGAAGCTGGCATGGTCGCAGCCATCACGATTTCCACTTCGTCGGCGTATGCCTTCGGGGAAGTTGCGCGTCGTCCCCATAGTTTGAATCTTCCGTTTAAGCAGGGGAGGTCGTTCTATCTCGTTCTGCTGCTCGAAGCGGCTGCAGCTGGGGCGCTGGTTTTGATCCCCGGAATTCCGCTGGTGTACATCGTGCTCGTGGTGAACGTAATTGCGGTCCTGGCTATGCCTCCGGCACTGCTTTTTCTTTATATGCTGGTGAACGATCGTGAAATCATGGGCGAACTTGTCAGTCCGCTATGGGCGAATGTGCTGGCATTGGCAGTGGTGATCGTGCTGATCGGCGCCGGTCTGTTGTTTGGAGTCAGCGTGATTGCGCCCAAGGCGCTGGCGATTTTTGGAGGCGGCTAGTTTGGAGGCAGATGGATGGATAAACACGTCGATTACGCGCCCGGCACCGACGAGAGCGTGAGCCGTGAAGAGTTGACCTCGGTAATGACGGCGCTCGAGCCTGATCAGATTGTTTCCGCCAAGGAGCAACATCATTGTCCGCGACGGCAACTCACGCGGACGGAGATGGTGGTGTTCTGGGGACTGCGAATTTATCTGGTGTTTATGGTCGGCGTGGTGGTGTATCAGATTTGGACGGGCGTGCGATAACGATTTTGTGATTTGCAATTTGTAATCTACAACGGGCATTCAGCGTGGCTTTGCGTCCTTCAGTTGCAGTAGATCCCATTGATTGCCGTAGAGGTCTTCGAAGACCGCGACTGTGCCGTACGGTTCTTCGCGGGGCTCGCGCACGAACGTAACTTTCCGTTCGAGCATTTCACGGTAGTCACGCCAGAAATCGTCGGTGTGCAGAAAAAGAAAGACTCGGCCTCCAGTCTGATTGCCGATACGGCTCGTTTGTTCGGGCGTGGCGGCGCGGGCGAGCAGCAGGGTCGCGCCATGAGAGCCGGGTGGGCCGATCAATACCCACCGTTTGGTTGCGCTCAGGCGGGTATCTTCAAGGACCGTGAAATTTAGCGTGCGAGTGAAAAATGCCAGGGCTTCGTCGTAGTCTCGGACGACGAGCGCGACATGGCCGAGGGTCTGCATCGTGGTTCGTTTCTACTTTAGCTGAATCACTTTAACGCAATCACTATACTTCGATCACAATGACGACTGCCGCTTCCCGCCTTGGCCCAGAGACCCGTCTCCACACGAGCGGTTGCCACACGAGGCTTCGAAACCGATTACACTTATTGGGTTCCCATCTTTTTGCGCTCCGGTCCTGTGTTGGAGCTTGAAGGAAGGCCATCATGTCATCCAATAGTTTTGGCGCCCGCGCCACTTTCAAAGTCGGCAATAAAGAATACGAACTCTATCGAATCGACGCTCTCGATAAGCAAGGCGTCTCGACCAAACACCTGCCATTCTCGTTGCGAATTCTGCTGGAGAATCTGTTGCGCACCGAGGACGGACGCAACGTGACTAAGGACGAAATTCGCGCGCTGGCGGCCTGGAACAAGAATTCGAAACCGGAAAAAGAAATTGCATTCACGCCGAGCCGTGTTCTGTTGCAGGATTTTACTGGCGTGCCCGCGGTGGTCGATCTTGCCGCCATGCGCGACGCCATGAAGCGCCTGGGGGGCGATGCCAGGCTGATCAATCCGCTGCAACCCGCCGAACTGGTGATTGACCACTCGGTGCAGGTCGACGAATTTGGAGCGCCGGGCGCGTTTGATGTGAACGCGCTGCTTGAGTTTCAGCGGAATAAAGAGCGCTACGCGTTCCTGCGCTGGGGACAGACGGGCTTCCGCAATCTTGCGATTGTGCCGCCTGACACCGGCATTGTTCACCAGGTAAATCTCGAATATCTGGCACGCGTGGTTTTTGTGCACGAACAAGGTGGGAAGCGGACGGCTTATCCCGACACGCTCGTCGGCACCGACTCGCACACCACCATGGTTAACGGACTTGGCGTGCTGGGCTGGGGCGTCGGCGGCATCGAAGCAGAGGCCGCCATGCTCGGACAGCCTGTGTCGATGTTGATCCCGCTCGTGGTTGGCGTGAAACTTACCGGACGCTTGCGTGAGGGAGCAACCGCTACCGATCTTGTTCTTACCCTCACCGAGATGCTGCGCAAGCATGGCGTGGTCGGTAAGTTCGTCGAATATTTTGGTCCCGGCCTGCAGGATCTGCCATTGGCCGACCGCGCGACGATCGCCAATATGGCTCCCGAATACGGGGCGACCTGCGGGATCTTTCCGATCGATAAAGAGAGTTTGCGCTATTTGAGACTTACCGGGCGGAGCGAAGAACAGATCGCGCTGGTCGAAGCTTATGCGCGCGAGCAGGGGCTCTTTCACGATTCGAAGACACCCGAGGCGGAATATTCCGAATTGCTGAGTCTCGATCTGGCTAGCGTAGAGCCGAGTCTCGCGGGACCGAAGCGGCCGCAGGATCGAGTGGTTCTGTCGAAGGCAGGCGAATCGTTTGCGCAGGCATTGCCGTCGCTGATCCAACCGAAGGCTAAGGCTGCAGTCGCCAGCCCGGCGGACGTCGCGGCGAAGCAGAGCGCCGCTAAGCAAATCGGGCGCTGGGAACAAGAGGGTGGAAATCCAACCGCGGTTGGGGTTGAGGACCCGAAGGTGCAGGAACATATTTCGGGAAATGGTAAGGCGCTGCGGCATGGCAGCGTGGTGATTGCGGCGATTACGAGTTGCACGAACACGTCGAATCCTTCGGTGATGATCGCGGCTGGGCTGTTGGCCAAAAAAGCTGTCGAGCACGGACTCGAGGTTCCGGCGACGGTCAAGACTTCACTGGCTCCGGGATCGAAGGTGGTGCTTGACTATCTCCAAACCGCCGGCCTGATGCCGTATCTGGAGAAGCTCAAGTTTCACCTTGTGGGCTACGGTTGCACGACGTGCATTGGCAATTCGGGTCCGCTGCCGGTTGAGGTCTCGAAAGAAATCGACGAGAAGAACCTTGTCGTCGCTTCGGTGCTCTCGGGCAATCGTAACTTCGAGGGACGTATCAATTCCGAGGTGCGCGCTAACTATCTGATGTCGCCGCCGCTGGTGGTGGCGTTTGCTCTTGCCGGACGGATCGATACCGATTTGCGCAAAGACCCGATCGGCAAGGGCAAAGACGGCAATCCCGTTTATCTGGCCGACGTCTGGCCGTCGCAGCGGGAGGTCGAAGAGACGATGGCGAGCGCGATTACGTCCGAGATGTTCCGCAAAAGCTATGGCGAAGTGTATGCGGGCGACGAGCGCTGGCGCGGGTTGCCGGTTCCGAAGGGCGAGACTTATGCGTGGGAAAAAGACTCGACTTACATTCGGAAGGCGCCTTATTTCGATGACATGGCGCTTCTGCCAACCGGCGTTGAGGATATCAAGGGCGCGCGGGTGCTAGCCGTGGTTGGCGACAGCGTCACCACCGACCACATTTCGCCCGCCGGGTCGATCAAGAAAGATGGCCCAGCCGGCAAGTATTTGATTGCCCATGGCGTGCAGCCGGCGGATTTCAACTCTTATGGATCGCGTCGCGGCAATCATGAAGTCATGGTGCGCGGCACGTTCGCCAACGTCCGCCTGCGAAACAAGATGGTGAACATAGAGGGCGGATTCACACGGCATTTGCCGGATGGCGAGGAGATGTCGATCTTTGATGCGTCCGAAAAATACCATGCGGAGAAAGTGGCGCTGGTGATTCTGGCGGGAAAAGAATACGGGTCGGGTTCGTCGCGCGACTGGGCGGCGAAGGGTCCGCTGTTGCTGGGCGTGCGCGCCGTTATGGCGGAGAGCTATGAACGTATTCATCGCTCGAACCTGGTCGGCATGGGCATTCTGCCGCTGCAGTTTCTGCCGGGAGAAAATGCCGAGACGCTGAAGCTGACTGGTGAAGAGGTGTTTGAGATCGCGGGGATTCGCGAGGTGGTGGAGAGATTTTCTTCGGGGCGCAAGATTACGGTTCGCGTGAAGGGCGGCAAGACGGCGGAATTTCAGGCGGTGGTTCGCATAGATACTCCGCAGGAAGCTCTTTATTATTCGAACGGGGGCATATTGCAGTATGTGCTACGGCAGTTGCTTGCGGGAAAGGCGCAGCTGGAAACGGTTACGGCGTAACGTCTCCGGGCGCGATCTCAAAGACCCATGTCCCTCGCCGCTCCATACATTCCTGCTGCCTACATTCCTGCCGCTTATAGCCTTGCCGCGGTTGGGGTGTGGGGGACCAGCGATTTTCTGGGAGGCGTGGGTGCGCGGCGGGTGAACGCGTTTCTGTTCACGGCCATCGTGCACATCAGCGGCCTGGTTGTGATCGCCGCGCTTGCGCTCATGACCCATGCTGCGTTTTTATCCGCCACCAGCGTAGTTTGGGCGCTGATTTCCGGGGTCGTTGGGGGCACGGCCCTGGTGTTGTTCTACCGTTCCCTGGCCAGCGGAAATATGGGCCTGGTCGCGCCGGTGGCGGCCGTTCTGAGCGCTGCGATTCCGAGCATCGTGGCGGCATCCGCGGTGGGTTTTCCGGGGCGGCGACATCTCCTCGGTTTTATTCTCGCCATCGCTGGCGTCTGGCTTATCTCGCGAACTGAAAGCGGTACTGAGCGCCCTAAAGGCTTGGGCATGGCGGTGCTCTCCGGCATAGGCTTCGCTGGGTTCTACCTGTGCGTCCATCAGGCCGGCAATGGTTCTCCTTTATGGATCTCGGTTGTTTCGCGATGCGGGGCATTCATGGTCACGGGCAATATCGTTCTGTTCGGAAAATACTTCCGCCTGTTGCCCGCGCCGGTATTGACGATGGCTGTGGTGGCCGGGATCCTCGATATTACAGGGAGCGTTGTCTTCATCCGCGCGGCTCAAATTGGGCGACTGGATGAGGCGGTTGTGCTCAGCTCACTTTATCCTGCGATTACCGTTCTGCTGGCACGCATTTTTCTGCGCGAGCACTTCAGCCGCGTGCGAACGATCGGCATGGTCGCGGCGCTGGTGGCGGTACCTTTGATCGCGGGATGAGTTACGCAGGGTCGTCACTGCGGGGACTTGCATCATTTCTCGCTTTTCCGAGCGCTGAAGCGCGGGGCTAAGGTTGCGCGCCCCTACGGGGCTAAAATCTTCGAGCTCTCCGTGGCACGAACTTGGCTCAAGCGAGTTCCGTGGCCAACCTGGAGGGGCACCGGGTTTCGAGAATGTATGCCCTGATCCGAGAGTCAAGCTGCAAGCAGACTGCTGAAAAACAGCTTGCAATCACATAGGGAATTCACGGAGGACATACGCCATGGCTGACTTGCTTGAGGCGAGACGTCCTTCGAGTTGAGCGTCTTCGACGGCTGAGAGGATCTGTTTGAAGCGCGGGCCCGGCTCATAACCTGCTTCAATCAGATTGCGCCCGGTAATCAGCGGAGCGGGGCGAATCGATTCCGGCGGAATGGAATGCAACTGATCGCGGGCGTAGTCGTACGCTTCAAGTTGGCCGTGACTGGAAAGACAGTCCAGGCGATGCAACTCCAGGTGCTCTTCAAAGGCGGGCAGACGCAGGAACCGCTTTAGCGTGGATTGCTTCATGCGGAAGATGTCTCCGAAGCGCATGTGATTGTCTACGAGAGCCAGAATCTGATCGGTCTCATCGTTCGAGAAGCGGAGGCGGCGGCAGATTTCGGCGGCTATTTTTACGCCGACGTCGACGTGGCCGTCGAAGCGGATGCGGTCGGGCGCCAGGCGGAATGTTGGGGGCTTGCCGACGTCGTGCAGCAGCGCTCCCCAGGCTAGAGTTTTTGAGGCTCCAGGTGGCAGTTTCTCGAGCAGGAGCATCGTGTGCACGAAGACATCGCCTTCGGGATGATACTGGGGCGACTGCTCAACCCCCTTCATGGCTGAGATTTCGGGCAGGACTTCGGGCAGGAGATTGGTTGTGTCAAGCAGCCTGAAAGCTCGGTTTGCTTGGCCTTCGGTCAGCATCTTGGTCAATTCCTCGCGGACTCGCTCCGCGGAAACCTGGTGAATTTCAGGCGCTAACTTTTGGATCGCGGCTAGTGTTGTGGGCTCGACCTGGTAATCGAAGCGTGCGGCGAAACGCACGGCTCGGAGCATGCGCAGTTTGTCTTCGGCAAAACGCCGGTTGGGATCGCCGATGGCGCGGATGATTCTGGCCTTAAGATCGGCATGGCCGCCAACAAAGTCCAAAATCTCGTTGGTGGCGGGGTCTAACATCATGCCGTTGATGGTGAAGTCGCGGCGCTGGACGTCTTCCAATGGATCTTTGGTGAACCGGACTTCGTCAGGATGACGACCGTCGGAGTAGGCTACGTCGGAGCGGAAAGTTGCTACTTCGATGGTTTCCTTGCCGGGCTCGGGTGGACGGGCGAGGCCGCGCATCGCTCCACTGGGTGGAACGAGGACTACTCCGAATTGCTCACCTACGGCGAAGGTTTGGGGGAAGATTTGCATGACCTCGCGCGGAGTGGCGTCGGTGGCCACGTCGTAGTCGGCAGGCTCGCGGCCGAGGGCAAGATCGCGGACGCATCC
>Ga0302325_10005130_pt1 | contig 29945 bp, 25 predicted proteins | sample Palsa_T0_2_FD_201948 | JGI IMG/M metagenome (GOLD analysis project Ga0302325, IMG submission 201948) | Peat permafrost microbial communities from Stordalen Mire near Abisko, Sweden - Palsa_T0_2 | ecosystem: Environmental > Terrestrial > Soil > Palsa > Peat permafrost | place: Sweden: Abisko...
GAGCGCATGTGCGCAAAGTTTTTTTCGTGTAAGATGTTGTGACCATTTTTAGGGGCGTAGCTCAGTGGTAGAGCAGCGGCCTTTTAAGCCGAAGGTCGTGGGTTCGATCCCCACCGCCCCTACCAAACCTCACTAAAACAAAGACCTTCAGGCCGCTGAGTCAGCAATTCTCGTGTCAGTCAGCAATTGAGCTTCAAGCCGATCCGCCAGGGTCTCTACGGCATCCCTTTGTGATTGCGGGATAACGTGACCGTAGATGCCCAAGGTAATGCGCGGGTCGGAGTGTCGCATCTGTGTTTGAACCACCGAAATTGGAGCACCCGAGTCGATTAGTTCACTGGCAACCGCGTGACGGAAGCTATGAAATCCCGCTCGCCTAATCCCAAGTTCAGCAAGTAGCGGTTGAAGTTTCTTCTCGCGCAGTTTATTTGCTGAATATGGGCGTCCTCGGCGGTTCACAAACAGAAGTCCGAGGACGTTTTCCTCATAGTGGGCAGATTCCAAATGATTCTTGAGCCGAATTCCCAAAGCGGTAGGCATCGGCAAATCTGCGGTACTCGCCTTGCTTTTGGGAGTTCCGATTGCTCCGTTGTAAACCGAGCCCCGAATCTTGACCAGTTTGCGTCCGAAATCCAAATCCCGTAGGCGCAAAGCAAGGACTTCACCAATCCGCATACCAGTAGCGGACAGAATGAAGCAGATCGTTGACAGCGGTTCATCAGCGGCTTTTATGATTCGGCGCATTTCGTCCAGCGTAAAACAATGAACTTCGTGCGGGCTGTCCTGAGGTAATGACAAGTCGGACAAATGGACTGTCGGGATGTCGTAACCCCAAGTGCGAGCGGTCGAGAGAATCGAGGACAAGGTTAGCAAGACATTCTCAATTGTCTTGCGTGTCCGCTGCCCGTTCGATAATCCTGTGACAAATGCCTGGAGCCTTTTGGCTGTGAGTTCTGAAAAGGCGCAATCGCCCAGCGATGGAATGATGTGACATCGCAGGTGCGATTCCGCTGCTTTTTGAGTGCTCGGCTTCAAGTTTCTTGCTATTTGTTCTCGCCATTCGGCAATCAGACTGTTAAGAGTCGCCGCGTCTTTTGGGACAGACGCAACGGCTCCGCTCGCTTTGTTCACAACGTCCAATATCGGTTGAAAGGCACCACGCGCTGCGCGTTCTGACATTCCCACAAACGTCTTGCTTCTTTGTTCTCGTTTGAAAGTGCCATCAGATTGCGCCACGTCGATACGCCACATTCCAATCCAATTCTCACCACGCTTAACAAATGTACCCGTCTGAAACCGTCTCCTAGGCACAATACCTCGCTTGCCTGTAGAGAGCGGCGTTGCGTTTGAAACGCTAGCACTCGAACAAGCTGCAGGCAAGTCTTCCTGTTTCGGGAAACGTGCCGTTTCTGGTCGAGCCTCGATTGCGAGGGCCATACACATGCCTCTACTTATGGCGCGTTTAGCCTGATTTCGAAGGCAGGGACAGCATCAAGTGTTCAGCGGGGCTACATAATCCAGGGAGAAAAAGGGCTTTTCATTCCATAAGTAGAGATGGGTATTAACACTAATAAAGGAGCCTTGACATGGCAAAGCCACTGATTCGCACGAATATTTTTCTTTCTGAGTTTCAAAGAGAGGCCTTGAAGAAGCGGGCTCGCAAGCAACACATCTCTGCCGCTGACCTGGCGCGACGAATTCTGGACGCGTACCTCGGGGCACCTCGAATCAAAACTGAACCGATAAAGTTCAAGACCCTGAGCTCGGCACTGTTACGGTAGATCGTCGCAAAGTAGTTCATGAACCCAGAACCCACAAGCAATTTCTGTGGGCTGATGAAGGACAGCACAATGACCAAAGCTATAGCACGAGATGTTCAATCGCAACACAGCAACTCAACCACAGCAACCCCGAAAGCAGATAAGGTACCTTACGACTTGCGGGAAATAAAACGGCAAGTTGGAATCAAGCCTTTCTCGCAACGCATCCATCTCAGTCCTGACGGTTTTTCCCCCTGTCCATTCCACAACGGCGACGGGGATAAGACTTTCCATATCGTCCAAAAAGAAAATGGTGCTTTCATCGGTACCTGTTTCTCGTCTTGCGGCAAGAGTTTCGACGCTATAGAGTTCGTCAAAAAGTACGATGACGTTCAAACTGGCGAAGCCATTCGCAAGCTAGTCAGCCTGATTAGCGAGAACGGAGCGGCACCAACCACGATTCTGCACAAGCCGAAGCCTGCTACTCCAATGACGGCGGAAGCATGGGCAAAATCGGGGCGAGCAGTTACCGATGCCGACGTTGCAAAGTTAGCTGCCAGCCGCCCTAACAGCGTCACACCATCCGCAGCAACGCTCAACAAGATGGGCTTCAAAATCGCGGAAATGTACGGACAAGCATTCCTCGTTGCGCCGTATCGGATGGGCAACACGATTTACACCGTTAAGGCACGGAACCTTGCGACGAAAGAATTCGTTCAGGAAAACTCGGTCTCGCAGAAAAGTCTGTTCAACATCGACGCCGTGACCGCAGGTTGCGATGTCTACATAGTGGAAAGCGAATTGGACGCCGCGATACTTCACGAAAATGGATTCATCGCAGTCAGCGTTGTTAATGCTAAGCAGAGTCAAATCGAACTTGAAGTCCTGAAAAAACTCACGACAGCGTATCGGATTTTTCTCGTCGGAGACCAAGACGGGGCAGGGCAGATTTGCATGGAGAATATCGCCAAGTTGCTGCCTCCCGAAAAAATCTACCGCATATCCTTCACAGACACGAAAGACGTGGGGGAACTGGCTGTGTTAGCCAAGAAAAATGAAATCATTCTCGGCACATTCGACGAACAATGGGACGAATTGAGAAAGGATGCATTGGCATCGTGGGTGGTTCACAACATTCCTTTCGCTGCCGCAATCGAAGCCAAGCCGATGGAGTGGGTTGTTGACCGCATGCTGCCGTACGGCGGACTCCTGCTCTTTTCAGGCAAATATGGCGCGTACAAATCGCTGTGGGCTCTCTTCATGGCGATGGGAATCGAGTCAGGCACTTCAGTCTTCGGACGCAAGGTGTTGCGGAAGATTCCCGTGCTGTACGTTGACCGCGAAAACCATCAACAGACAGTTGGAGAACGGCGCACTGGCATCGGTCTGCCAGACAATGCAGTGCGATATTGGGGAGATTGGATTGACGATGTTGAAACACCAAATCTTGATGACCCGCATTTGGTTGAGTTCGCCATTAGGGAACGGGGTGTCATTATTTTCGATTCCTTGACCGACTGGCTCGACGGTGCAAACGAAAACGACCCGTCAGCGATGACCGACATCATGCGCAAATTCAGGCGGCTAGCTCGTCTGGGCGCAGGCGTGATTCTGCTGCACCATGCCGACAAGTATCGTTCGGCGTATCGCGGTACAACCGCAATCCCTGCGGGAGTGGATATGGCGATGAAGGCAGCAAAGACTGAAGACGGTGTGCTACAGATTCGTGAAGAGAAATTTAGGATGTGCAAGTCCTGGGAAATGGATGTGACCTTCGACTTCAAGGGTCAGTACACCTATCAAGTGGTGCGCGACCAGGGCTCGGATGATCGGCGCAAGATCGAGACGGCCGATGAAACAGAGACGGTGCGCGGGGTGCTGTCCACCTTCCATGAAAACAATAATGGTGCGGGGTTCAACAAAACCAAACTCGTAGCGGCAATCCGCGAGCATGGCATGACGAAACAAAGGGTGCTTGAAATACTAGCGGCGGGGGTCAAGAACAAGCAGTGGCGATTCGACACAGCTAAGGACAAGACCCACTCGATACTCTATTTCCTCGTTGGTTGGACGCCTAAAGTGGCCGTGTAAGTCCTGTGTTTCATCGTTTTCGCTTTCCGTTTTGGAGCGGAAACCGAAGCTCGCTTTCCGTTAGCGAAAACCGAGCGGAAACCGAAGGTCAACGGAAACCGATAAGTCGTGTGTTCGGTAGTCGCTTGTCGCTTTCCGTTCGTGCTTTTTCACTACTCTGGAAACACATCGCTTTTCGCTTTCCCCCACACTTAGTGGGGAAACGAAAGCAGTGCGAGATTGAAAACCGAAAGCGAGACCGATTCTTCACCAGAAACCGAGGCATGCGGTCGAATCATCACTTTTCGAGACGGTTGCGGCGAATGCAGTCACACTTTTCGACAAAGTTTTGTGTTTTCGCGTGATCGCGTCTCGCACCGTGGAAAAAAAAGAATCCCAGAATGCCTAACGCTGCGAACAGGGCGGCTCAGGGCGCACGCTACGGAGATGGCGGGCCAAGCCCGCAGGGCGAGTTCGTGCAGACCGGGCTCAGATGCCAAGCCTGTGCCAAGGCCGGGCGGTGCGTAGTCGGCGCGGGATGCGGATCGGTCCAGCTGTGTTCGGGCAAGGTGCCACGGTGGACTTCCGAGGCGAAAACGCATCACTTCCGACGAGTTCCTGATTTTGGTAGACCAACAGACAAACGACTTGCGGACGCATATCGGCGAATAACGCATCACTCCAGCTAGTTTGATGCCATGCGAGATGGGCTCAAAATGGGCAAAACTCCGACCCGTTGTCGGAGCCTGCCAAGGATTGATCCGGGGAGAGACGGTTAGAACAGTTCAAGCAGGGTAGCTTGGACGGCGTGGTCAACCTGTTCGCGGGATGGCTGGGCGTAGATGCCTGTGGAAGCGACCGAGCGATGCCCTAGCGCGTTTTGGACGGTCGTCAGGCTGCGATTGGCTGCAACCATGGCGAACCCTAGCGAATGTTTGCAGCAGTGCGGATGACGCTTCTCGGCAGGCATACCCGCTTCCTTGGCAATGCTCTGAAAGATTCGGAAGAATGCAGATCGGTCGAGTTTGCCGCCCTTCTGACTTGTGAACACGAAATCGCTGGCGTCTTGTCGCTCGTCGAGCCAAGCATTCAACACGCGGGTAGTGGAGAGCAAAGGCTGACCTTGAACATTCACCATCTGCCCAACCGATGTTTTGCTGCCTTTCAATCGACGCACAGTCACAGTGCCGTTCTTGCGGTCGAGGTCTGATAATCGCAGGTCGCAGACTTCGGAGGCGCGCATTCCGAATCGGAACGCGAACAGAATCATCGCGTGATTGCGCTTAGATGCGCTCGCGACTTTTAGAACTTTCAGCATTTCATTTGGTGTGAGTGCTTGCATGTGGTCACATTAGAATCAAACGGTGCGTTCGTCGATAGTACGTCGGTACCGTTCTTGCCATCTAACCCCATCAGCCCCAAACACCCAAACGATTTCCGATTGTTCTAAACCTTTTCCGATGCGAGAGCGAGAGCGGCACACACGCATGTACTGGCTTGCGCTGCTAGAAAATAATTCGGGGCTCCTTTTCGGAGTACTCGATTTGCCTTCCGCGAGCTTCCGGAGATATTCGAGAGTGGCGTCAATGTCTAAGCTGGTCGCGGTCGGCCTTCCAGAAACGGGTAAGACAACGTTCCTCGCCGCTCTTTGGCACGTGACCGAGTCGGAAGACATTCAAGGCTCGTTACGCTTGGAAAAGATTTCTGATGAAGCAAAGCACCTCAACAACATACGGAATGAATGGTTATCGTTACAGCGAGTGACTCGAACTATTCCTGGCCAGGAACAGTCAGTCTCGTTATGGCTTCGCGACGAAAAGGGCGAGATAGGCGAAATCGCTTTCCCTGATTTATCCGGAGAGGAATTTCAACAGGCTTGGAAGGGGCGGCGTTGGCCGAGGTCGTACGACGAACTGATCGCAGGCGCGCGAGGGCTACTACTATTCATTCATCCTGATACGGTCAAGGAACCTATCTCGATTGCCGATTTGCAAAAGCTGGCCGATGCCGCGTTTCCCGAAGACGCAGCGTCCGACGCCAACGAGGCTATCTTGCGCGATAGCGACAAAACGGTTGAGCCTACCGAAGAATGGGATGCAGAGAAAGCACCAACACAGGTCCAGCTTGTTGAGTTATTGCAATTTGTCCATGAACGTTCCAAGAGCGAATTTCCTATTCGCCTTGCTGTAGTAATTTCTGCTTGGGACGTTGTGGCGGATAAGTACGGCGATAGGTACGCCGGTGAATCGGGCGCAGAGCGATGGTTAAGGGACCGTTTGCCCTACTTGGATCAGTTCTTCCGAGCCAACGCCGAATTTCTAATCGTGAGAATATACGGAGTGAGCGCCCAGGGAGGAGATTTGAGCGCAGATCGGGAGGCGCTGCAACGTTTCGAAAGAACGTCTGAGCGAATATTGACAGAGGGACCTGATTGCATCCCTCACGACATCTCCGAACCCATTCGGTGGTGTCTAGGCCTTCGCTAAATGTGCCCTTGGTGATGGAAACCGGGATTCGGATTGATCAGGCTTTATTCGGCTATCGCGAAGGACATCGGCTCCTTCAGGCCTCACGCAAGTTCACGCCGGGCGCGGAGCGAACTCTGTTGATTTTGACCGACATGTCTGGTCCCAGGACCGTCGAGGGTTTCGAGGAATATCTTACCGGCTATCCACTGGACGGTGAGGATTGTTACGCTGTTGTAAAGACCTGGTACGCCCCTGAAATGGAGCGGCCGGGCTGTGTGTGGTCCCACGTTCTTCTGGTTGGAAATAGCGATCTCGCCTTTATTCAGAATGTTTCCTCGCTTTTGCCGCTGTTCAATAGACCTGCCGCCCTAGATAGCGAGCAGTATCGGGCTTCCTTGTGGTTGCAACGATCTTTCACAGAACCGATGCATGGGCAGGTCTCATACCCCGGCGAGCTACTCGCGGCGCTATATGGACAGGACAATAAGCCGATCATCATCCCCGCGCATGATTCGCATGCCTTCCAAGCAACGGTACTTGGAATTTGGTCTCAACAGTGGCCTGCACTTCGTCGGTGCTTTGCCTTTTGCACCGGCTCTCTTTCAAACCGGACAATAGCGGGCCAGAGCTTCGATTTGCAAGTTGCCCCGCTCAGGATGATACGCGAATTCCAAAGGGACTCAGATGGATTTGTGCTAGATATAAATTTCAACGCGCTCCAAAATTCGTCATTTTCTGCCTCGTGGGTGCTTGGCGCGGTAGACGATCTCGCTACTAACGGTGGACCTCTCAGGACCTTCCTTTGGATGTATGCGGACGCTCGGGTTGGAGGCCGCTCACTGTTTGCAAAATTGACCGAGCTATTCGGATTTCTTCAGAGTTCTCAATTGATACCTGATAGCGAAGAACCAAGAAAGTTGTCAGCCCTCACTCAGCAAATCGCTTCCATCTATCCTTCGTCAAGCAGCGGAGCGACGTTGAAACAAGATTTCTATGGCTATCGGATGCAAGAAAAAGCGTTTTGGGCATTCAAAGACGAGAGGGCAATCCTTGCCGAGCTTGCTACGACTGCCCATTACGAGAGTTTAGACGGAAGCCAGCTTGAGTTGCGTCTTCGAGCGAAAGAAGGATGGTACTCCGATCACGATTACGCACAATCTTTATTGTTCTCGCTTTTAGACCGTTCTACGACGCCATTTGCGGACGAAGTTATTGCGGGATTCGTTGATGCGATGAGCGCCGAGGATGTCTGTCAAATTGCAACTCTAAGGAGTGGTCTGCTTCTTGCGTTGGTCGTGCGCAACCCCAAGATACTAAGTACAAGCGAATTCTGGAGGTGCAGCCGAACTCCCGATACCTATTACGGCATATTGGATTATTTGAAAACTGACGAGGCGGCGGGAGTCTCCCGCGATTGGATTTCATATGCCATTGAGAACGGTCCGAACGAGCTAGCAGTGCCGCTTGTTGAAGGTTTTGCGGCGGAAACAGTGCAAGCAATTCTGCATCGTGCCACATCTAGCACGACCGACTCTGAGTGGATTCCGACTCCAAGTTGGCGGGCGGCGCTCTCAATCCACCAATCGGTACTGGTCGCGTTTTTGGATCGGACCGAGATCACGAGTTCGACTCGGGCGATGACTCTGTTAGCGGGACTACTGGATTCTCACGAAGTTGCGCTAAAGACTTATGGGTTAAATCCGTGGTTGGAATTGGCAAGAGAAGCGAAAGATTTAATTCTCGAATTCCCAAATGCGGACGCAGCAGCATTTTTTCTCTCGCTCGGATTTACACACAGCCAAAGAGAAGCCATTAATCTAATCGCATTGTGTTTCGAGCACGCCCATGCCGCCGCCCATAGTGGTGCGCATGATCCGTTGAGTTACCGAGCCTGGAAAGTGTTGGAACGTGATGTTCCCACTCTGTCAAGGACAAGAAACTGGGACAAATGCGAACGATTACGCCAAGCACTTATTGATCGTTTTATTCGTAACCGGTGGCCTCGTCTCGATTTTCTAAAGTGTGCCTCCCGCCCCGAGACGCTTCGAGGTGTTTTTTATTCATGTCGAGATGTTCGCGGCGGCGAGGATTTCATTCTTGCAGTTGCAGAGGACGTTCTCACCGGTGTGCCGGTGATAACCGAGGCGCAGCGATCTGTTTTCGAATCTGGCTTCCGCCGTAATTGGCGCGGAGAATTCAAGTTCGACTTATAGGTACATCGCGCTTAACTTCAACTTCGCTGTCCCTAATTTTGTCACTACCACAACCATTCTGTTGCTAATAAATGTTGCTACGATATCGGTTGCAAGACGCTGATTCGTGGTCACTTCAGTTAGCAAATAGCTGAGCCAATCCGCTTCTACCAAGTTGACTTGGCGATTGCGTGTCTGAGATGGCATCAAATGCCGGGGAATCATTGCTTGCACTAGAGTGCTGACGTAACATGCACCGCTAATGTCTGAGGCGCCCTCAAGATCAAGCCGCACTCTAGAGTCTGGGTCGAGCCGTACGCTCGAAATCGCTCACGTTCTTTTCATGGACATTGTGGGCTACTCGAAACTACCTATGGACGAGCAGGAAAAGTTGTTGATGCAGCTACAGGATGCGGTGCGTCAGACAGCGGAATTTGTTCGCGCCGAGGCCAGCGAAGAACTCATTCGCCTCCCAACCGGAGATGGCATGGCCCTTGTTTTCTTTCGGGATGCAGAGGCGCCCGTCCGCTGCGCGTTGGAGCTAAGTCGGGTTTTGCGCAACTATCCCGAAATAAAGCTGCGAATGGGCGTTCACTCTGGCCCGGTCTATCGTGTCGCCGACATTAACGCAAACCGTAACGTCGCAGGTGGCGGCATTAACATCGCACAGCGTGTAATGGATTGTGGCGATGCTGGACACATTCTCGTATCAAGGGAGGTAGCGGAAGTCCTCGGCCAGCTCAGTGGCTGGCGGCCAATGTTGCATGAACTTGGCGAGGTTGAAGTCAAGCACGGCGTTCGGGTTCATCTCTACAACTTGTACACCAACAAAACCGGCAACTCGGCGCTGCCGAAGAAGGTCGCGGCTCCGAAACAGGCAGCAGCCGGGGTCGGGTTGAAACCCGTCCGCAAATCGATTCGATGGATGCCGGCCTCGGGCGCAGCACTTGTGATTGTCGGACTGGTCTTGGGTGGTTGGCTGTTCTACTCCCGTAAGGCATTCGCGCTGACTGACAAAGATACCATCGTCCTCGCCGATTTCACGAACACGACCGGAGACACAGTTTTTGACGGTGCGCTGCGGCAAGCACTTTCCGTACAACTCGAACAATCGCCCTTCCTCAGTCTCATTTCCGGCCCCCGCATCGAGCAAACGCTGCGCCTTACAGGCCAGTTGCCCGACGCGCCGCTCACGCCGGAAACCTCTCGCGACCTTTGTAGACGCACAGGAAGCAAGGTGTACATCGGAGGCTCGATTGCCAATTCGGGGAATGCTTACGTGATTAGCCTTAATGCAGTGGGCTGCGCATCGGGCGACTCGATGGCTCAGGACCAGGTGACTGCGTCAGGGAAAGAGAAGATCCTCGATGCCATGGATCAGGCCGCGGCAAAGCTGCGGGCGAAGCTCGGCGAATCCCTTTCCACGGTGCAGAAGTTTAATACGCCGGCAAAGCAGGCCCTCACGCCATCGCTTGAAGCACTCCACGCCTACAGCTTAGGGCGGAAGATTAGCCTAGGCGATGATGCCGCTGCCGTACCCTTCTTCCAGCAGGCTATTCAGCTCGATCCGAATTTTGCCATGGCCTATGTCTCGCTCGGTTCGAGCTACTCGAATATCGGCGAGGCCGCCTTGGCGGCCCAAAACACGCGTAAGGCCTACGAGCTGCGGGACCGCGTGAGCGAGCGAGAGAAATGGGCTATCGAGTGCAGCTACAACGTTTCTATCACTGGCGACCTCGAAAAGGCACGTCAGGTATATGAACGCTGGGCGCAGACGTACCCACGAGATTGGGAGCCGCCTGACAACTTGCTCCTCATCTACCGGGACCTCGGTTGGAATCAATACGAGAAAGGCCTTTCGGCAGCTCGCGAGGACATTCGCTTGTATCCGGACAGTGATATTGTTTACGCCAACCTCATAGATACATATCTCTCTATGAATCGCCTAGAAGAGGCCCAGGCTACGGCGCGAGAGGCTCAGACGAAAAAGCTCGATTCCCCTTACCTGCGCATGCGTCTGTACGAGCTCGCCTTCTTGCAGAACGATGTAACAGCCATGGCGCAGCAGCTAGCCTGGGCGGCGGATAGGGCGGGCGTTGAAGACATGCTGCTCGACAATGAAAGCGATACGAAGGCCTATTTCGGGCAGCTCCGCAAAGCCAGGGAATTTTCATACCGGGCAGTCGCTTCGGCGGAGCGGGCGGAAGATAAGGTTTCAGCGGCAAACTACGAAGCCGAAGCGTCCCTGCGAGAAGCACTCTTCGGCAACGCAACTGAGGCTCGGCAAAGAGCTGCGGCGGCACTCTCACTTTCAAATAGTGGTTCTGTGCAGTCCACAGCGGCACTGGGGCTAGCATTTGCGGGGGATGCGGCCCAGGCGCAAGTCCTAGTGGACGATTTGGCGAAGAGCTTGCCAGAAAATACGAAGGCGCAGTTTATTTGGCTACCAACCATACGGGCTCAGCTAGCGCTTAACCGCAAGGATGCTCGTAAAGCCATTGAGGTTCTTCAGACCGTCGCTCCCTACGAGCTGGGGATAGCGGGCCGTCTGTACCCTGTCTATGTGCGCGGAGTTGCGTATGTGGCCGCTCGTCAAGGCACCGAAGCAGCGGCCGAATTCCAAGAAATTCTGGATCATCGCGGCGTAGTGGGCAACGAATCCATTGGAGCGCTGGCACATCTCGGCCTCGGCCGCGCCTACGCCTTGCAGGGTGATGCCGCGAAAGCCCGTACGGCTTATCAGGATTTCCTCACTCTCTGGAAGGACGCCGACCCCGACATCCCCATCCTAATCGCTGCAAAGTCCGAATATGCCCAGCTGAAGTGAATCGCTCCGCCTAAGGTGTGACCTCTGGGCGTATTGAGGACGGTTCGTATGTCGCTGTTGTAGCGGACTGGAAAGTGATTTTGTACGGCAAGCGGCCGAAGAGCGATTAACTAAGATGATGCCACCAGCCTAGAACGAACGCAGCAGCGCGATTGTTTGAAGTCCAGTTTCGTGCCGCAGCTCAAAATGTTCTTCAGGTGTTAACTACGATTGCCAGTAAGCCCAGCGCAACTTCTCGTCGCACCTGATCTGGTTGCAAATTCTTTGTGTCGAGGAAAGGGAAAGCTTATGATGCGCGAGGCACGGGTCCAAATTGATAATTCCAGGTTCCCCCGTCCAGAACCTTTCGACTTCGGACGTAGCTTTTCACAACTTCACAATGGATACGCCAGAAACTAATATCGATCGGCTTCTCAAGGCACGCGCCGAAATCGACGAACAGTTGCGCCAGCACAAGACGAACACCGCCGTTCTTTTCACGGATGTCGTAGCCTCTACGAAATACTTCGACAGGTACGGCGACACTGCCGGATTTGCCATGGTCGAACGCCACGCTCAGTTAGGCGCCGGCACCGTCCGCGAATTCGACGGACGAGTTGTTAAGACGATCGGTGATTCTATCATGGCGGAATTCTCTGACCCTGTGGCTTGTGTCCACGCCGCCATCGAGTTGCAGCGCAAGCTTTATCGCATGAATGAAAAGTTACCTGAGCGAGACCGCCTTCAACTTCGGATCGGCATTAACTACGGTGCTTGCTTTCTACAGGAAGGAGATCTATTTGGCGATGCCGTGAATCTGGCTGCACGAATCACCAAGCACACCGGTCCGAGTCAAATTCTTATCTCTAGCTCGGTACACCGCGCTATGCAAAAGGACCCAAGTCTGATCTGCTCATCTCTGGGCGAAATAAATTTCAAAGGTAAAGCGGAAAAGGAAGAAATCTTCGAGGTTGTCTGGACCGACCCCGTTACGTACGCGAACCTCCGGAAAAGCAGTACTGTCGCTCTCGTTCGCGGTGAACTCCTCTCACCGGGCCTGAAGGTTGAAGACCTCACCCAAAAACCAGAAGACGTGGGGCGCGACAAGCTTGATCACGTCGGCGTAACGCCGGCACCTTCCAATCGAGAGGGTCCTTCCGCGCGTTTCGTCGCCGGAATGGTGATCGCGGGTCGCTATCGAATTATTGCTTTTATTGGTAAGGGTGGGATGGGCGAGGTCTATCGCGCCGAAGATCTTAAGATTGAGCAAGAAGTTGCTTTAAAGTTCCTAGGGAAAGAAATCCGAGATGATGGAGCATCGCTCGCGCGGTTACACCGAGAAGTCCGGGTCGCCCGACAAGTCTCACATCGCAATGTCTGTCGCGTTTTCGACATTGAGGACGCGGACGGCATGCCCTTCCTGATAATGGAGTACGTGGATGGTGAAGATCTCCAGTCCCTGCTCCACCGCATCGGTCATTTTCCACGAGATCGGGGTATCGATCTGGCTCGGCAGATATGCGGAGGGCTGTCGGCTGCACATGAATTTGACATTCTGCACCGCGATTTGAAGCCCGCGAACATCATGGTGGACGCGAAAGGCCATGCTCGCATTATGGACTTCGGACTCGCTACCCTGGGGCAGCCAGATGCCAAAGATATGCGAGCGGGCACTCCCGCGTACATGGCTCCTGAGCAGCTCGATGGAGGAAAGCTGACCGTCAAGAGCGACATCTACTCGCTAGGACTTGTGCTCTACGAGATCTTTACTGGCGAACGCGTGTTCGATGCGGTCACACTCCCCGAATTGCTTCGCCAGCGTGATCAGCCCTTATCGAAAAGTCCGTCGACGGTCGTGAAGGATCTCGACCCTCTCGTCAATAATGTCATCTTGCAGTGTCTGCAAAAGGACCCTGCGAAGCGGCCCGCCTCAGCCTTCGAGGTAGTTGTGGGTCTACCCGGAGGCGATCCCGTCCGAGCGGCGCTCGCCGCAGGAGAAACGCCCTCACCGGAGATGATCGCTGCATCGGGTCCGAGCGGAGGATTGCGCCCGGTTGTTGCTTGGGCCCTGCTGGCTACGGCCTGGATCTTGATGGTTGGAAACGTTTTCCTCTATGCCCCAACGCGATTTTATAACCACATGAAGCTAACTCAAAGTCCGGAGGAACTAAAAGAACGCGCCAGTGAATTTGTTGAAAAAATAGGATATGTCGTACCCCCTGTCGACAACGCATACAGCTTCGATCGCTTCAGTAAATATCTGAACTACATCGGCTACGAACGAGCATACCGGGAAAAAAATCTATCGCCATTGAGTTTGACGTTTTGGTACCGACAGAGTCCTCAATTCTTGGTGAGTGCTTCCTTTTTCCAAGACATTTCGGCTGACGACCCACCTTTGTCTGATCCTGGAATGATTGGATTAGGGATGGACGCAAGCGGGCGTGTCATTAAGTACGTCGACGTTCCTCCGCTGAAGGACGATAATGTGCCCCCCGCACCGGCACCTGATTGGAACCGCATCCTGAGCGATGCCGGTTACGGAACGACAGGCTGGACTGCAGTGGCGCCTCAAAGGATTCCAGCGACTTACGCCGATGCCCGCGCTGCCTATCAAGGGACTTTGCCCGATATCCCGGATGTTTCGATACGTGTCGAAATGGCGACTTTTCGTGGGAAGCTTGTCTCGCTCGAAACAGTATTTCCGTGGAGTCAAAAAGAGGAGGAGTTTCCGCCGGCTGTCAAATTGGTATTAGCTCTTATCCTGACGTTAGCTGGAATTACATTAATCCCCGCCATTTGGTTGTGCCGGAGAAACGTCCTTAAGGGCCGCGGTGATCGACGTGGTGCCTTCCGCTTGGCTTTTCTTGTGTTTATTGTCAACTTGCTCCATTGGATTTTTAGCGGTCATCATGTTCCCGGAATTGAAGAGTCCATTACAATCATTCGACAGATTTCTATCGCATTATTACTTAGCGTGCTGGTTTGGGTCTTATACATCGCGCTCGAACCGCTAGCGCGTCGTCATTGGCCCTTGACGTTGGTCAGCTGGAACCGCGTTCTTGCCGCAAAATTACGCGATCCGCTCGTGGGTAAGGACATTTTGATAGGTTGCGTTGCCGGCTCTCTATGTCAAACGCTTGGAATTCTCCAGTGCCGTATACCGGTTTCCTTAGGTGGTCGCCAGTTTCTGTCCAGCCTACCCCCAATGTTTGTGGACGTACAACACGCGATCGCCTCCGCGTTGGATAGGGTGAATTTGAGCCTCGTTATCGGCATCGCGTTCTTTTTCGTGATCGCTTTCCTACGAGCTTCGCTTCGACGCAATTGGCTAGCCTATGGAATCTTTGTGCTGTTCGCCTCCCTAGATGCTGGCGGACCGGGGATCGTCGGTTTCGGCCTTGGTCTTCTAGCCTCGGTTCTGTTGCTCGTTGTGCTCATTCGCTTCGGATTGGTTGCCGTGGTCGTTTCCTTCTACGTTTTACTTTGCCGAGACGTCGCTATCACATTCGACACCTCTTTATGGTTCTTCGGGTTCGGACTTCTTGGATCGTTGATCCCTGCCGTCTTGGCTGTCTATGGATTCTACTTCTCACTAGCAGGCAGGCCCATGTTCGGAGCTATGACGCTTGATGAATGATTCTAAGCCCTGTTCGCCATTTTTGACGCCATGTGAAATAAAAGGCCACGGTTCTTATCATCCATCCGAGAAAATAACTTAGCAAAAACCCGAAGTTCGCGGTCTTCTTTAGCGTTGAAAGCCGGCCTCGGAACGTCTTGCGACGGAATATTGGGCTTCTTCACATCTGCATCTTCTGTGAAAAGTCGATACATCGGAATTTCCAACGCACGGGCCATCTTTTCCAGAGTATCCACGCTTGGAACTGTGTGCCCATTCTCAACCCGTGAAATGTAACAGCGAAGCAGACCGGTGCGCTTCTCGATCTCACCCTGTGACATATTCTTCTGTTCACGCAAATCCTTCAAACGTTCACCAATGACCATGGATAGTTCCTCCAATTATTACGTTTTAGGCTTCCGGTACAAATCGCAATCCGTTGTTCCTGGTCGCCATAAAATTCCACGCCGCTATGATGATCGCTGGAATTGTCCTGTCCATTAACCTGAGGTTAACACGTAACAAGCGTGTGTTTCATTGGACTGCCATCTCGGAAACGATGCGGAAAGTACAGGCACGCCGCGCGGTTAATTGGCGGCATGTTTGCGGCGAGACAGCCCGACCAGACCGACCAGCCCTATTCCTAACATCAGCAAACCCGAAGGCTCTGGCGTCGTGGCAACCGACGATTTGACTGTAAGGCTGCCATCCTGAATCGTGAAGTCAATCGAATTGAAATCTGGATCGAGGAGGACCACGTTAGCCAAATCGATCGAAGTGATTCCCGGAGCAAGGCCGGTGAACTCTAGAACTGCAAGCGTTCCGCTTCCATTAACACCCGAGATTGCACCGATCAACGTATCCGCCGTCGCCGTGACGCTTCCGCCGACATTGTCAATGGTGCCGGGAATGAAAAACGTCGTCCCTCCGGAAGACAGGAGGCTACCCTCGATCTCCGAAGTGGCTGAGACGTTGGCAGCCCCAAACAAGACGTCAAACTGAAAAGCGTAAAGATCGCTGACGCCGGAAATGTCAACATCTAGCGTTGCTGTGCCGCCCGAAGGAATAGTAGATGAGGTCGGCTGGACGCTTACCACAGCACCTCCGTCCGCAAAGGCGCGGCCCGAAAAGGCGAACAACAATACGGCTGCGACAAAAATGGTTTTGTAGGTTGAGCGTTTCATTTTTTTCTCCTAGTTGTTACGAGTTGTGTACTTTGGCACTTTTAAGCTCCAATCACGGACAGGTTGTTGCGGCTGGTAACTGACTTGCCACGAAAGCGAGGTCAAGGACGTTCACCACTCCGTCGTGATTCACGTCTGCATTCGGATTAAATCCGGGCTGACCCGTCTTCGTGCCGAAGGCCGCCTTGACTAAGTCCAAATCGAGGCAGTTGACAACTCCGTCTCCGTTCACATCGCCTGGAACGGATACGACCGTGACGGCTACGGGTTCCGAAGAACTCGGCGCATTATTCAGGCTGCCGCTATAAAGAGCACTAATTGTGTGACTACCGATGCTGAGAGAGTTCGAAACGACGGAGGTTTGATCTGTGCTACTCAAGATTCCGATGTCATCGAGCTGACCATCCACAACGAAAGAAACATCCCCCGTCGGGAGCTGCGAGCCATTTCCGCTGACCTTACTCGTAAGCGTGAACGGGTGAGTGTATTGAACTTGCGCGGCAGAAGATGCCAAGCTCGTCGTGGTGGCAGTCAGAGAAGGACAATTCTTTCCGCAAAGTGTCAGCAATGCCTCCACATCCAGGTTGTTGATTTTCCCGTCACGATTTATGTCACGAGCGTCGTCGGGACCCGTAGGAGTGTCGCCGACTGACCTGACCGGGCTTTTTTGTACCAGCCGATGTGAGAGAGAATTCACGAGGAGGACGGCTGGATATGCCAATCAAGAGGTACAAAGCGGAACAGATCGTGACGTTACTGCGTCAAATTGAAGTAGGAATTGCGAACGGAAAACCCACCCCGCAAGCCTGCAAGGAAGCGGAGATCACCATACAGACCTACTACCGCTGGCGGAAAGAATACGGCGGCCTGAAGCTGGATCAAGCGAAACGACTGAAGGAACTGGAAAGAGAGAACACAAAGCTCAAGCGAGTGGTAGCGGAGCTGTCGCTGGAGAAGCAGGTTCTCAAGGATATTGCGGAGGGAAACTTCTAAGCCCTGAACGACGTCGCTGTGCGGTGGAGCATGCACGGGAGAAGCATGAACTCTCCGAGCGGCATGCTTGCCGGCTGGTGAAGCAGTGGCGTGGAACGCAGCGCTACCTGCCGATCCAGCGAGTGGATGAAGATGCGCTGAGGCGAGCGATCATTACCCTGGCCAGTGAGTATGGCCGTTACGGCTACCGCAGGATCACGGCGCTGTTGCGGACGGCAGGCTGGCAGGTGGGGAAAGATCGAGTGCAGCGCATCTGGCGTCGCGAAGGGCTGAAGATACCCCAAAAACAAAAGCCCAGGAGAAGGCTCTGGCTCAATGACGGTTCTTGCGTGCGGCTAAGGCCAGAGCGGGCGAATCACGTCTGGAGCTATGACTTCGTGAGTGCGATGACCCATGATGGCCGAACGATCCGCATGCTGACGATGATCGATGAATATACGCGGGAGTGCCTGGCGATTCGTGTAGCTCGAAGACTGGGGAGTTACGAGGTCATTGAGGCGTTGGCCGATGTGATGCTATGGCGAGGAGTTCCAGAGAACATTCGGTCCGACAACGGTCCGGAGTTCGTGGCCGCGGAACTTCGGAAGTGGCTAGGCCATGTGGGGACGGGAACGTTGTATATCGAGCCGGGCAGTCCTTGGGAGAACGGTTACTGCGAGAGCTTCAACGGAAAGCTGCGGGATGAATGCTTGAATGGGGAGATCTTTTACTCACTCAGAGAGGCACAGATCGTGATCGAGAAGTGGCGGGTGGAATACAACACGAGGCGGCCGCACTCGTCGCTCGGCTACAGGCCGCCAGCGCCGGCGGCCTGTAGCCCCATGCTTCCACCAAACTCAAGTTCACAGGCCCTGGCTGTGATGTAAACTCTCTCATTCGCCGTGGTACAAAAACTCGGGCTGGTCACACTTCGTCTTCTTGCGGCCTCTCCTTGGGGGTGTCGGGGATGATGTAAATGTTACCTTTCGTGGTTTCCTTCATATAACGCCTCCGCTAAATACTGTGCATAGCGAATCGATTCAAGTTTTTTGCCAACTTCGCGCCGTGAGACAGAGCTTCTGCGAAATCCGTCGAGGTGATCCGATAAGCACTTCCCCTTAATTTCATGATGACCCGCATTGGGGTGGTGCTGAATCCGTTTGCAAGTGACTGCCCTATTAGACCTTCATTACCAGCCAATCCAACTTCAACGCTTTCGTTTAGAATCGAGGCCAGTCCGCTGTTAATGAAGTAAGCAAACTTGATCGGCTCTCCTGCCTCTTGCAAGACAAAATTGGTGGGCAGCGTTACAAACTTCAATTTCTCGAACACTGCATCGCATTCGTCAGCGGGCAGGCCGAGTAATATCGAGTTCCGGATTCGGTTTCCGTCGCTTCTTACCCGAGCGTTGGTTACACGACGAGAGACTCTTCGTGTTGCCATTAGCTGTGGCTCCTGTACGCCGCGGCGAATGCTGTCTGATTTCGCAGGACAGCCGTAGGTTGAGGGAATGCTTACGGCGGGGTGCTAGTGAGACTCTTTAACGGTACTCGTGTCGAGGTCAGATAGCTACGACAATAGAGATGACCACTCATGTTCGCCTAGCAGAACTTTTATTCTGGGAACGGCCCGCCGATAATCGGATCGGAAACCAGCACTTCAAATTCTTTCTTGCACTTTATGCAGGTGACGGTCTGGTTGTTCATCGGACTTCGCCCCGCTCGTACAAAGACATGAACAATCGGCCGAGTGGAAAAAGGTCGCACGATTCCTAACGTTGAAACCCTTGAAAAGTTTGCCAATGCGTTAGGAATTCCGTTGTATCGACTATCGACTGTTCACTGACAGTGAATCTGTAAGGATGCCAAAGCTACTATCGACCGACGGTGAGTCTGCGCGGCAGACGGGCGGCAAGCATCATCGTGACCTACGCCTATTCGCTAAGGCTTTCGGACGAATGGATGAGCGTAGGCAATGTCTTCTTGTGGGTCTCGCTCGGAAAATGGCGGGCCACCGCTCGTAACGACAGTGACGAGTCTGGTTAACGCGCTATATGCTTCGGTGTGGGTTCAATCGTTATGTCTGTAGCGATGTTTCTGCCTCCTTGTTTATAGTACTGGACCTCGACAAATGCGCCTTTTTGCAGAACTCCGTGCACATCCGTAAAAAAATTTACGACGAATTGCATGGGGGCTGTCAGCCCTCGCACATCCACCTCGGCATCAAATGTATTCAGCATCTTGACGCTTGTGACAACGCCTTCCGGACCACGATTGGTGTAGGAACCCGCTCGGGCGGGAACGCCTGCGCCTGGGGCCGATGCGGCAGCAGAGTCTGCGCTTGGGGCCGATGCGGCAGCAGAGTCTGCGCTTGGGGCCGATGCGGCAGCAGCGTCTCCGTCTTGAGTATTCGATCGCTGCCCCCGCGCCTCAATTGTCGGAATTCCCCGCATGACCTCAGCAACAAGCGGCTCGGGCACAATTACCTCCGCAACACCCAAATTCTCGACGGGGTGAGACGGCGGCTCACTTGGTTGGATCTGTCGTCCATTAAGAATGACCAAGATTTTTCGAGGACCTCGTTTGGCATACATGGCAATTACGGTGTCGCCCGGCTTTACTGGGGGCAAATCCGCCTGCTTGTTGATGGCAAAAGTGATTCTCTGCGGAAGACCGTCAGGGCCGATAGCTGACAGGACTGCTTCTTTTTCTGTCAAACTTACCAGCTTGCCAGCGCGGACATATAGCTCTTCTGGTGCAGAAGCCACCTGTGTGGCCCCTACTAACAATAGCCCTCCAGGATTGCTCGCAAGAAGCGCGAGTAAAAACATCGAACTGACAGCCCAGGTCAAAATCGCCTCACGCGTTCTTTTCATTGAGATAGGCCGTGCCCGCCACTCGGAGTTACCGCGTGCTTGAGCTCGCTATACTCCTTAGCGGTTTCATAAAGAATGTGAAGGAAATATAACTCCAAGGGAAGCAGAAAATCTAAGTAAAGGTTTAAAGTTACGAGAAAGATATATGCGACCACCGGAGGAGTCAGGAAAGCCAACAGCAAAACGACAAATTTCTGTATCCCTGTCGCAAGCCCGAAGCAAATATAGGCGACGAGCCCGGTTAACACATCGATTATGACTCCGAAGGCGACTGGTACTTCGGGCTCAAATTGATGTTGCAACAATGACTCGATGTAGTTGGCGTGAAGTGCAAGCCCGGAAATCTCTCCAACTGGGCTGATATGGCTGTCCATAAGTTGGCCATGACCCTGAATGTCGCGCCAGTGCCCGCCTATGAGCAGGATCCGGTCAGTACACTGTCCCTCTGCCTGTGGGTTGCCGTAGTAAAGGTCCATAATCGATATCGTGGGGAAATACTTGCGTCGCTGCTCATCGCTGAGTTTCAGGATGTCTTCGGGGGAAGTGTATTCTCGAATGAAGCTGCCGAATAGCGGATGACGATCACCTTCCTTAATAGCCCCGGCGACCAGGGGATCTAAAGTTATTCCTCGGTTCGGGCCTTCCAAGACTCTTGTCACGGCCAGCGCGAATGAATCGAACGGGATTGGGCCGGAATTCTCTGTGTAGAGTTGTTCCACTAGGGGGATCCGGCGCCTGTCGTCCGGAGGGTTGATGTAACCCAGCGCTGCGCACGCCGGGTGCGGGGGACACCCACCGTTTGAAGTCTTCAGTGGTAATTGTGAGTTCGTGAAGATACCCGGGATGAGAACTTGACGGCCGTCTTTCTCGGGATAGTAACCGGTTGCCAAGATGACGGGCACGCCGTTGTCCGCAGCGTCGTTGATGGCTTTAAGGAGAGCTTGGTTGGCGGCATCACGCTCTTCCTTGTCGGAGCCCTGACGCTCAGGAGCATAAAGTTGGACATCGAGGGCGATCGCCGCCGCCTTCGTTTTCGGCTGGGATGCATTCCTTATGAGGGTGGCCAGAAAGCCGCGGCTCGTGGGCATGTCACCGTAGAGCCACTTCCAATGTGTGTCGTCGTCGATGTAGACCAGACTTACGCGGCTGGGTGCGAACTTGATTGGCTTCCAAGAGGTAAGCAACTGGTAAAACCTTAGCTGAAGATGAACATTCAAGTCCCGGATCTCTCTGAATGTCTCGCGCCACGGGCCCTCGCCTTGCAGCTTGGTGGCGATGATGTTGGACGAGACGAAAACGTTCCAGAGTGCAACGATTATAATCACGCTCAGGACAGACTTCCGAGAAAGGGCTTGCTTGACGTTCGCCCATGAGAACTTGTTCACGATATAGCACCCATTGAACTACTCGGCTTCTGAGGGAATATCCGAATCGACGAGTTAAAATACACCTGACTCCGTGCCTTTGCAATGCTGTGGGAACACTCTTCGACGCTCCAGCAGTTAGCCATTAATTGACCTGTCACGTATTTTCAACCGGTATCTGGCTCGACCTCCTTTATCCTTGCTTTCTTCACGATTATCGGGTTAAGCGATATTCTAAAACTTGCAGGTTTCAAAGAAGACATACCGACGAAGTTGGTGCGTCATCAAGATGATCGTTATCCTGGACTTCGCCAGCGGGCGTGGTTTGAGCTTTACCAGGCTTACCAGAATAAGAGTAAGTTTCATGACGTTAAGCAAATTGTTTCGTTTTACGGGCTGTCTGGATGCCGAGCCGGCACACCGTCTTTTTGCGACCGGCTCGCACATCGAGTATTTTCCGTAGCGTACAAGCAGGACGCGGCCTCTACATTTTCGACGATCGTTACTTGCGACGCCAGTGCCACATGTGATACTTAAGAAGCCAAATAATTTAGAGACATTAGGGTAATGAAGATTGTCTCGACTTGACGGAAAATGCGCCTACAACTTTTTGCCGGTGTAGCTCTAGGGTTGCTCTTGGGTCTGCTCGTCGGCTTGTCAACCTCTCCCGTAGTGGCGACCGTGGTGGGAGCCCTCACTGGTGGCTTACTTGTCTTCCTTGGATTCACTTCCAAGGACCAAACTGATTCGAACACAATAGCTTCTGCTGGGGCAGCAGGATGGAGACTTCTTGGATTTGGCTTATCCTGCACGGCCGCCCTCCTTGTAGGATTATTAGTTCGAACTCACAATCTCTTGACCCCGCCTATCAAGCAACAGATATCAGAACTAACGGATGCAGGCTTCACCCCCGATGAAGCCCATACATGGGTCGCGTATAAGAACATCGGTGTTCTCATGCGAGCGCAGCCTAATACGACAACGGACAAAGACAAACGAGCAGCGACGACGGCCTCAAGTTCCCTTTTTGCGACTCCAGACACTGATGCTTGCAGTCTCTTTAATCCGGATAACTATTCAAATCAAGCGGAACATTTAAACGCCTTGCGCATCGCGGGAGGGCGTTACGCATCTTTCGCTGGCTCAGTTGCTAGCCTTGATGAGCGGACCCGTGCTGCGATGTTTAGCGCAACAAAGCATCTGTTTTGCCCGGAGTAGAATATGTTTATGAAAATTATCGCGTCGATTACTTTGTTCCTGGCCAGTACAGCAGGTCCAATCGGCATTGCTGATCAAGGATTCCCGATCAAGAGTCTCGATTTAGTAGCACCATCCGTGTTGCGAATAGATGCACGCCAGTGCAAGGATAATCACCAGATTGTCACGACGGACAGGGTCGCGACGGGTTTTCTATGGCGGGACAAGGAAACCGTCGTAACAGCTTTCCATGTCGTGTCCGGATGCGCAAATATTAGTGTCTATTATCAAGGTCGCAAGATCTCACGTTCCGCCACAGTTACAAAAGTGCTGCGCAAGGCGGATCTAGTTCTTCTATCAGTAGGAGATTCTCCGGATTCCACTCCCCTTCAAGACGACCAACAGGCACCTCCGTTGGATCAGGAATTGGCGACTTTAGGATTTCAACTACAAATCCCGGACATGAGCAGCACACGTCTGCGTCTGCGGTACGGGGGAAAGAAATTGCGCGACATCGTGCCCTCGACAGTTGCACAAACGCTCTCGGATGACGGGTCACCGAGCTTGGACTTAGAGATAACCAACATTGAAGGACATCTGGTTCCGGGACTCTCGGGTGCCCCCATCTTCAACCAGGTTGACAAGGTAGTAGCGGTTGCGGATGGAGGTCTTGAGAACGGCACGGTCGGAATCAGTTGGGGAATTCCAGTGCGCACTTTACATGATCTGGCTGAATCCAAAGATAAAATTTCCGAAACTGCGGGCACCATACAAAACCCTTTGCTTTTCGCTGCGGAAACGGACGCTACCTTCAAAGGTGAACAGACCTGTTCAGGACTTCCCTTAACGAAACTTAGGACCACATCGTTTTCGCGAATTGCGTCTTCAACAGACGACCCAGTCGGACTTCAACAACTCGTAAACTACTTCGGAGTTGACCCCACCGCTTTTAGTTTTGACATCTACCAACACCTCCCTTCAGGAGCAACCATTGCTCTGCCATCGGGCGCGCAGCTCACGACGGCCACCAACGGATCCTGCATGGCCAGTTTAGCCAACGGACAAGTTGTGATGATGGTTCAGCTTGCGACCCTAACTTCGGACGCTCAGATACAACCAGAGTCTCAGCAACTTGAACTCAATGCGGCCGGAGGCTCGGTACAAGGCTGGTTTGGCGATACGGCGTTCACATACCCAGCCCCAGTAACCAGATTCGACGGAATGGTCCTCCGACGAAGAGGGTATGTTCATGTCGATGGGACACAGGTTGCCTTGAACTCGATACCTCAGGACAAATATCTGTTCGAAACTATCGCGACGAGAGGTCACCTCATGCTATTCGCCTCTGTTATGAACAACTCATCCACGGTGTCGGACAATCAAAGAGCAATTGCATGTCGATTTAACCCGTCCCAGGTTGGTTGCGCGAGCATTAATAGCAATTCAAACGATTGGGTGCAATCAGTTATAGCGGTTCATCTATCTACTTTTCCGATTGGCTAACTAGATCGTGCAAATCTCACACAAGGCCCCGAACAAACCCTAGCGTACTTTCGGATACACAAGAAGCGACACATCGCGGCAAGTTCCACAGTTCAGACACTTATGTGAAGGTAGCGTCGCATAACAGGAGTCGCGAAATGCTAAGAGAAATCACAACTTTTCGAAACCCAATAGCTTCGATCTGGCAACATGCGATTCACAAAGCCATTTCACAAAAGCAACAGGGCGCTGAATTGAATCTCAGTTCGACCCAGCCCGAGATGATGCAATTCTCGACAGCTCTTAACGCGCTTCAGAACAAACAATCGATACCACTGACTGACGGCGTCGGGAACGTCATCGGAAATTGCGCGAAGTTGGCGGCGGAATACGTTTGGGCGGAGATCACGCGAGACACGCTGAAGGCATCGGAACTCGAAGATGAACTTCGATACGGAACCTGCGATCCACTCTGGACGATCGCGCTCGCGATCTACTTGGCATGGAAGGCGTCGCTCGGTCCCGTGCCCTATGTGCGTTACGAGAACCTAAATAACTTCGTAATTCCGCTACTCGATAAACCCGATCTTGTTATTGGCCTGATCGCCGACTGGGGAACAGGGCTGGACGATGCCGAGTTCCTGCTATCAGAAGTAATGAAGAAAAGTCCCGACGTGTTGATCCATCTGGGCGACGTCTACTATGCCGGAACAGCTGACGAGAATCGTGGTAATTTTCTCAATCTCATAAATGCCGCTGCCCCTAATATTCCCGTTTATACGATGTCTGGGAATCACGACATGTATTCGGGCGGCGCTCCCTATTACTGGCTTCTGGCCCAACTGAATGTGAAGCCCGCGCTTCAGTCATATCAGCAAGATGCGAGCTACTTTTGCCTGCGAAGTGCGAACTGGCAAATCTTGGCTATGGATACCGGACTCCATGATTGTGATCCATTTACCGTGACAAGCAACACTACGTTTCTTGATCCGCAGGAAGCGGCTTGGCATATCGACAAGCTGACTAATGCCGGTGGTCGGCAAACGATTCTTCTTTCACATCATCAGCTGTTCACGGCTTTCGGGGACGGAATTGGCCAAGGGGCGGCCGGAAAGCCTCTAGCTTACAATCCGGAATTATATTCTGTTTTCGGGCCTTACCTTAACAACATTGCGCTTTGGCTATGGGGGCACGAGCACAATTTCGAATTCTTTAATCCGTACCTTGGATTGAATAAAGGTCGCTGCATCGGAGCTTCTGCGATTCCCTGTTTGAAGAATCAGAATCCATATGGCCTCATCCAAAATCCCGATCTTCAAGGCCAAGCGGCATTGCCGACGCTGGGATCAACGATGCTTCCGCTCAGCGTGAATCCAGCCGGAGTTTACTTTCACAATTATGCTATATTGACGCTCCGAAGTCCGCAGAGCCAAATCAAGGCTTCGAAAATCGAGTATTACGAAACCGACTCGTCCAATCATGGCCCCAGCATGTTGATGGGTGGAGAACCGATTCCCTGAAACTAATTTCGCATCTGGAGCTAATCCACGCGTGGAGTAGTTCGGCTAACACGATGATCCGCCATTAATAAGTTCCTGCTGCCGAAACCAGATTGTCTACGAGATCTCGTCGGCTATATCGTAGATTTTGCCGTTGATTGCGCTACACGGAACCAAGAACGGGTGATCGAGACATTGAATTGTGAGCGTCGCCAAACCTGAATCATATTGCCAACTGAAGGTGAAGCCCTGTTGTGTTATCTGACCAACATCCGTGTTTAGATCAATGCCGTTTTGTGCAGCTTTCTTTTGAAGGGCAAGCCATTTTTCTGGTGGAATATTGCTAAATGCCTGAGCCACGCATGAAACCCATAAAGCTGTTCTCCTTATTATCGAAGCAGGTCGCTCCTTTAACGATGTTGGTCGAACGAAGATAATCTCGATTCGGCGATTGCCCGAGCGATGTACTGCACCAAAATAGTGCAAATTGTCATCGAAATTGTCATTAACGACGGCTAAAATGCCCTATCGCAGCATAAAAACAAAAACTGTAAATAGTTGTTTTTCAACGACCCCTAACATGGCCTAAAGTCGGGATTCCCCTGATAAGAGCGAGGTCGGTAGTTCGGTAGTGTACTGCGCGACGAGCCCTCGCGGAATCAATTGAGAAGGAAGACGAAGCCCTTACTGCGCACGCTCTCGTTTGACAATCTTCGTCTTTAATTCTTTCCCGTCGGGCTTCAAGAATATCAGGTCTTCGCCGTCGATGGCGACTTGAACGGCATCGCCGATGATGAGCCCTTGTCCGATGTCACCGGAGTGGCGGCGAATGCGGTCTCCCCTAGCCGTGATCACCAAATCACCGATTTGGACGGCGAAAATGGCCCGTCGAACTGAAGTGCCTTCAACAAGACTTTCGTCAGCGGTTACACTGAGGAGCTTGCCCGTTTGGAAATCACGCTTTTTTGCACCGAGAAAAGTAGTCGCAAGCGTCAATGTCAGTGCAACTAAGAGTAGTACTTTGCGCACGTCTCATCCTCCTACAATCCAAACGCGGTGCCCGCGATGTTTCCATTTTTTCTTTTCGACGCTCGCCATGCGGTTCAACTCCGCGCTGATAATACTATGCGCTCGGCTGGGGTTTCTCTGCACCATCGCGTCCTGTGCGGTTAAGGTAATCCCGCCTTCCGGTTAGCTCTATCAGTACGTTCTTCCGCAGGATTCCCCAACGTCGCCGCCATATTTGCTATACCCAAAGCATCTCACTCTGGGATAAGGAGGCTGACATTATGGCAGAGATGGATTCAGGCACGGCGTGTAATGACCTGCTCGAACGCGCCAACAAGACCTCGGCTCAGGTAGTTGCACTGGAAGCCCGCATCAAGGTATTGGAAGACAGAGCAATTCGCGAGGACCGCAATGCCGAATTCGAGTCCATGGGGAAGAAATTGGACAGATGAATCAGGATGGAAAATGAAGACGCTGAACTCGGGAAGGAACCAACCGCTGAATCGTACACAAATCGTACCTAAACTTGTCCGAAACAGCCCAAAACACACCGAATAACCCGAATCGCACCGATTGTATATTTTGTGGCCAGCCTTATTCAGCACGTCCAGAACTTTATCAAGTTCGTGGCTGGAACTCTCCACCTTATGCTGGATTGGCGCGCGCTCGCGCGATCAGAGAGTCAATGTCGGATTCAGCGCAACCCTTGATCGCCAATTCGTTTCTCAATTCCGCTTCGGACAAAAATTCTGACCACCGCACGAATCGGCCTTTCACCGTTTCCGCGTGCGTCAGGAAAATGAAAAAAGTCTCAGGTTCCGCTCGCTTAACTTGTGCTACTCCCCAAGCTCCGCTCGGCATTCGTTGTAACTCCGTTCCACATTGGTCTATGTCAGCGACATACCACCAACCTTCATTGCACTGGCGGGGTTTGTTTGGACTTACCGTCAGGTTGGACCCTGTGTTCCTCAAGAGCCTCGATATAGTTTTTCAGTCTTATCAGCAACTCGTCGTATGTCAAGATCGTCACGTTCTTGCAGGACTGCGACAGCAGACGGAAATCATCATGCTCTTTGGGGTCTTTAAAAGTACGGCGATCGCCCGCGAGGATGATTCCGCGAGGTCTTAGTATTTTGAGTGTGATTTTGAATTTGTCGAACAGATAGGTTCTGATGGAATCCGCATGTTTGGTTACGTTTGCGATGTAATTCTCGGTTTGGATAATCGCCTTCGAGATTTCTGCGTCCCAGTAGAAGTTCCCACGACTATCATCTTTTTTCAGCAACGTGGTCGAGGGCTTCTTGATTTCCAAGATATCTAGGTAGCTGTCGTGAGTAATCAGAGAAAAGTCTGGGAATTTCGTCTCACCCAGTGCGACGTTCAGTTTTTCGACCGCCTGAATGTATCCTTGCTGGATTATCAGAATTTTTCCTTTGATGTAAGTCTGCCACCATGATTCTGACTTACCTGCCAAGAGGCAGGTTTCGAGGTCGGCAGCCAACTCTTTCAGGGACCGAATCTGTGCTTCGGCCTTGAGCAAGTTGACAGAAGCTATGGACTCCGATGCGATGAACGTAGGCAAGACACTCAGCATCGCCTCTTTGTCTTCTGATGACATTCTTGGAATCATTTCTTTGTTCAAAATGTTCGCGATGGTGCCAGCAACATAAACAGCCGTGTCTTCGGTGGAGAAGAAATCAGAATAAGCAACAGAGAATGTGTGGCGTATGAGGTCGTTTTTTATATCTCGCGTTCTGCTGAACAATCGAGAATTAAGCCTGTTTAGAAGACTCACTGACGTGCGTATACGATAGATTCCACGTTCGAGAGTGATTCGGTCTGTTTCGGTCGTGATAATCCAGTGAAACTTTGGGAATCGTGCCTTGAGTATTTCAAGGATATTTTTGCCAAACTTAATGGTACCGTCTTTCGTCAGTCCCTTTGGTTTAGGACCCTCGAAGAAAATTCTCGTTCCCCAGAGGTTCTTGCCATAGCTTTTATTTTTAACTAAGACGTAATTGCGTTTTCTTCCCCTCGGTTTCGATCCCATTTATCCAAGCCTTCCAGGTTAGACCTTCTCGTTCGGGTTAACGAGACCAACGCGAAAACGGACTTCGTCGTCTATTCTGACGTTTGGCAAGGATGCCGTCTTTTTCTTGCTGAACTGTTCCAGCGCGTCGTCCAAAGCTTGCTCTGTCAGTTTTATTTCATCTTTCAGAAACTTTAGTAAAGCGTCGCGCCCGAAAATCGTTCTCTTTGCTAGAGCGCCACTATAGTCATTGCGCAGAAACATCAGCGTATACGTAGCCCATTCTGGTGGAGCGCCAGGGTCTTCTTGAATGATGTCCAGCGAGCCTTCACGAATCACGGTTCACCTGTGGGCTCTTGCATTCTTCTCAGCACGACAGCCGAGCTATTCAGCAACCTCTGTGATTATGCTTACGGCTTTTTCCAGTTCGGTTTTAGCCTCTATGGCAGCTTCCTTCGTTGCAAAAGCCACATTCTTTCGAGGCCCAAAAGCGAAGCGACGTTTTCCTTCGACAGTTTCCCATGTGTCCAACCAATCTCCCGCCTTGATATTCTTGGTCATCTCTGGGCCAGAGGCGAATTTTAATGAGAAACCCTGCACAGGGAATTCGTACAAGAAGAATCTGCGATCTGTAATAAACGTCGTTTCCAATTTTCTTTCACCCATCGCTACACCCCTGTCGCAGCAGTATACCAGCATTGTATTGCCGACTCTCTTTACTATGACATAACCAAACGCTCTACTCGGTGAAAGAATGTGCCGTTGCGGGAGACAAATTGTTGTTTCTCGTAGGACTCAAAGATGCGTGCTGTGCCCGCACGATTTTTTGATTGGACAAGTCATCCAATTAACCCGTGCGGTTGACAAAAATCTATGCGAGTTGGAAACTAAGGCGCATGAGCGAGCCGATCACAACAACGGTAGTCTATCGGTGTTTAACACATCCAACCCAGAGTTGGGGTGTAATTCAAGTAATTTATCAGTACGAGAACCTCGCTGCGGGCACAAAACGCACTGGTGAGTCTTTCATCATTGCCCGTGACGGTGATGGAGCTATTCTTCGGAAGACTGACATCATCTTGGACAGGTGGGAGATAATCAACGACGACGATCTTCTAACATTTTTCCAATCACATTTCGACACGAGAGACAGATTATCACTCCAAAGACAAATGTGACGGCTATGGGTACGGGTGCCAGTTCCTCGCGGAGAGTCAGCAGAATCAGCAGTTGGCTTTTTTCAGCGAGGTTGCAACGCCGTTCAACTACAGGGCTTGTAGGATTAAGGGATACTTTCGATCCCCACCGCCCCTACCAACATCTTCTACACTCTCCATTCTTCAACTGGTTCTGATAGGAACTGCGATGACCAAGAAGCAGGAAAAGAGCGAGTTGCCTTCAGCCGAAGTTGCCGTCAGTA
>Ga0302325_10005132_pt1 | contig 29938 bp, 29 predicted proteins | sample Palsa_T0_2_FD_201948 | JGI IMG/M metagenome (GOLD analysis project Ga0302325, IMG submission 201948) | Peat permafrost microbial communities from Stordalen Mire near Abisko, Sweden - Palsa_T0_2 | ecosystem: Environmental > Terrestrial > Soil > Palsa > Peat permafrost | place: Sweden: Abisko...
TGTCAAGAAGCTTCTCAATGAATCTATGTCAGCATATACCTTCGACAAGAGCGTTTTCCCCATCGCTCAGAAGCAGTCACTCTCATTTTGCTCTGATAACCCTAAGCTTGACAACTTCTTTGACGAGCTTTTTACCGTGGTTCTCGAAGCTAAGAAGATCATCATTTCGGTGCTGACAATTGCCGCCATTCTGGCTTGCGTCCCGATGGCCTTTCTGGAAATCCGAAGATGGCATACAATGCGCCAAAGATCAATTTTGCTTCAGAAACACGCTTTCGACCCCATGGATGTTATCTATATTGCATCTCGACCGTACACTACAACTTTAGGTATCAAGTTGGCCTCAAGATTCAAAAGCACCAAGCACCAGATTCTTGTTCGATGGTTCATTGCATATGCTACATCTCTTCCGGCATTGTTCGTTCTTGCTCTCGGCGTGGGTGGTCTCTTCAGCTGTTTGTGTCAGTTCCTTATCCTCAAAGCTATCGACAAAGAAGTCCCAATCCTCGCCAATGAAGTTGGAGATTTCGCGGGGACCGTAGTTGCAGCGCTCAACAATGCTTCAGAAGCATGGGCGGTTGGTACCAACGGTGTTATCAGCAGCACCAACGATAAAGTCAATCACGATGTGTTCGGCTGGGTCAATACGACAACAACTGCACTCAATGACACCCTGAACATCTTCGTTGACGACATGAATGAAGTTTTGAACAAAACCTTCGGTGGCACAATTCTCTACAACCCGATTATGGAGGTGATGAACTGTCTCATCGGTATGAAGATTGCTGGCATCGAAAAAGGACTTACTTGGGTTTCTGATAATGCCCATGTCACCTTCCCAGAATTTCGCACTGATGTCTTTTCCCTCGGAGCGGCAGCGAGTTTGACCAATTCCAGCACTGATCCAACTGCATCCTTCCTCAGCTCACCAGGCAGCGTGGCAAGCGATGATATCACGAACGCTGTCGTCAAGGTCACAAACAAGTTGCAAGATGCCATCAAACAGGAAGCCATCATCTCAGCCTGTGTAGTTCTCCTTTGGGTCTTTATCATGCTCATGGGCCTCATTTATATCCTCATCGTGATGATGAGCCGCGACAAGACAAGAGGAGAGGGAGGACCAGTAGGCTATACTGGAGACAATCGAGCCCCTCTATCACCTCGATCCCCAAACCGGAACGACGTCTCGAAGTTTCCTGAATTTGGAGGACCCGTCAGCTCAGTACACCCCGTCTCAGAGGACGTCTGGGCCGCTGGGGGATTGGCGGATGAGAAATACGGGCACGTGGGCCACCAGAGCGTTGATGCAAGTGTCAACCCGGGGCATGAGAGAACAAGCAGTTATGGATATATGGAAGGATATGGTGACGGAAAGCGATGAATTCGGGCTATTGGCTGGCCCTTTGAGCCCCTCCAATTAATTCGTGTATTTTCGGCGTTGGGAGAACGGATAGACCTGGGAACAAGGAGTTGAGAGCGGTTTCTCTGGCTACTTACATTCTTCGATGAATTTATCATCGCAGTGGCTTCTTTGAGGAGAAGCTGTCCCAGAGCACTTCGGGCACTGGGATTGCTTTTTTGCAGTGGAGATATTCATTTCAGAGCACCCTATACCTTGCATATAGGTGGAGTGCGGACAAGCAGATATCATAGTTGAAGTAGGATAGCAGAATGGATATTTGTGATACTGTAATTCGAGCCTCATGATGATAATGAACGTGAATAACAAATGTGAATCAGTGATAAAATAAATCATATGCCCCTAGAAAATCCTCTAGGGTCACGAGCCGAGGCCCATCAAAACGCTCGATGAGACGTTCCTTCCTCTTCCTCTTCCTCTTCCTCGTCTCCTTCTCTACCAAAACCTCAATCCAATATCACGATGACTACCTAGGCAGGGTCACCAACGGCTGCATAAGACTTTTCAGGGCCTCTGACCCTTACATCCGCGGCAATTTTCCAATCTGTTTGCAAGTGGGGAGTACCGGGGACGCATGAAACGATATTGTTCTGTAACCTCGCTATCTTCGCATTGCTATTTTAAGTTGACAATGCTAAAATGTCGTGACTCTTTCGTTCTTTTTCCTCTGTTCCAGTATTTTGCGTTTTGATTGTACTTGCGTCTTAATGTTTGGAATTGAGCCAAAGTATTCTTGCCACAAGTACGAGACCTTGATTGTGATCTTTGCTCAGGTGAAGGTCGAGTTAGAGAGATCTGCTGCTTGATAATTTCTTATTCTCTTCTCTCTTTTCTGTATGGTTTGGGCTAGGGGAGGAGTCAAAATGTATAGATCATTTCTGCAGAGACTAGGTTTTCATCAACGAAGTTGCAATGAAGTTTTCCAATTAGGTTGGACCAGCAAGACCTTTCTTGCGTTCCTTACTTCTTAGAAGGGTATCGAAAGACGTCTGCGATGACCTCCTGGACAGCCTTCAAGTAATCAAAAGAAGTGGAATAGGGAAGAATCATACAAAACCGGACGACGTATGTTTGTTGTCAACTCTTTTGTTGTTGTCAAGTTACTAGGATATCAGCTCGTCAGAGGTAGCGGTGGAAGTCGCACTCATCCACAGGTTTAATACTATTAAAGCCTTATCCCTCTATACTGCACAAAGTAGCTTTATTCTTTAATTAAAAACATTATTATTGAATATATTAAACAACAACAATATATATTTTTATCCACCAGTATTTCGCATTCTCAGACCATAACACAACTCTAGTTGCCCTCATTGCTGGCTGTAAACAATTTTGTACTTATCTCCTCACCCTCGTTCTCGGTATATGGCATCGGTCAGGGACGCGAGGAGTTCGTCGATTGTGTCGCTGGCGGCGGTTGTGGTCGTGGGAGCGGTAACGGTAGCTGTATTGAACGTGGTACCTTTCGAGGTCCGAAATCTTTCCTGTTTATCAATTAGCTGAATTGTTTCCCCAACTCAAATGGTATAGCAGCTCACCTCGATTGTTGTTGATACACATCTTGATGAGGGAAATGCCTATCATTACGACGATGGTTGCCATTCCGACGACGAGAGTCATAGTTGCTCCCTGAGAAACTGAAAGCGAATTAGCGAACATGAACAAGAGATAATGGTATCAGTAGACCTTACGCATTGTTGCTTCTGCTAAGGATGTTTGTTGAAGATTCTGTGCAAGGCTGCTAGGAATGTAGGTTTCTGAGGAAGTTGAAGGTCGAGTCATGGGTCTCTTGCATTTATGTTCCGGTTTGTTTACTTTCCAACCACCCTATTTCGCAACCGCACGACGATTGCGACTCCTGTACCATTTGCAACCCAATTCGAACGGGGGAAAGGAGTCCATGATGTGCTGCAGATAAAGGAGAGCTCTCGAGGGCACCGATCGATAAAAACGAGTCGGGAATGCGCTTTCAAGGAGTGCTTATCGAGCAATGATTGCGATGACCTCGAGACCTCGAAAGGTTGGTTGTTCGAGTAACGCGGTGAGGCTAAGCCTGGTTGTCGGAAGAGGCCATGCATGTTGCAGCTTCGGTGCTCCTCAAAGGAAGTCTGACCAGAAAGTATTGTGACACTTCCGACCCGTAATGTGCACTACAACGAACTCGCTACCAAAAAGCTTCCAAATTGCGATGGAGACAGGGCCCGCCGAGTATATCACATCATGACTCTCTAGTCACCCGAGACCACTATTATAGTAAGTATCGAGATTGAAAGACGCTCGAGAAGTTGGAACTCAGAGGTTCTCACCACCTCGCTTAGCCCATGTTGCCGAGAACTTTCCCTTTCCGCGCGACGGCAACCTGAGAATAAGCTCAACCCCTCCTAAACTCAATTCTGACAGCATGAATAATCGCTCAGTATGTTTTATTCAAGCTGGGCAAAGTAGAACTTGCATCGCGCGACTTATGTTGCCGAAATTGTCAAAGGACAAGCCGGGCCTTGGCAGCAAACGTGATTTATGGACAGAGCTCTCTTGGCCACAACCGTAATTCATGCTCCAGACAGACCCCAACGTTGATAGCCTCCAGCTCCCAGCTCCATGGCTCAAGAGTGGATGGACTGACGAGGTCAGTCCCAACCTCCTCAATTTTGTCATTGGAGTTCGACTCGATGAATGCTTTGAGATTATGCACACCGAGAGCAATGCCACACACAAAGACGCGTTCTGCAAGCATGAAACCGCAACGCCACAGGGACTATTCTGCAGTCGAAAACACATTGTAAAAAAGCGCGCAGACTCCAGAAGAGAGTTATCAAGCTGTAGCCAACATGGAAAAACACGTGCATCGAGCGGAGTACATCAACAACGATCAAAAACAGCCTGCCTCATGGAAGCCTGCGAGCAACCCTACATGTGACTTCACATCTGCTTGAATCTCTTGAGTATTGGAGCATATCGATCAGAGCGAAAAGAGAAAAAGGTTGCATGGAATCCCGAAGAAGCAGAGGATGAAGAAGAAGAAATACCGCGTACGTGTTGACATCGCGACCCCGTTGCCGTGTTTTGACACCCAGGGCGCGTTCTTAACTCCGAACTCTCCAGCCCAGCCAATCATAAGCTTTCAGAAAAATTACTACTGCAGGCACAGGCCCGACCTATGGAAATCGCCGCAAAAACGCAATTCTTCACGAGCTTCATGAATCATCACAAGTGTTCGAATCAAATCTTATTTTCGTTATCTTTCCGCGCGGCAAGCATAATAGACGCCGGATAAGTAATGGGAGTAAACGCGAAGCCGACGTATGTACTTGACCTTGTTTCGTGTGAGGGTGGCAGGAACGGAGAGGGTTCGAATGATCTGGTTTTTCTTTCTCTTCAGGTCGATTGGGTTGATTTGGACTTCGAGAATGTAGTTCTTGGGCTGTTCTGCCAGGGGGTTATTGTCAGCAGCTAAGTGAGGGTGAATTGAACAAACACTCGACCGGGAGACGCCATTACAGATGCACTTTACAGATTGATTAATGTCAATGATAGTTACTGGAGTCAGAAAAGAGAGAGGAGGGAGAAAGAGGAGAAACTTGCCTGGACTTATGACGCAAATGCTGATCCTTTAGTTGTTGTAGTGAAGGAAGCGGAGGCGCGTTGGATCTTCAGCGCTGATGTAATGTAAACACGCTAAATCTCTTGTGATCAGCACCCCTATCGCGGAGTTCGAAGCGCTGTGAAAAGTCTCTTCTCAACATCGACAATCGGGATTGTCAAAAGCACTCAACGACTTCCAAACAATTACGAGCCATTCGCAGACGACCACAGCGCATCGAGTGATGCATTGGATTATCTCGAGAAAAACGGCGACTATCCGTTCAGCTGCGGCCAGCGTTGCCTGGTCCGTGCGCTCGGAGGTCCTCGCTTGATTTCAGCCAATTATAATATCGGAACCCCTCACCGAAGCACTTTCATTGGTTTGGTGTTCCTTCGGAAAAACACTTATTCCGAGTGCACGGACCAGGCAACGCTGGCCGCAGCTGAACGGATAGAGAAGCAACACGATGGAAGAAAGTGGAACAATGCGGACTGGTACGATTGCGCAGGACATGGGCGAGAGTCAGGCTTCAACATGGGGATTGTTGGATACTTTTGATAAGGTTACTGCAACTTCTCAGTGGAATCTGGCACACGAATCTTGGTTGGGGGAGGTTCTTGTTGGAATTGTTATTTATTTCTTGGCTTTTACTCCTCAAGTCCCTTCGCATCTCAATTGCTCTCTTCTGCCTCTGCCTCCGTACCCTCTTGTCAGTCTCTGCTTCTGACATCCATGGATTCAGCACCTACATGGAGAAGTACCATCCCTCCTTCGGTTCTAAAACTCATCTTCTGCCATCTTCAAGGTGTGAGCAGTGTTATAAATGCTCGCTTCTGCCTCTGGGTCTCGCTTCTTGTATTCATCCTCAGCCATCTTGAGGGTGTAGTGGCAACCAGAAGCATGTTCTTGAAAAGCATTTTGATTTTGTTTTGATGTTTTGCGGTTTAGAGACAGGATTGGGGAAACCAAATACTAGGTGGCGATTTAGCGATCGAGACCTGGGGTTGGCAGCTATTGGGGACGCTTTCTTGACCTTATGCTTGCCACCGTAGTGGAAGGCAGTCTTCCTCTTAGCCGTTTGACTCTAAGACCATTCCCAAGGTCGTCCTTGCATTAGAGCTCATTGGCAGTCGAAGGACACGACCTCAGAAGTCTACTCGTCCTGGTATCAGATGAACAGGTAATATTTGCTTTGCCCTGGTTTCTCCCTATCTTGGGCAGCGACCTGTCATTGAATCAAATGCGCCGATTGGCTCAAGGGCCGCTGTCATCGACATTACCATCAATAGATTGCAGTGACGGGCCTCGGAATAATTACTGTCCTTCAGTCAAAGTGGTAGTGCTCGACAAGTCTACCAGAGTAGCTTCCTCTCCATCGCGCAACGTATTACTCAGATAGGCAACTGTCGAGTAGATCTCGGGATCCTGTGTGGAGTTGCCAGCTGTTTGACTAGCAGTAGCTCGTAGTACTGCACAATTGACTTTCTGAAAGCAAACTCCACGAGCTGGTTTCCTCATTCTCTCTCCTAAAGCCAATGCTTAGCCCAATTGGAGTGAGATACGAGATGCTTCCTGTGGCGAAAAAGTCGCCAGCAAAGTGTTAAAGCACATTGACTTCATCGTCATCGAAGGATTCGCCTCATGGAGGGGCAAGCGGGGCAGGATAGGTACTCTTTATCAACCTCCTTATTTAAGCTTAAGTCACGTACGATCCGTCCAGTCCACCACCAACTGCTGGAAGCCGTCGCGATCTAGTTGTGCCGCAACGATGCCGATCGGCATTTGACCTCAATGAGTCCGAAGTACGGGTACAATGATACCTACCTGTTTTAGAAAGGTCAAGGGAGCTTATCATATTGAAGCATCTGATATGCTTGCGACCGTTCTCGGTGGCGACAGGACCCCTCATCCACCAATTAATTTCTGCCGTCACTGTCACTTATTTCCTTGAGAACAAACGCCCTTCCCACTCGAAACTCAAGCAAAAGCCTCCTCCATAACTTCATAATGCTCGACAACTGGTTGCAGAGAAAATCACGACGAGGCGATGAAAAAAAGGATCAAAGTGCCGAAAATATCCTCCCATCCACAACATCATCAGTAGACGAAGACCAAGACTCAACACAATGGACAGTAACACAACCTCCGTCATGTCGCGCTTTCTCTCCATGGACAGTTGTCAATCTCGCCCTCTTCACTTTCTCTCTCTTCGTGCTTGGTCACGTTTGATAGCAATGCAGTCAAGTTCTTCTTCTACCCTCGAATTGGGATTTATCCTGGAGTTGTTCGAACCGGCCCCGCTTTGCAACAATAAATACTTCACGAGGCCTCTCTCGCATGCGTCAGAGGCGAAAAATTCTTCATGGCATTAGGAATCACCTTCCCATATGACGAAAAAGGTGAAGGCTAAATGTAAATGCACTCAAAATGAAGTTTATTGTTTGGAAAGCTTTCCCCTAGAGTATGAGATTCTCCGAGCCCGTGTACAGTATCAATTCGAGGGCTTGGAGCGTGCTGCCGTGTTGTGCTACCATTTATCCCCCTGGCATAGCAAATCGAGCGAGTGGTCCATATAAAACAAGTATTTCTTATGGTGCTAAGGATAATGTTCATCAAAAAGGCGAAGTGGAGCACAATCTCAGGGGTTGCAGCACGATACCTAGTCTCAGACAAAGCAGACTTGATTTACCTCTTCCATGAATGTATAAAGGAGTGTCGTCGGTTCTGTCCTTGATAGCTGTCAGCACTGTAATAGATGTTCTTTCCGAGAATCACGAGACTGAACATTATCATTGTCAACCCCGGACTTGTTGTCAGTGGCTTGGACATGCAACTAACACTCTGAAGTAGACAAAACTCGACCGCCCCCCAGACCAAAAACAAAGTTACGGTAGAGATCGTGAAAGGTGAGAAGTAAAAAGGATATTCAGTGCTTAGATAACCATTACTTGGTCGAACACGCACATGTATGGCCTTCATTCAAGTATTTGTAAACTTGGCATCTGAGATTTCGCAACGCTGCCCCCTTTTCATACGTTTTTCACCAGTGGCAACGAACCCCTCCGAGTAAGTTGTAGAAACTTGCACTTCACATTTATTAAGGAGGCACTCACTTTTGAAAGCCTTGCCACACTGATGCCTCGATGCTTGAGAACGTGGTGAGCCTGGATCGCACTTTCTAGCTCCTCTTCTTCTCATAGCTAACCTTCTGTTGAAACTACTTAAAATAACACTTCTCAAACGGAACACTTAAATTGATAATCGCCCTAAAATTCCCGCAGCAATAATCCCATGTAATACCGGTCTCGTACTCGATGCGTTCACCGCCACCTGATTAACCTCTTTAGCCCTCGACGGAACATCGACACCTATCCAACACTAATCAGCATATATATATATTTTTTAAAAATGCTCCTCACCCTTCCCATACCTCTGGAAGTCACTTGCCATCAAAAGTTCCCTTAAACCTTGCAGCTTCCCTCACAAACCCTGACCGCTGAGTCAGAAGTTACAAGATCTGTGCATCGACTGCCTCGATTCCATCGCGTACTTGGGTCAAGGAGTTGCAGCATAAGATTCAATTTTCGAGGATGAAAGATGAGCAATCCCATGGAATGGTGCGGTCCTTGGTCAATATTCAAAGTGGGAGGGTGGGAGAGGGGTGGAGTAGCAGAGGAGTGCGAAGTCCATGTTAGTTGATGGACAGGTGGTGTTTTGATAAATGGCCACCAGTGAGCGAGAGCAGGGCCAGGAAACTAAGATAAGGATGTATTTGGAAGGCTTGGTATGAAGTAAATCGTCTTCGAATGTTTCAGGAACAATTGAAGCGGTTAAAGGACGCTTATAAACCCGGGAAGTGGTCACGTGGATACCATCAATTTACCTACTTCATATTCAAGGGTGGAACAGGGGTAAAACTCCTCCATTCTACACCCTTCAGGAGGACGCTCAGAAGTACGCCCTCGCGGTAAGCAGGTATAGACATGAAATTCATCTGCTACCTTGCAGTTCCCCGCTAACTCATCTTCCCAGAACTCCCACCAAAATATCCTCATTGACCTGCCTTTTGTGCCAGATTCCTTCAGCTTCACGATCTTGCTAGCCGGCTTGCTCTTGAAGTCAGCTTCCTCCTAAATAGATACCAGGAACAAGGTCTGCATGAAGAAACCGCTGAACAGGAAGGGAAACATATCAGAGCGATATCTGTCCCGCCAACCCCGATATGTTTGGCAGCCAGCCCACGTCATTTTTATTGACAGAGTTGGGCGGCATTGCTGATGCCGGTTTCAAGTCTCTCAGATCCTGCGCGCGGCCAGACGAAGGTATTGAATGGACGCTCCCGTACTGGTCGGGGTCGGAAGCCATGCTGCATGCAAAGAGAAGTCAACACAGTATTGCTTCTTTATCTTCAGAAGTTGTCCATCTCCAGAGGCAAGTCAAGAAAGATCAGATCATTGGTCTCTGAAAGAAAGATACTCGCGCTCTGCTTCACATCCTGAGCAAGGCTCCACTTAGAGATGAGAAAGGGGATTCATTTGATGGACGCTGGAATTTCGAGGTTTGGGGTTTGCATTATTTCTTTATTTCATGCTACTGCTCGTTGGCAGACTATCAGCATCGACGAATCTTGGCAGCTATCACTCTGTCCCTCCTCGCTGCTCGCACGTCAATACCATTCTGAATAATCTATCATACACATTTTATTTTTGGCTTCCTACTCCCACAGAAATGCAAAGCAAGCAGCAATGTTGAGGGGCAAGAGCAAAGCATTAGCAAAACCAATGCACCTGTCATCCCCCATCGCATGCTTCGCAAGTTTTCTCGTCTCATCAATTAGCGCAAAATTTTCATGACGTGGTGTCACATCCCTGATGGTCTTCGCGCATAGCAACCGTCGATCAACGCTAGAAGAGCCTGCAATCCGCCGCAAAGTCATCTCAAGCGGATACAAGGTAAAAAGGGGGTGGAAGAAGGCATTTCGAAATGCAAATGTGTAATATACATGGGATTCGTTGTTGAAAAGAGTATGGTACAGGTCGGGAAGGGGTGTTGCAAGGTGTCGATCGAGGAATGCTCGTCGTCAAGGCCAAAAGGCGCCCTCGATTTATTCCTCTTCGGAATCGGACTCATCACCGCTCGAATCCTCAACAGCTGTACCAGGGTTAGCATTTATAAATCAAATGATCATTGGAGGTGAATATACTGGGTAGAGGGGGTTCTTGCGAGCCAGAACTATGTCTCTCAAAAGCAAGAGCCGTCTGTCGGAGTTGCGCGATTTTGCTCTCTTGTTCAGACTTACTCATCGGCTTGTTCTTCTTCTTCGGAGCGGGCTTGGCGACTGCACGAGGGCTTTCGCGCTCCCGCATCTGCTTCTTGATTGTTGCCTCCACTTCAGGCGCATATTGCATTATCAAGCCATGAATTCTCCACAGAGTAGGAGTGCTAATGAGATCAATATCAAGCTCGAGGGTGCCATCATCACCGACCTATATATGTTAGCAAGAGGAGGCACCACTTGGAAGAGTAGGCTTACATCGACAGCAGGCTGATCCGCCTTGATCATCTCCAGAACAGTTCCTGAGACATCGTCCGGAAGTGACATAAGGCCGGCTGAAATGGTTTCCTTCTCGAGAGTTCCCATGTATCTTGCCTTCTGCGACCCTCCCTTCTTCGGGGCAGCGGCCTTCTTCACAGGAGCAGCTTTCTTCGCAGGCTTGGGTGCTTTGGGTTTCTTGACTTTCTTGGCTTTTATTGCTGCCTCCTCATCGTTAACCAGCTTCTGGACGATATTCACCATGTCTTGTTGCATTTGAATAAGAGATGGCTCGGGCTTCTTGGCACCCATGAGGGTGATTAATTTTCCTTGCTCCTCGATGAGTCGCTGCCGAGCTGCCGATACTGTTGCTGTCGCGGTTTGCTCTGGTGCTTCGTCCTCGCTTTCTTCGTCCTCGGACTCTGTAGTGCGTTCAGGACTGGCAACCGCAGGTGAGTGCTCGGCAATCCATTCGTCCTTTCTGACCCATTGAGAATCAAAGAGCTCCTCGAACTGCTTGCCCATCAAGTGAACTGGATTTCCGGGAGGGTTAAATCTTAAGCAGTTCGCAACAATCTGTCTGAAATCCTTCTCAAATTCACTAGCGGTTGTATAGTTGCCTTCATCGAGCTTCTTAGCCACTGTCGAGACATCCATTGGTTTCTTGATGATTGTAAAGTAGTTGGGAATGTTGAGGGCTACCGGGTCTACAGGGACCATGAAAGGGTTAGTGATAGGGTAGTACTTTTGCTTTTGAATTTCAGTCAACACCTCCTTGCAGAACTTGAGCTCGGTGGCGTGCTTCTTGCTCTTCGGTCGCACCGTATATGGCAAGTCCTTGTTCTTGGGCGGATGAATCTCACGCTTGGGTCTGCCTCCTTCAGCTTTCGTGGAATCTCGGCGGATTAGAGGAGTGCTAGTGGTGGGGTCAAGCGCAAACGTAGGGGCGGCCGGAGCTGTTGCAGGAGCTGGACCACTATGTGCGCCTCTCGACTGTCTTCGCGCAGGTGGGACACGCGGTGCCGTGCTAGCACTTGGGGAAGTGGACGCACCAGGCTCGGGAACAGGAGTTGCTCTCTTTGCTTTCTTCTCCCTCTTGGGAAGAGGGGCTGGTTCTGGCGGAAGGTTGTTCAACTTGACAAAGAGACTATCTCGAACCTCCAGAGCAGCCGTTGTGATTGTGTGAGGGTCGCCATTGAAAAGTACAGCATTGTTGTAAAGAAGCTGAACGTCATCTCTGACAGCTTGTAAAGTAGGATAGAGTCCGTCTTTCAGCTTCTTCTCCATTGTTGAGAGATCGATCTGGTTCAAGATTTTTGCATCATACTGTTCAGCGAATCCTGGCCACAGTTGTCTGACTGGAGCTCGAAAATTCTTGCCACTGTGTGTTCTGGCTGCGTTCTTTAATATCTTCGTGATCTCCTTAACTTGGAATGGTGTAATCTCAGACTCTTTTGGTTTGGCGGCAGACACGTCACCATTTTGCGTTGGTTGTGGGAAATCTGGTCTTATCTCAATATCCTCCGTCTTGGTTCGTTTGGCAGATGGTTCCGTCTCGTCATCATCCTCGCGATCATGAGTGATCTTGGGTGGAGCGGCGAGACCTGGCGCGTCAGCCATTTCTGTGTCGGGTTGCTCCATGTTTGGTTCGGGAACCTTTGGTTCAGGCGCTGAGACTTCTTCTTGTGCGTGTGGAGGCTCGGGCGCGGCTTCGGATGAAATGGAGGGGTTCAGATCGAGAACAGGTTCTGAAGGTGGCGGTATCGGCTCGTCTAACGTGGGCTCGGGCGCGTCGGTAGAGGGCTCAAAGACGAGGTCGTTCTCTCCAAGATCGGCACCGACTTCGGGGTCAGGCTCAACTGAAGCAAAACTCTCGTCTGGCTTAAAATCAAGACCGATATCGTGCAATGCCTCCTCTTGTGCTGTTTCTGCTGAAGGCTCTCCGGAAGGTTGTGCAAGTGCAAGGGATGAGGTGGTATCTCTGAGATCGGATTCTTGCGCCTCGACGACCGGTGGTACAGTAGATGTAGCCGCAATGTCGTCGACGGCAGAATCGATCGCAGCTTCGGCAGAGACGAGCAAACTTGAAGTGTCAGGTTGTTGCGCGGGTGACGCTGAAAAGGGCGCGTCCGAGGTTGTTGTGTTTGTGTCAGGAAGTTGAGAAGAGTTTTGCGCTGAGGCGGGTGAGATATTTGTAGCTTGCGAGTCCACCGCCGCTTCAACAAAATTGCCTAGCGCAATATGGTTGGACTCAAAAGCGAGGTCATTCTGGGATTCGCCATTCACTTCATCGTCTGTTGGAGGTGAGATCTTGACGGTCTTGTTTAGGGTGAGGTCAGGCGAGGTGGCATCAAAGTTGGTCTCATTTCGATGTGAGTTTCTGCAAAGATTTGATTCATAATAAGTATACAATTTGAAGAGGGAAGGAGACAACAAGACGGTAACAACAAAATAAATCGAGATAGACTCACCCGTTGATTTCTAAATCCAAAGCCATCTTGTCTGATGATGGAACGGGCGTGATCTTCTGATCGAATGCGACACCGTCTGGATGTTGAGACGTCATGACGGCCATCAACAAACAGAGCGTAGTGTAAGGTGGCAAGAGCCAAAGACAGGAATTAAAGGATCAGATCCCAGTGGAGCAATGCGATAAATGGTCTACTAGGATGCGAAAGGTAATGCGACACCGAATACTTATACCCCAGATGCCCTGACTCAAAGTCGGGAGGCGTTCCGAGGATTGGTGTTGTTGATTTATTTGAAGTGGCAGCCTTGTCGCACAGGCGAGCCTCGCGGATAAACGGCCGGTGGTTGGCCTGTCGCAACTTCAAAAGGCGCGTCGATGACTCCGGGTCGTCGCGATGAATGCGGCGCCGAGAGAAAGCGGATGCGCGCGTAGAGAATAGTCGCGATAGAACGCGACTTAAGGTATCGTAGTGTTGATGAAGATGAAGGGTCGCGTCAGTGATGTTGAAGGTGCCGGCTAGCGAAAGGGACCCAAATACACGAGGCGGGAAATGCGGGATCAACAGGATCAAAAGGTGAAGCAAGAGCCACGGCGCCAGGGAAGAGGCTGAAGACGGCGCGCAGGAGAAAATAATGCGGCTGGCCAATATAAACGGCCGGCAGATCAGTTCAAAACAAGTGCGCAAAGGAGTGCGGTTGAGATTGGGTGCGCTGTTTGCTCAGGTTTGGGTTTGGGTGGTGGTGGTGGTGGTCATGTGGTTCGCGGTCGTGTCGTGTCGGGCCCAATGAGCGCAGATTCAAGAAATCGACATGCGAGAAATATTTGGGGAGGGAGACCGAGATTTATTGAAGAAGACAGCTCGAAGGGTTTAAGTGCCGCTAAAATTGCATGGGTCGCCCCTCCCAGGATTACAGCCAATGACATCAACTTCGCCTTCCAGGATGTGAGTCAAAGACGGCCAATGAGCGTGAGCGCCCACCACACTATTTCATTCACGTGATCCGCATCGAAGAAAAAAAGTTCAGAGTTTTGGGGTCGAGGAACCTACGAGAGAGCTCGACTGCAGCGAGTGAACAGCCTCAGCCATCAACCTTCTGCTTCCAGCAGCCACTCGACTCGCCCGATACGATCCACGTTCGTCAGGGACTGGGACTGGACGGCTATTCCGACTTTCGAGCCTGCTCGTCCGCATTCCACAATGTCGACGAAACGAAAACTTCCTCAAAAGCTTGGCCAGCCCGCAGTCAAGCAGAGCGCAAAGGTCTTGGGCAAAGGGAACCTGGATGAATCGAAGACCGTGGTATCAGGTGGTGGGAATGCGACCCAGTCGAATTTGAATGGCGTGATCGATATTTCCAGCGACTCGAGTAGTGAGGATGACGAGGAGGAGGAAGATTCCGATCAGGAGAGCGCGGATGGACAGTTTGCAGCCGAGGCAGATGTGGCTATGGAAGATACAGGATCACCAGCAGAAGCATTATTACTAGGAGATGTCGAAGATTCCGGCGAGCCGTCCTTTGGTGATCTTGTGCGAGCAAATGCGTCGGAGGCCATAGACGTGGCTGGCGCATTCGAAGACCCCTCAGCCCGGGCCTTGTCCTACCCAAGAGGCACGCAAATTCAACCGCCTTCCGGCGCATCGCTTGGGACTGTCCTTACACAAGCTCTGAAAACAAATGATAGTTCTCTCCTCGAATCCTGCTTTCATACCGCCGATGTCAGCACAATCCGAGCCACAATACAACGTCTTGAGTCGCCGCATGCAGGCACTCTGCTACAAAAGCTTGCCGATCGATTACATAGACGGCCGGGTAGAGCAGGGAGTTTGATGGTCTGGGTACAGTGGACTTTGGTCAGTCACGGGGGATATTTGGCAACACAACCGGACTTGATCAAGAAGCTCGCAGAGTTGAACAAAGTTATCGATGAGCGGGCTAAGGGTTTACAAAGTCTGTTATCTTTGAAAGGGAAGCTGGATATGTTGGAAGCGCAAATCGAGTTACGGAAAAGCATGCAAATCCAGCGCAGACGGTTAGATGAAGGCGAGGAAGATGATGGGGTAATCTACGTTGAGGGGCAGGATAGTGAGGACGAAGAGGTTGCAAGGCCCAAAAAACTCCCCGCGAATGGAGATCTACAAGATATATCGAATGAGGACAGTGAAATGTCAGAAGATATGCCTAATGGCATTATAGCAGAGTCAGACGAGGAGGATGACAGCAGTGACGATGACGACTTAATAGACGACGAGGCTGAAGAAACCGATGCAGACTCTGGAGAGGAGGACGAAGTTGATCATGATGATCAGGATTCGGAAGGAGAAGAAGAGAGCGATGCTGGGGCTCCTCCAACGAAGTTACCTCGAACAAGTGGTTTCTCGAAGAAAAGATAAAGTAGGCTTGACTTGCATTTGGGCGTTGCATGGTCGGCGTTCTATCGAATATTTCTGTTGTGGCAACAGAAATCTATGTTACAGCATAGATGTATGTGATACCGTGATACCTGGGATATCAACCTTGGGTAGAAGCTTGGGTGAAGACTCCAGTAGATATCAGTCATGATTTTCTCCTGACTTTCATCGTGGAAATCTAACGCTACCTTAACTAGTTTATCAAAACTTTCGCGTTGACGACCTTCTATTCTAAGCGCCTATACCGACGTTTCACCGTTTGCATGTTAGTCTTGCTCCACAAATAGTCCAGCCCATGGATGACGACAACCACAAATTATAGCATAGGTACACTTTTGTCAATGCGGCCCTTTTGTTTCTATTTCAAAAATTTGATTTCTCCACAGAAGTGTGGATTGTCCGCGTGCTTCAGATGCTGAGACGGGGGATCATAAAGCTGCCCTTTTCAACGGAGCTGGGCATTTCTCCGTCACAAGTTTATACGTGCCTTCTGACCACCTCCGCAAAAAGACCCCTACCTCAATCAATATGGCCAGTCCAATATGTTCGGATGTTGTGATTGCCAAAAAAGGCATGTTGGGAAAGCTGCTTCATAGGGACACTGCAGGTCTCAGCCGTTCAAACGGACAGCCCTGTAACGTCCCCCTCGCGCCACTCCACTTTTACTAACGCTGCTTACGACGCCTTCCACGCGCACAACATCCCCATATTCTCTTCGTACCTGTGCTTCAACAACGTTTTCTCCTCATAAACCACACCATTTCCATCGATGATCTATGGATGCGCAGCATCGGTGAACCCAGGATCCACACAAGGCTGAATGTCACCCTCCCAGCCTCATTAGCCAACTCGTGCCTGCGTCCGACACCACTCTCTTGGCATCAGCCGTGGCGACCTTGGCGACCTCACCCACCCCATTCCCGTTGGTCAGCTTGCAGCCAAAGTCTTGGCAATCAATATTTCACCCAGACGAAAACACAAGGCTGCGACGATTGAACAGCCTTGGCTTGGCAAGATATTATCGAGGCTCTTTTGGATGTTTGAAGGCTTCGAATCGATGCCTGCTTTGAGAAAGCGCCTCGGGGCGTCGATTGTGTTGACGCTGTTATCGATCATCTCGATAATCCTTCTGGTCCCCCCTTCAAGGGTGAGCACGCGACTCCAGAAGATTGCGCTTGGGACAACGATCGATACGTCGTTATGGACCTGGAGCTCAAGTAATGAAGAGCTAGAAGAAGATCTTGGCGGAGATGGAACTAGATTGGTGATCTTTGGTGATTCGTGGATTGATGATACCATTGAGGACGGACAAGAGGGAAAGGGGAAGAGTTGGGCTGACTATCTGTGCGAAGAGGTACGAAGCCCGTAATCCCTTCTGTTTCTCGGAATTCTATCTATATTGAAATACTAACGCTCGCAGATAAACTGTACCTCTCGTCTCAACTTCGCAGCTTCACAGCCTGTCGGTGCTTGGCCAGCTTATCCTTCAACGGGAGCGATGACATCGAACGCAATACACGAGGCTTCGATGTCGAATATGAAATACACCATCCCATTGGAGGTCGCTGAATTATCACTTCTCCCCGACTTAGCTGCTCAAATTCAAACTTATATCGCTCTTCCACCCCCGAAACAACCACCAACCGAAACGATATTCGTGGTATCATACGGAATCTGGGACATCTACGACTTCTCCAGGCTAGACTTTCTCATCGCCCAAAATGGCACAGATCGTTCCATCGAGGATCTGTTCAAACAACTGGATATCCTCTACAATCACTTCACTAAACACCTCTATTCTCCTGATATCGTCAGCACTTCGATCTCAGCCGACTCCGTAGATGATGCACAAAAATTATCAATTCCCACCTTTCGAGTTATACTTCCCAAAGTCTTCGATCCGACACTTCTCCCAGGCTGGGTAACTCTTCGTCCCGCACCACCAGCGCCAAGCAGCGTAGCAGAACAACAAAAGAACGCCGTCTACCTCACTCAACGCTGGAACCAACGCGTAGAGAACCAACTCATGCAATGGGTCGTAGCACTGCCAGCACCAGTCCCGGCTCCTCAAGATCCGGAGCCCGGACAAGACTCATCACACGAAGACATCAGAAATAGTAACAAGCCTGCTCCAATTGCTCCATCCGAGCCTGCAGAAGAAGCCACAGTTATTCAGAAAGATGTATTTTATTACGACCTGCCGAAACTACTTCTCGATGTCATAGTCGAACACCAGCTTGAAGACGAAGGATTATCTGATGCCTCTGGACTCGGCACGGGTGAGAGCCCTTTCGAAAGCGTATACGTCCCCTGCGTCCGCGAAGCAGGAGGAGATGACATAGATGGACTGGTCAACTTGGCGGGAATGCTGGTCTGTAATGAGCCAGAAGAGTATCTATTCTGGGATTCGTTCAACCTCGGTGCTGTGATGAAGGGTAGGATTGGGAAAGACGTTGGGGAAATGGTTAGAGGGAATAAGACTTTGAGGCATCAATGGGGACATTGATAGGTCTGATCTGAGTTTAGAGGAGTCTGATACGACCGAGCATTTTACGGAGTTTGGGCATAGGAAGGCATGGCGTTCATGTGGCACTGTAGTAGATACCAGAAATTTTAAAATAGATTCATATATACAGGGAAGAATTGGTATAGCACCACGTCAATTTCAAGAGTCAACGTCCAATGAAAAAAACTCAGTTCTCTGACCAGCACTGGTAATCATTCACCCTGTTCTTGTTCTGAGCTCTTCATGTTTTACTTCGTACGCTACGCTGTAGATCTGCAGTGTACTCAACTCGTGATCCGGTTCATTCAAGTAATCTCTCTTAACCACTTTATCGTCTCCACAAATGGCATTCTCCTGCTCAGTCCCCGCCTACTAAAGGGGTCTATTGACACTGACCCCCGACCTCTCTAAACACTCTCACCCTGCCACATAAATACCGCAACAAGCTCTTTTCCTATCATTAGAGTTCTCAGTCGTAAAGAGAAATAAGATGCGCTTTACTACAGTAAACCAAGCCCCCAAGGCTGAGTTTTTGGTCTGTAATGGAATCTTTTGCCATTCTGGATTTGTGTTTTGAAGGGGGTGGATATTTTTGGTTGTATTTTTTGAGCGGGATGGGATAAGCGAAACGGTTTGTTTACTTCTGTATTTTCATTTTTCTAGCGAAATAAAGCTCGGAGATCGCAAGATTCTGGGCGGATAATACGCATCTGAATTCAATAATGTGAGTTGAGTTGTAGTAGCCATCTCAGGAGAGGAAATGGGAAACGAATTGCTTGTTCGTAACTTCCTTTTGCTCAGACTATCTACCGGTAATCCTATTTCCAAACAACATCCGTCTACACAATCCGTTGCTGCAACTATCACACCTACGTACCTAGCTACCACTCTGATAACCTTGTCCCTCTCATCCAATACTTCCAAGTTGCCGTGCACGGTCCATATCGGTCCCAAACTTCCTCCCTCCAACACAGTTCTGTTGCACTTCGCACCGGAAGCTAATAATCTCGAATTTTACATAATCAAGCATCGAAAATAAGAGTCCGGATTTCAGACACTTGTATCTCCCGCTTCACGCATCAGAGAAATATGTGGAAGTGGGGACTGAGTCGAGCTTGTCTGGGACAATAGAAGCCGAGGATTTTTGTGGGCAAAATGAGAGGTAAAAAAGTTTTAAGAGGTCGCTCTTTCTCGTTTTCCTGTCGCAGGTCGGCCACTTGTATGAGCGCGAGAGACTAGGCGGGTAGCTTCTCCCGACACCTTGGTTGAGAATAACATGGTTTGCGTGAGCCCATGGTTCATGAGGAGATTGTGAGCTGCTGTTGCATATCGCATAGGCTTGGCAGGTAAATGTTGAACGATGATGAAAGACTAGAGTACACATGACTCTTGAGGTTGTGGATGAGATTCATTCGATGATCTTGACTTGAATGTTGATATCGTCGGCCCTTGCTCGATGCGAGGCGGTTTTCGTTTTCAGCGTACGCTGCTTCGATTCTTTTGGAGGCCGTGGTCCCCAAAGTTGCTCCTCTCTTTCTTTCTCGCAATCACAGATCGGCCTCGGTGGTATTGTCTCCTGCTTTTCTGACGCATATAGATCACCGAAGGCACGACAGCTCTGACAGCACCTTGGGCCTGCTTGTTCGCAATGCTCACAGACAACGAGAACAAGGTGACAGCCCTGTGACTGACATTTGCTCAACCTGTCCGAAGGGTCTGCACAGATGTGACACTTCGATACTGGATGCCCAGCGCCCTGAGTAAGACCCATTGCACCTCGCGCGTCGAATACGTAATTTCTCCCTCGAAACAACGAGTCCTCTGGCTTCTTCTTCCCCAACCTGATTTCCTCGTCCATCCAGGCTAGGTAAGCCGTAATTCCTCCTTTCAGAGTACACACCGTATCGCTGTCTCTCTTCCCCATATTCTCTTGCAAGAACCTCGCACCCTTCTCACACCTAATGCCTCCAGTACAGTATGTCATAAAGTGCCTTTGGTCATTCCCCTTACTATCCACATTCGCGGTCATATGTCTCTTAACATATTGTGGCCACTGAGAGAACCTTCGAATCCCCGGCCTCACAGCAGGTTCGCCGGTCTTGGGGTGCACAAAATATCCAATTCTGGACTCGTAATGATTCCTCACATCCATCAACACGGCTCCTGCATCGCTAAAACACTTCTCATGGAACTCCCCAGGAGACAGAACTTCAATCTTGTCCCAGTCCTTGGGGATATAGTTCGTAACGCCCATAGGCGTGATCTCAGAAGTGACTCGGATATTTGATGGTGTACCTCCAAAAACACATGCACATCCTCCTGGTGTCGGTTTGAAGAAATCGTTCCTCTTAGCATCTGTGCTCAGATCAAGTCCAGAGAATGACCAATGAGAAAGACATTTTTGGATGTAGGCGTCGATTTCTGGTTTGGTGCCGGCCACCGTTATATTGAAGCCTTCTCTGGCGATGCGAATTTTACCTCCCAGGTTGTATTTCTGGGTAGTAGTTGTGTGGAAGGTGGCTAGAATTGTAGGATCTTTGGCTGCGGCATCATATTGGCTTGACAACGGTGGAATTGCTGCAAAGTAACGGTAGAAGAGGAGGACGACGCCGTCACTGGATGCTCCACAGGTGCAGGTGAAAGATATAGGGTCTGACGAACCCGTCGGAAGCTGAGGCATGTTTGTTTCTCTGGTAATGAACCTAATGTTTTTTGGGGGGACTTTGAAATTCCCTCTCGTGCTGCAACTCAATGAACACAGAATGTGCGAACGGGAGACTGGAAAATTGCGTTCCGTTGACACGTCGGACGTCCTAGACTGCAAATATGAAGAGACCAAGCATCATTGACATGCAAATGAATTCACTCTTTCGATTTGGCTCTCGTTTAGTCATCTGAGGGTACCTAGATAACAGGGACTAGAAGAGATCGAAACGATTCAACACCAACGAAGCACCTGATCACGTGCCTCGGGTGCTCACGGCCCCGAGAGAAAAATTGATGGGCTGGTGGAGTGTTCAACCTGAGGTTGCCCGGTTACGGAAGGCCATAAGGATGTCCAAGCGGAAAACAAAAAACACAAAACACAAAACAAAGTGTGAAGTGTGTAGGTAGTGCGCGCAAACGATTGAGAGTGAGTCGAAAGTCGAGAAATGTGGGCCCAAGTTATTAGTGAGGAAAGGCCTGTAGGGCTGCAATGTGTTTTCGCGACGTGCAACAAAAATCCGCAATTTTGCTTGACCTCGGCTTGTTTCACTAGGTACTGTATCAGGCTAGCCTCGTTGTCCCCTTGTCCTTGGCATTTGCAACCACACTCCCTCAACTCACCCACGTCCGTCACCTCATCACCTCATCAATCAAGATGTCTGATCCAGGCTATGCTCAAAGAGAGTCGCCGGCCCAGGCACTGAGGAACATTGGCCTGTCATCTCGAGATCTCATGGCAGCGATCAACAGGCTAGGCTCAGGATTGGAGGTTATCAACATAGCCTCACCGGAATCGTTCAGTACTTCCAGATCATTTCGGGAAAGAGCACCTGAAAAACATGTACTAGATACATTTACGCGTTTCTCGGAGCTACCCTCTGAGCTGCGTATCAAGATCTGGACCTTTGTCTGCTTCCAACCGCGCAACGTAGACATTTTCACGGAGAATCTGGGCCAAATCCGCGCAAGCGTCGACACGGAATTCGAGACATACAGATTCTACTCCCATTTCTGCTCCCATCCTTCTCTACTCCACGCCTGTCAAGAAGCAAGGGAGGAAGGTCTGAAATATTACAAACTTGAATATGGAACCGCCCATCGCTTCTCGTTTATCAATGTCTCAACACCTCCTCGAATTTATGTCAATTTCGCCTGCGATAGGCTTTGTCTGTTGAACGCCGATAGCTTGAAATCAGATCTTGAAGATCGATTTGAGCGATTTGTTGAGGTTTGTAGGAAGCATGGCGCACGTTCGCTAGCAATAAACATTGCTCGAGATCAGCACTGGCCGTTTGTCGATGTTGCCACGTCATGGAACACGTTGGAAGAGCTCGTTCTATTTGGATCTTCCCAGACTTTTCAGTATTTGCCGTGCGGGACCCCAATAGAATTTATGAAACCACGTCCGCTTAATGATGTTGATCACAGGCAAGCATGCATCCAGGAGGCTGCAGTTAGACAGATCGTGGAGGAAGATGCAGTGCGGCAACTGGAAATCGCTAGGAGGGACTATCTTGCGCTTTTCGAAATGCACCAAGATGGCTTGCAGTTCGAGACGCCATCACCGAATGGAAGTGTTACGACGAAAAAGAAAAAGGAGCTCTTATGGAAACCTCCTGTTGTCGAGATTTGTTACCTTGTCATTGGTGGGGAGCAGGATGCAAATGATTGGGCCATGCTCACAAGTGGCATCAGCGGCATCAGCAGCATCGGTGATATCAGACTGACGAGATCTGTTGGAACGTGGGAACCTCCTTGGACCCCTTAGGCCGTGGACCTCAGAGAAAACCTCTGGTTTGGGAGACATTGAGATCCAGTTTAATGCTAAGCGCTTCCTGTGCTTCATTCAAAAAGCTAGAGCTTCGCAGAAGAGGTATGCTAGCTAGATATCTTAAGAAAATATGTAGAAAATTTCTCTAGCTAAATGATAACAGCAATCAGTTGAAATCCATCCAAGATCCCTGAGTCCAATCAATAGTATTCAGCCAGTCCAGATCATTCATCTCATCAAATGGTGGTAACATCGGATCAAATGGAAAGTGACTTCCTTCTTCGCCCCTGACTTCCGGTACCGGCTCAAGAACATGATCCAGGACTCGTCTGATCACTTTCTTCAATCTCTGCGCAAGGGTATAGTTGCCGTCTGTGGGTCGAACCCATTCCAGAAAAGCTATGAAGAGAGTTAACTTCTGGATGCCATCGGAGCGTGAGAATTGAATCGAGCTTTTGCGACAAGCGTCCTTCAGGAGCTCAATGCAGATCACACCTGCAGAAGGAATCCCGTAATATGTGATCTCTCTAACGTCAGTCTACGGATAGAGCAAGAGTGCGCAGAAGTTACTTACAATCCAGTCAAAACCATGAGAAAAGCGCATCAGTTGATCTCTCTTGATCCATAACATCATTGAGATATCTATCATTTCCATTGCTGTATCCAGGAGGCCTTGTCCATTCCCAAACCCTCGAGCGATCGCTATCCGGTCTATAAAGAATTGGTTTTGAAGATGTTGAAGCAAAACATACAATTGATCGAAGAGAAGGTCTCCTGTGCTATCCTTGGGTATCCTCTCTTCATTGTAGTATTGAAGTTGGAGAGGAATGGCTTGATACATCTCTGATGAACGGCGATGCAAATCACTAGCATTTTATCAGCTCTAGGATTGAGAGAACAGTGCTATCCTTACTTTATCCTGGCTTTCGAGCCGTCAACATTGACACCGAGAGCAAGTTCCAAAATTTCCTCTCTGATGGTGCATAGTTGAACTTTTACACGCAAAAGTGTGGTTAGATGGTATGTATCGTCTGACTTATTCCATCCATTGGCGTCAAGTTTGTTGAGTTCAAGCGCCAACTCGTCGTCTGGCAAGAAGATTGCCGCATTAGGTAAGTCAAGACATGGCTGCACATCGCAGAAAAGTCGAGTGAGCAGAGGTGGGGTCCCGTTCAAAGAAGCATGGGTTTTGTCATTGCAATATATTGCACAGAATAGCCGCCTCTTGTACTCCGAGGCGGCGGTCACCTTACTGGTAGTGTAATCGGGAAGTCTGTGGAGCCCAGAGGTAATGCTGGTCGTGATCAGGTCACCGTGGAGGCGCCGGATGCTATAGGCTATTGTCTGGTTAGCACAGCCTTGATGAAAACGCCGGAAAGATCACAACTGCATGACTTGCTTACTGTCATCCCCAGTGCAGCCAGTCTCTAGCCTTTTCAGACAGAGGATAAGTGCCGTGACTAGGAAATTGACCGTTTCCGAATCATCGCACATCTTCATACAAACACCTGCACATTCTTTCATCCTCCACGCTGTCTGTTTTCTATCCCTCCCGTCGTTCTCAGGCAATTTAAAAACTGGGTCCCAATCCTGCAACGTCATGAATCCTATGCCAAAGAAGCAGAACAGCATGCCCATCATCTCGAAACGGATATTAGGACCTGTGAATGTGTTCATCCATTGCGTGGGGTTATCAGGACTTGGCGCTAAAGGTGTCTCTTCATTCTCGAAGAGTACATCTGCAATCCGAGCCATGGGCTCCTCTTCTCGTGGCCCAGACAACTCAACTTCGAATTTAGACCATAGACTTGCAATGCAATGTCTGATAATTACTGGGTTCAGACTTGTCTCATGGATGGAATCAAAGCTATTGAGGAGCATGTCGCAGACCTCTCTAGATGGGATATTTAGCAGGGCCTTGACCGTTTGTTTCGTGCGTGCCGTAGGTCCATTTGGTCTTTCTCGTCCAAGAAGCGGTGAACCGAATGGCCATGCCCCAGGATGTTTTCTGATATCTTCTCCAATATCTAATAAATCTTCGTGATGCTCCGAGAAAATAGCTGCAAAGCTAGTCGGACCATAATATCGAGCAGACCTTCTGAAAACCATATCACCCCATCCAGCTTTAGGTTTCCATGTACTGAAAAAGTCCCTCTTAGCAACAGATTTCTGGGTAGCCACTTCAGCGGCAGGCTGAGCATTACCGCTCCGACTCCCACTCTCACCACGTGATGAAACCGAAGGCAGCAGTTCCGCTGGACTTTGAGAAAGAGGAGGATTCGTGGGTTGTGGAGATTGTAATTGAGTAGTCTGGCCAGCGAGAAGATCAGGGCTTTGCTGTGGGGAGGTCATTGCGGTAGCTCGATTTCGTGTCATCGGTGCTGGATGATAAATGCATCTTGCGGTCGTCTTCCTCCTCACACATCTTCCACAAAATGGGGCCCCGTGGTCGCAAGCCAGCTTCCCTTTCCGACAAGGTTCACAAGCCTGTTTCTTGCCATTTCGGCGGTATCCAATTTCATTTTCCTTTGGTGGCATATCGGCTTACTGGAGAGGATGGGAATCGAAAGTCCATCAAAGAGTCATTCGGTTTTAGGTATGGCGATAGCCTGTGCATTCTCGCAAAGCAATGGGTAAAGAACGAATAGAGGAAACTAAGGTCCAAATCAATCAATGGCCACCAGCGATTTGTACGATGAAGACAAGAAGCTCAAGGTCTTCTTGGCTTGTACCTTGAATTAACGATGTTGGAACTTGGAAGAGCTAAACCGGAGGTGCTTGATGTGTTTTGTCAGCTTCACGTGATCAATGCTATTCAGGGGTTTGGTGTTGAGCACTCAGCTCTCTACGAGGGAGAAAGCATAGGGGCACAGTTTTTGGAGAATGCTAAATGTTGCCCGGGCAAAAACTCTAGGCTACTTCTCGAAAACAAAAGGCGACTTTGCCATGTCGAGCCACCCTTGAATATGGCCAAGGTCTATTCTATATATTTCTTCAAATCCCGAAGCCGCTCCTTTGCCTGTTCTAAAACATCGTCTTCTTTACAGACGGCAAATCGCAGCCAGTCCTCTCCAATGTGAGCATTTGCATCGGTGTAGAACTCTGTCGGTGGTATAGCTGCTACACCAACCTCTTGAATTAAAAACCAGCTGAGTTTGAAATCTCTAGGTCTGTCCTTGACATGATCTGGGAACGGATAATCCGCTGGGATCTTGACCTTCTTCATGTTGACAAGCACAAAGTACCCTCCCTCTGGATCAGAGAAAGGCAGGTCAAGCTCCTTCCAAATTGTGTTGAAAGAGTCCATCTTTGCCTTCATTTCTGTCTTAGCTGTCTCCCAGAAGTTCTCAGCATCGGCCTGCTCAAAACCCACGGCAGCAGCCTCTTGAAGAGGTGAGACCGAAGAATAGCAAATTCGAGTATGTGCACCTGCGACGTAAGTGATGAGCTCCGGGGGTCCAATAAGCCAACCAACGCGCCATCCCGTAGCATAAAAGTTCTTTCCGGCTGATCCCACGGTCAAGGTAAGTCTCTCAATCTCGGGTGATAGAGTGGCCACCCTAGTAAAAGGGACATAATACAGACGATCGTAAACTTCATCCGATAGAATGATGATATTGTTCTTGATGCAGAGATCAGCGATCTTGAGCAACTCGTCCTTAGAAAATACCTTGCCAATAGGATTGTGTGGTGTGTTGATGACAATCATTTTGGTCCTCGGTGTGATTGCAGCTTCGAGTTCCTCAAAATCGATGGTCCACTCGGCTGCCGAGGTGTTTTCCGTGGCTCCTTTGGGCGGTGGATGGAGTGGGACATAAACAATTTTGCCGCCTGGCATCTCAATATTGCTAATGTATCTGTCGAGGGTAAGTATAAGTATATGATTTGTCAGGAGGCCAGCTTACTGATCAAAGAAAGGCTCGAATATGATGACCTCGTCACCTTCCTCGATAAAACCCATGAAGGCACTCAGCATACCTGGCAATCATCAGCAAATATCATTCTACCAACTCTGGAATAGCTGACCTTCATTCGCTCCAGTTGTGATCGTCACCTCGGTATCCGGATTCAGTTTACGTCCCCATAACGGAGAGTAAGCGTCAGCAATAGCTTTCTTGAGTCGAGGTCTTCCTTTTGTTGGTGAATATTGATTGCAATCGACCTTGTCAAGAGCTTGTTTTGCGGCATTTATGATAAATGGTGGAGGATTATAGCCAAAGAACCCTTGGCCCATGTTGACAATAGGCTGCTTTGGAGATGCTGCAGCAGCTTCATTGACAATGGTCCTGTATGATAATGTCAGTAAGAATCTAGTAGACGTGCTGCTAAGCATAAAGGGTGGTTCCCTTCAACTAATCGTGTGTATGTACTCCAGATATGAATGCTTCGTCGCAACAGTGGGGAAGTGTCTGGAAAGGAACATGTTGTTCGAACAAGGAACGGTACAGGATCTGCCACATACCATACATCTTGTCTCCTGCCTGCAACCCTCTTGGCAGGCTGGATCTTTGCTCCTCTCTGCATAGTGTGATGTATATATCGTCGAGCACCGAGATCGGATGGAGGGGTCGAACACTTGTGAATGAACTGTTGCCAGGATTGTGCCAGCTGGCGGACTGCTGGTCGAGTCTTCATGGAGGGTTTAACATGGAGTTCATATAGCGGTCTAGCGGCCGCGCTTTTGGAAGGGCGCAATGGCTCACGAGTCGTTCTGCTGACTCTTTTGCGCGAAATTGATGGAGCCGTGGAGCTTCGAAATGGCGTCAATCTGCGGGCCGCTACGGCAACCCGTGTAAGCGATATTACCCCTGACCACATGCCCCTCCCCCTTTTTTGGTCCACAAGCTTTGCTATGGTACAATTACAATCACGGTGGATTTTCTGGCTCAGAAGTCTTAGGGAGGATAGCGTTGAAATGTGTCTTCTCCCTTTTTTAATGTTCTTCAAAAGTTTCTCGTTCATGCCTACCTCGGCACTGCTTTGCCCCTTTTGACCAAGAATTCCCCGCCAATGGACAGTAGAACACATTTCCTCTCCAGTGTTGGGACAAGACCAAATGTCATGCAAACCAAATACGGATCCGAGTTCTTTTTTAATAATACAGCAAGTTACATAATCGTCAGAGAGATATGTCCAGAGTAGGCTCTTATGTGGCATGCACATGTCCGTGGAAACCCTACAGCCCAAACCCGAATCTTACTTAACTGCCGTGCAGACCAATTCAACTCTATGCCTCCGGATTATCCCGCATATGCCTTAGATCTGCAGATGCAAATCTAGATCTTGGTCGTACAGCAGCCTCGCCTGTCCTCCGGCGATTTCAAGGCGTACACCTTTCATGCCCAAGTCTTGATATCCAATCAGAGCATCTGAGACAGGAGGAAGGAGTGACGACGCTCATAGGAATAATTTTGATTCAGAAATGTCTTGGAGTACATTTTCTACCTTGATATCAATGATTGAAAAAGAAAGAGAGAGGTTTCAGAATCGACAACGAGGAGAACGAGAACTAGAGCTAGAGCCCCAGCCCCTCCACCCCAGCCACGCTAGCGGCCGCAAACCAGTGGCTTTCGACGTCAATTATGGGAGCGTCAGAAGCTCCTGTGGAACACCAGAGGCACTCACTTCTCCCTTCATCTTACGATAGAGTTCAGTAGCTGACTATAGGCAACGATGTGAACTCTGTCTTTATTTGAGAGATCTGCCGGCTCTCTCTGTATGCCTTCTCGTGGCCCGGACTCTTGAAAGACCTTCCCAAAATGTCCTCTCCTCTGGTACACTCCGTGGACGCTCTCCACATTACGGTCCGTTTCACGACCTCGATTCCAGATCTTCTGCTGGATATTACAGAACCAGATGAGACGACTGTCATTGCGTTGAGGCACCTCATACGGTCAAAGCTTGATCCTCCCACCTCCCAGCATCGATTCCGATTTATACACAGTGGAAAGCTCCTGAAAGATGATGATATATTGTCTTCTGTCCTGAAGATTCCGTCCCCGCCTCCGCGTACTCCGGATCCGAAAGGCAAAGGGAAAGCAGTCGAGCCACCCCCTCCCAGAGTCTATATCAATTGCTCCATCGGTGATGTGTTGACATCATCCGAGCTCTCGGCAGAAGCACTTGCAGCTACCGCTTCCTCAAAAAAGTCCAAGAAGATTGGCAGAAGTGAGTCAGGAAATGGAGGCCCGGCACAATCTGCTGCCACGACGACTACGACTCCAGCTCCTCGAGGTTTCACACGGCTCCTCACTGCTGGCTTCACAGCAGCAGAGGTAAATCAGCTTCGGCTACAATTCCGATCAATACAATCCAATATACATACCCCTGAAACAATGCCATCTCCGAATACGTTACTGCGAATGGAAGATGCTTGGATTGATGATAATGCGGGAAATGCGGGTGCTGGCGCGGGTAGTGGTGGCTTCGATTTTGGGGACGATGGTCTTGGAGGAGGAGCACTTGATGATCTGCTGTGGGGTAACATTATGGGATTCTTATGGCCTCTGGGTTGTATAGGATGGCTAATACGAGAAGGAGGGGTATGGTCGAGGAGAAGGCAAATTGCGGTCTTCACGGGATTTGTGCTCAGCCTCACATTTGGGATGTTGAGGGTTGTATCATGATATTCCGATCCACTGCGATGGGAATGTGGGAGAACGAGCACCGTGTGGCAGGAAACGAGGCTTACGACAATGATACCCAATACTTGAGCGTTACCGAGACCCTATTCGAAGATTTACAGCCTCTGATTTTCAACCTCTGCATAGGTGTGCTTTTTCTTCTCAATAACTGCCAAATATTCGAGTTTTCTACAATTGAGATTGGATGACCAGAATTGCCTCCTCTATTACTTGTACTAGAGAAAAAGGATAATTGCTGCAGCGGAAAACTCAGCGTAAACCGGAAAGCGCAACGCTGTCACTGATCTACGTAGAGTTCTCGAGGCTCTCGGAGTTGCAACACCTAACCAATAGAGGATAGGCGAACCTTGATGCATGCGATGGCTGACGATGTAGTCTTGATATAGACTAGCAGAACTTCGCTAAGTCGACGGAACATCATGCTGTATGCTACCTACAGTCAGACACACTCCACTCGTGTCCTTGGGTGATTGAAAGACAATTCAATTACGAGCCCTTATGAGGGATGGCACTGGCGCGAAGTATAACCGATGCTCTAGGTTGCAGATTTGTATCAAGATATTATGTTGTTTATAGGTGGAAGCTTATTAAGTAGAAGTGGAGAACAAGAAATAGATGCGAATCAAATGGAATAGGGCCGGGGTTGGGAATTCTTAATTCGAAGAACTGTAATTCTAAATCCAGAAGATGCTACATCCCGATCCTCCCATGCTCCAAACGCCCAATAATGAATCCTTTACTGAATCTTCTTGTTTTTCTTCGCTTCTACCTTCAACGGAGCCCCTTGCTGCACATCAAAGATTCTCTCGATAACCAAGATAATCATCTGGACGAACAAGATCCAGACTCTTAAAGCCAGATCAAAGAGTCCAAGCACAGGTCTCCTGCCCCTGCT
>Ga0302325_10005133_pt1 | contig 29937 bp, 19 predicted proteins | sample Palsa_T0_2_FD_201948 | JGI IMG/M metagenome (GOLD analysis project Ga0302325, IMG submission 201948) | Peat permafrost microbial communities from Stordalen Mire near Abisko, Sweden - Palsa_T0_2 | ecosystem: Environmental > Terrestrial > Soil > Palsa > Peat permafrost | place: Sweden: Abisko...
TCGGCCTGCGGGCTCATCACTCCGGCTTATGGGTTCCCAACGAATACATCGCCCACTATGCCCAGAGTCATCCGGAAAAAATCATTGGGTTCGGTGCGATTGACCCGGCGGTAGATCCGATCGAACAGACGCTGGACGATATTCTTCGGCTGAAACTGCGCGGCGTTAAGCTGGGGCCAATTTATCAGAACATCCATCCGACTGACCCGCGAATGTTGGAGGTATACCAGTTTTGCCAGTCGCACCGGTTGCCTATCCTCATTCACCAGGGCACGACGTTCGTTCGGACAGGCCCGCTCAAATATGCCCTCCCCATCCTGCTGGAGGATGTAGCCATCGAGTTCCCGGAACTGAGGATGATCATTGCTCACCTCGGACATCCGTGGATCGCAGAAACGCTGGTCCTCATTCGTAAGCACCCTCATCTTTATTCAGATATCTCGGCGCTGCATTACCGCCCATGGCAGTTTTACAACGCCCTCATCATGGCTAAAGAATATGGCGTCCTTAACAAGCTGCTGTTTGGGTCTGACTATCCTTTCACGACTCCAGAAGCGCAAATGGACGGGCTGCGCAACATCAACCATTTTGCTGAAGGCACAAATCTTCCTCAGCTGGCTAGCGACGAAATCGAAGGCCTCATTTATAGCCCGACCTTGACCTGCCTCGGCCTGGAAAGCGCATGAAGATCTCCGATGTCAACGTCATCGTCCTCGAGTCGCCCAACGCTTATCAGACCGCCGCTGGCGGCCAGGAAGCACACGGGATCAAGTATTTGGGCATGGTCAAGGTAGAAACAGATGCGGGCATCACCGGTTATGCGGACCTCGAAACGCAGCCCCACGTTGCGCAAGCGATCGTCAATGCTCCTTCTGAGGGTTCAGCGATCGGATTCAAAGGTCTTCGCTCTGTCCTCATCGGCGAGGATCCGTTTGATGTCGAACGCTTATGGCACAAGATGTACATGGGCTCGGTCTACTATGGCAGGCGCGGCGTCGCCATGCAGGTTATCTCTGGAATCGACATCGCACTCTGGGACATCATCGGCAAGAAAATTGGGGAGCCGGTCTACAAACTCCTCGGAGGCGCCTACCGCGACCGTGTACGCCCCTACGCCAGCACCTTGTTCCGTTCTACTCCCGAAGGCATGGCGGAAGCGAGCGGCAGTTACCTGGAACAAGGTTTCACAGCGGTCAAGTTCGGATGGGGTGCCTTCGGAGAGGACCCGGAGCATGATGTCGAGCTCGTCGCTGCCGCGCGCAGATCGCTCGGAGAGCGCGCGGACCTGCTCATCGATACGGGCTGGTATGTCCAACGCACAGCGAAGGAGGCCATCCAGATGGTACGGCGGCTGGAGCAATTCCGGCCGTATCTGATCGAGGAACCTCTTTCGCCCGAGGATTACGACGGCTACGCCACGCTTTCCGACGCCGTCGACACGCTGATTGCTTGCGGCGAACAAGAGGCAACGGAGTGGGGATTTCGCACCCTGCTGGAACGAGGCCGTGTAGACGTGATTCAACCTGATCTCTCCCGCTGCGGGGGATTCACGGCGGCGCGCAAGATTACGCATCTCGCGGAGCTCTACAATCGCCTCTGTATTCCCCACGCCTGGACCTCAGATCTCCTCACTGCCGCCTCGCTTCACCTCAACGCGTTCATGCGGCGAGCGGTCTTTCAGGAATTCAACGTTACCGCCGGGCCTTTGAGCCGGGAGCTATGCCTCACTCCCATCCATCTCGAAGATGGAATGCTGCGCGTGCCGCAAGGACCTGGTCTGGGCATCGAAGTGGATGAATCGGTTATTGAACGATATAGGGTGGGTTAGCCGTGGATAGACTCAAAGAGAAAATCGCGGTCGTTACCGGAGGCGCCAACGGCATTGGCAGAGCCATTTGTGAACTGTTCGGTGAACAAGGCGCCTGGGTCCTGGTGGTCGACATTGAAGAAGAAGCGGGACAGCGTGTCGTTGAGGCGATACACTCGAGCGGCGGAAAAGCTCAATTCTGCAGGGCCGACGTATCGAAGCAGGAAGAGGTTCAACACGCCGTCGAGACTGCTGCCGCCCAATGTGGCCGGATCGACATTCTCTGTAACAACGCCGCTTATCTTTCGCCGGACTTCCATGCCGTTCTGGAATCCACGGATGAAGAATGGCGTAAGTGTATCGATGTGGCGCTGATGGGCACACATTACTTCACGAAAGCGGTCTTGCCCTATATGCTGTCGCAGAAGCAGGGCTCGATCGTGAATATTGTCTCTATTCAAGGGATGCAAGGCATGATGTCTTCGGCCGCCTACACGGCCACAAAAGCTGCTCTGCTTGGCTACACCATGAGCGTCTCTTACGATTATGGGCCGCAGAACATTCGTATCAACTCGCTATGCCCAGGTCCCATTCAAACGCGCATCTCCGTGGACGCGGAAAATCCTCATCATCTTTGGCAATGCGATCAAACAACCCTGGGCCGCGTCGGCCAACCCAAGGAGGTTGCCTGGGCCGCATTGTTTCTCGCCTCGGATGAATCGTCCTTTGTCACCGGGATCACCCTTCCGGTCGACGGAGGCTGGACTTCGAGCGCGGCGAGAAAGCGGAGCTGATGCATTGCCGGCCTGCGACTGCAGCCGGGCGAAGTGCAGATCGAAGACTCTGGCTAACCTTTGCCTGTTGGAGAACTCTCGCATGAGAAGACTTGCTCAATCCTTATCTATAGGAATAACCGCGATGGTCCTTACACCCGCCGTCGCACAAAGTCGCACGGCGACGCTGACCCTCGACTTCGCAAGGAATCTTGGTCCTATACAGATGGATCACATATCCCTCGGACAGGGGGGATTGTCGCCCGACCCGATGTGGGATAGCCGCATCGCTGAGATTCGCGCGCTGCACCCTCATCTGATTCGCCTCTTCGTTCAAGAGTATTTCGACGTCTTGCCTGCAAACGGAAAGTATCATTTTGCGACGCTGGACCGCTCAGTCGATGAAATCATCCAAGCGGGAGCGATTCCGCTCATGTGTATTACTCTCCGACCGAAGTCTCTTTACCCAAAGATTGATCAGGATGTAGTGGACCCGAACGACTATGCCAAGTGGGAAGCCTTGATTTCTGCAATGGTAAGCCACTATAAGCAGCAAGGCCTGCACGGTCTTTACTGGGAGGTGGGCAATGAGGGCGACATCGGCGAATCCGGCGGTTCTCCTTACCGCTTCACCGCAAAGAATTATGTCGGCTACTACCGGCATACCGTCGCCGCGGTTCTGAGGACAGACCCCGAGGCACATGTTGGAGGCCCGGCGCTGGCCAACTACAAGTCACCGATACTGCCGGCATTTCTAGACTCGGTTGACCGCGGGAACATTCCCCTCAGCTTCATCTCATGGCACAGTTACTCCGACAGCCCAAAAGGAATCCAGAGAACCATTGAATATGTGAAGGGCCTGCTCGCGCAGCATCCATCGCTTCACCCTGAAACCGTGCTCGACGAGTGGAATATGGCCTTGTCTGTCCCGCCTACCGATGCGCGCATTCAGCCAGCCTTTGTGGCAGAGACTGCCTGGCGCATGAAAGAGTCCGGCCTGACTTACTCCTGTTATTACCACATCCGCGATTACCATGTGGATCGCGATCGCTTTTTACCCTATACCTCACTGGGCGGGGCATCTTTCATGGCGAGTTGGTGGAACCGCATGCCCCAGTACTCAGGACTCTTCGATTATCAAAATGTTATGCGCCCGGCATATTTCTCTTTTGAGCTGCTGGCGCGACTTACCGGCAAGCAACTGTCTGCGACGAGCGACGACGATACTGTCCACGCTTTCTTTGCGTACGATGACAGCTACGACTACTACAGCCTCATGTTCTGGAACTTTTCGGGAGTGCCGGTCACGGTCACAATTGACCTGCGACGTCTTCCGGAAACGCTCAACGCCCACCGCCGCGTGCTCGACGCCACGACGCCCTCCGAAGACGAAAATGCCCGACTGCGCCCACTTCCCGACGAAACGCTTACGCAGACCTCTACGCCGGCCCAGATACATCTCGAACCCTATGGCATCGAGTTCTGGTCGCTGGAACCGCTCCATTGGTCAGATCGGATTATGAACAAGGGCCGCCTCTCCACCAAGTAATGAATCAGGGTCTCGATTGACTCGGGACGCTCATCTTCATGTCGTCGCTCATCCCTTTCATCGTGGCTGCTTTGACCTCGGCGGCTACGAGATGATCAGCTTTTCCGGTAGCGTGAATGACAATGCGATCGCCAATTTTGATGTCTTTGAGAGACACGGCAGCAGCGCCTCGGAGATATTTCGTTTCACTGGTGAGAGCGACGTTCTGAACGGTTCCATCGGTCACTCTTACAGATATGCTGGTGCCTGTGATCGCGGTGACAGTTCCCATCACGTGCACCATGCCGTTATGGGCGAAGGCAATGCCTGCGCATAGCCCAAGGGTTAGGGTCATTAGGAGAAGTTGTCTCATCGGATGCGTCCTTTCGCATGGTGCGCGGTTGCGGTTGCAGGAGATTGACCGTTCAGGAACTGTTCTTCCTGCCTCTCCTCGTCTGCTTCCTCGGGAGTTTTCGGGTTAAGGGCTTCCATCTCCGTCTCTTCTGGAGCCGTCAACAGCGGCAGATGACGGATAAAAGAAACGAGTTTCCAACTGGCGTCCGCAGTTCCGTCGCCGCCGAAAGCCGGCATTCCAGACATGCGGATGCCGTTCTCGATCACATAGAAAATCTCGCCATCGCTCATGCTCTGGGTGCCCGTACGCAGATCCGGAGGCCTGGGGTACATTCCTTTGCCGAACATCGACTGGCCGCTTCCGTTATTGGCGTGGCAGATGGCACAGTGATCCGCATAGTGCGCCATGGCCTCGCGCTGAACCGCGGGAGTTAACAGGATGGGATTCTTCATGTTCTTCGCCGAAGCCGGCATCGCGCCGGCCCGAGCAAACCCGGCGAGCATGGCTTCCAGGTGCGAGGGTTGGGCACGGGCGCTAAAGCCATGCAGCGCAATCCTGATGTACAGCCAACTACCAAAGGCGAACAGAGCGAAAGCAATCAGCACCGCTGCCGCAACTGTCAGGGCTCTTGTCATAAAGTCGTCCTATCTGGAACCGGACTCACCAAGAAGCGAATTCCTCTCATGAGGCTTGCAAGGCCAAGCAGGCTGCGGAAAAAGTCGGGGACGGGGCAAGAAATACGTACCTCAGGGGCTAAAGCCGTCTCCTGATCAAGGTATTTTCGGCACAGTCGAAAACCACCTCTAAGCCCCTTAGAATCATTATGGGCGAATCCAAGTGGTTTTCATCACCTTGGGTGAGCCGCAGGCTCATGGGGACACGGCTGAAGCCGTGCCCTTCGTACAGAGACGCTTTTCCCATTCAGCTTTTTAGCGGTTGCCCCCGAATCAACAGTTCGTACAGAATGCGCCATAGTAGGGGCTTAAAGCCCTCACTGATTGCACGACGTTCATTGCCGGGGATGAATCCCCGGTCTACCCGAAAACGGAGTTTTTTTCGCAGTAACGAATTCCACACGACAGGTCACTAGTTAGCAGTAAGAACGAACGGAGCGATGTAGAGTTGGTCACCTCCGCGAAATTGTAACCATAACTTGTAGGTTCCGGGCTCGCGGACCGACACGTGCAACATCATTTCGGGGGGTGAATTTGCGCTGTCGGGCATTTCGGCCGTCATGCTGCGCATCGCGCTTGGAGACATCCCCATCATATTCATGTTCATCCCTGACATGGGCGTCGGGTGCACGTGAACGTAGGAGAGATCCGCCGAATTCAAAAAGACTGCGTGCGCCGGGACACCAAGGTAGGGGTGCAGATCCCTGGCCGGATCGTCTCCCTTCAGGATCTGAACCTGAATCATATCCATGCCGCCGGCAGTAAGCTTGGCCTTACTTAGATCGACGGTGTAAGGACCGACGTTGACTTCTCGCCCGGTGGGCATCAGGTCTCGCTGCTTCGACGGTGCGCCAGCTCCGATGGAGAAATCGAAGCGAAATACCTGGTGATCCCCGTCATTGGGTTCGCCGTCCGCATAAAGATAATACTTATCCGGAGCCGGAAATTGCTGATCGATGCGGAAGTGGCCATCAGCTCCCAGCACAGGATGGATATGAAGGAAAGTTTTGAAGTCTGTAGTTACGATGACTACGTGGAGCTTCTTCGTCATCTCAACCGCATATTCGCGGATCGGCGCAGCGGAAGCCGGCGAGGTCATCCAGATATCGATACGCTGCTTGTTTCCGCCCAGCGGCGTCAAGCGCATGTGTCCCTCGGTGATCTCCTTACCACCCTGGTAGGCAAAGTGCCCGGGTAACTCGGGTGAGGCACAAAGCGCGACCGAAGACAGCAAGAAAGGCAAAAGGACACTGGCCCTGAATTTATTCATCCTCGACCTCCTGGACGTGACCGTGATCTGGCGTGACTGTCTCCATACGCGAGAGATTTTGGGCCGCTACTCGTATCTTAGGGCTTCAATTGGGTTAAGATGCGAAGCCCGCTGTGCCGGATAAAAGCCGAACGCAATACCAACTGCGGCCGCGATCCCGAAGCCCAGGAAGACCGCAGAAACTGTGATGGATGCCGGCCATTGCAGGACGTAGGTTACGAGCAGCGCGGCGAGAAATCCCGCGATGATCCCGAACACACCGCCTATAAGGCTAAGGGTGACTGCCTCCACCAGAAATTGCTGCCTTACATCGCGCGATCGAGCGCCGACTGCGCGACGAATGCCTATTTCCCGCGTCCGTTCGGTGACGGAAACGAGCATGATATTCATGATGCCCACGCCGCCGACGATCAGCGATATGGTGGCGATGGCGGCGAGGAGTGCGGTCATGGTTTTGCCGGCGCGATTGAGCGTGCCGGACATCTCCTGCATGTTGACCTGATCCACTTGCGGCATGTTGGCGAGAATAAAGGCAGCCACGGATGTGTAAAGGCCCTTGGTGAGAGCTTCTGCGGCCTGCGTCTTGACCGTGAAATCATCGGGTACACCCGCTTCCATGGACGGCGCCTGCAAACCGCCGAGAGCACTGGAAGGAGCCGCCATGCCGGCCGGACCATCGCCAACATGGTGGCGCTTATGCAGCAGACCCTTGATATCCGCAGACACCTGCGTTGCCAGGCCCGCTTGCTCTGTGGCCACCGTGACTCCCTGCAGCGATTGTCGATCCAGCTGCTTTTCGAGCGTCGTATAGGGCACGATTGCGATATCCGTCTGGTCGTCATTGCTAGTATTGAAGACGCCAACGATACGGTATTGCTGGTTGTACGCCTGGATGGTTTTTCCCATCGGATTCGCATCGCCGAAGAGGCGGTCGCGCAACGCGGAGCCGATCACAGCAACGTTGGCGGCTGAACTTACGTCAGATGCCTTGTAGAAGTGCCCTTTGCTCATATCCCATCCGTACATCTGAGGAAAGGCCACGTCGGCGCCGACAATCTGGGTGAAGTATTTTTGATCGGGCGTTTGTATCCAGGTACGAGACATCACCCACCCGGCTGCATAACGGACTCCCGGGATACCTCTGATCGCATCCGCGTCTGAGGGCGTGAGTGTATTCGCACTACCCAATCCGGTAGGGATTCTTGATTCTTCGCCCCCGCGGGTAAAGTTGCCGGCGCGGACAAAGATGAGAGTTGTCCCAGCGGATTTCACCTCGGAAGAGACCGAACCCTGGGCACCGGTTCCCAAGGCGAACATGGTGAGGACGGCGGCCACACCGATCGTCATGCCCAGAATAGCCAGGCCGGTGCGCAGCTTATTTTGCCGAAGCGCTTTCCATGCGATGCGTAGACTTGTTTTCAGCATTTATTCGTACCTGAGGGATGTGATAGGGAGCACCTGGGAAGCTTGGCGCGCCGGGTAGTATCCGAAAAAGACGCCCACTGCGGCGGATATACCAAAGGAAACCAGCACAGCGGTGAAGGAGATGGTGGTGGACCATTGCAATATTTTTGAAATGGATCCGGAAGCGACGTAGCCGATCACAATCCCAAGCAGACCACCGACGACGCTGAGCGTAATCGCCTCCATGAGGAACTGCGCGAGCACGTCCCTGGAGCATGCGCCGACGGCCCTGCGGACGCCGATCTCCCGGGTTCGCTCGGTAACCGAGAGCAGCATGATGTTCATGATGCCGATGCCGCCAACCAGCAGAGAGACGGCGGCAATACTCGCTAACAGCGCCGTCATGGTTGCACTTGCGCGGTCGAGGGTCTGGCCCAGCTGCGCCAGGGTCACCTTTTCGAGGCCGGACACATTTCCGACCACCGCGCGTGCGACCTCAGGCCGCATTCCGCCCTTGGCCAGCGCCTGCCGGGCTTGACTGGTAACCGTAAAGTCGTCAGCCCTAGTGGATGTGATGTGATGACGAACCCGAAGCAGGTTGGCTACGTCTTTCGAAACCCGCGACACATCGCCGGTGGATAAGGTGGTGATCGTGATGTCGTTCAGCTTGGATAAATTCAAGAGACGTTGAACGGTGGTTACCGGAAGATAAATGGCGTCAAACTGGTCATCGCCGGGCGCCGGCTGGACAAGATAGCTGGAACTGGTCAAAGTGCCTACGACCGTAAATGGTTGATGCCAGAGCTTTACCGTTTTTCCGACCGGATTCGTAGCGCCAAAGAGCTTCTCGCCGACAATGCTGCCCAACACGATGACCTGCTCGGCGTTAGCCTCTTCGCGTTTGTTGAAGTAGCGGCCGTGAGGAAAGTTCCATGCACGGCGGATCAGCGGCATGGCGACATCGTCCCCATGCATGCGGGTGAACCAACGTGTGTTTTCAAAGACGATGTGCGCGTTTTCGTGAACGCCCTCTGAAACGTACTGTACGCCCTTGATCTTGCGGATCGCGTCAGCGTCGCTGATGGTGAGGGTGGCAGCAGAACCCAGGCCGGCTTCGCTGTCGCCGAGCCTCTGGGAGGCGACGGGATGGTCGTGTTTGGCCATGGGATCGTCTTCCGGATGGAAGAAAGACCTGAGGAGCGGTGGCTTCGACGCGGGATCCCAGGCGAGAGTCTCTAAACGGGGAGGGGTGCGCGGCCCGTGCTGCACAAACGCACTGGGTTCGATTGCGTCTGATGGAAGAGCTTCCTGCTGGGCCTGGTAATTTCCAGCGGTGACGATGATCAGATTCATGCCTGCGGACCGAATCTGATCCTGAATCGCGGACTGCGCGCCCGTGCCCAAGGCGATCATGGTGAGTACGGTGGCTACGCCGATGGTCATGCCGGCCATGGTGAGGGTGGTCTGGAGCTTGTTCTTACGGAGCGCGCCGAGGGCGATAAAGAGGCTGTTCCTGGTGAGTAGCACTAGCTTGCCTCCTCGATGATTTCCGGCACCTCGGAAAGCTCACGGCGTGCTGCACGGCGGTGTTCGTTGGCCTGGTCAGAAACCACCAGGCCGTCCTTAAAGGAAATAATCCTGGACCCGTAGGCGGCCACATCCATTTCGTGAGTGATGAGCACAATCGTGATGCCGCGCTCTTCCTTCAAGGATTGAAAGATGTCCATGACCTCCACGCTGGTTCGGCTGTCCAGGTTGCCGGTTGGTTCGTCCGCAAGCAGAATGGAGGGATCGTTCAGCAGAGCTCGAGCAATGGCCACGCGCTGCTGCTGGCCGCCGGAGAGCTGGTTGGTATGGTGCTGCCAACGCGACTCCAGACCTACCGCCGCAAGCGCATCCATGGCGCGCCTTCTACGCTCGGCCGCGGAGACCTGAGGTTTCCCGTAAAGCAGAGGGAGCTCTACATTTTCCAGCGCCGACGTGCGTGACAGAAGATTGAAGCCCTGAAAGACAAAGCCAATCTTTTTGTTGCGCACGGCGGACACCTCATCATCGGAGAGATGCGCGACATCCTTGCCTTCGAGGAAATACTCTCCGCTTGTCGGTTGATCCAGGCAGCCGATAATATGCATCAAGGTTGATTTACCGGACCCGGATGGCCCTACCACCGTTACGAAATCACCGCCTTGGATATCAAGGGAGACAGAGCGAAGAGCATGCACGGCGTTCTCGCCCATCTGATACGTCTTGGTCAGGTTGCGGATAGAAATTACAGGGGTCATTTGGAGAGGCTCGCTCGAGTGGTTTGGACTTCGGTCGTGTTCTGTGCGGCCGTAGCGCCCGCCGCCGCGTAGTTATAGAGGATGGTGGCAACGGATTTCTCCGCTCCCGCCATCCCGTAGACCTTTCCTGCGCCTTCGATGATGTAGTATTCGTTGGCAGCGTGCGCGCGGCCGCCATGGCCGGCTGCGCCGCCGGCGATGGGCATGAAGACGGGAGCAATCTTTTCGCCTACCGGGCCGTTGGAGAAGAGATAAGAAGGCCAATAGCCGCCAAGAATCGACTCCCCGTCAGCAGGGGTTGCATAAGCAATGCCAAACTCGTCGTAGGTTTTCATGATGGCCCGCGCGATGTCAGAGTCATACGACATCTTCGACCAGGGCACATCGCCGATCAATTTGACTTGAACGTCTTTGTAGCCGTTGTGATCAAGCTGCGCGCGAAGCTTCCTGACCATGTCCGGGCCGTGCATGTCAGGGATATAGCGAAAATTGTGTTTAGACGTGATCTTGTTGGGGAGGATGGCGCCTGCTCCCCCGGCGTACATGTTCCCTCCCCAAATGCCATCCAGATTGAATGATGTGCCGTAACGCGCCATCTTGAGCATGGTGAACGGATCATCGGAGATGAAGCGTCCTACGCCCAGGTTTTCCGCCGCGACTTTCATGTCTACTTTGGTCGCGGCGGCTTTGAGCTTGGCGGTTTCCGAGGGTGTGAGCGGCTGCATTCCATCGAAGAAACCCTTGATCAAGGGAGTGTTTCCGTCATCCGATATGAGGGAGCTCAGCATTTTGATATGACGCCATGCGGGCGAGTCGACCGACCGCTTATTCGATCCGTGGATATCTGACTGGATTGGACCGCGACCCCAACTTCTGCCACTGGTCGTCAACTCGACATAGACGCAACCCTCGGAGCCGCCCATAAGACCTCCGGCTCCGCTTTCGGTTTGCATGCCGAAGACCAACATCGCATCCGCCCCTTTAAAGAGGTCAGGATGATCCTTGACGAATTTGCGCAGGCCAATATCCATGCGCTCCTCATCGCCTTCGGCCACAAAGATCAGGTTGACCGGGAGCTTACCCATCACAGCCTTCATGGACATGATGGCATTGAGCTGGCTCATTTGCGGACCTTTGGAATTGGTCGCGCCACGGCCTATGAGAACTTTCTTGAATGCAGGATTGAGGCCCGCGGTACGTCCGTCAACGATGCGCGCTTCAAATGGAGGCGACACCCAATTCTCCGGTTGTGTCACGGGCATGGTGTCGTACATCCAATAAATTACGAGGGTCTTGGGAGCTCCCTCATCACAGTGGGCGTAGACTACCGGATTGCCCGGGCTGCCATATTCCGTGATTCCCACATCGTAGACTCGGGTCTGCTGGCAACCGAGCTTGTCAAAAAAGCCTTTGACCATCTCGGCACTCTCTGGAATGCCTTCGCCGCTGTTCGAAATGCTGGGCTGCCGGATCCATTTTTGCAAATTGTCGACGTGTTCATCGATGTGCTGGTCGATGTAGGCGTAAACCTTTTGCAGGTCGGGTGAGATTTTGGCGGCATCCGGGTGAACGGTCTCATCCCCTTCAGGACGAACTCCCAACTGCGGAGTGCTCGGCGCCTGCGCAGTCTGAACGGCCGGTTTAGAATTACATCCGAAGGCGGCGCCTAACGCCGCATAAAGCAAGATAAGGACTAGATTTTCTTTCCAGGCTCTTTTCAATGGGTTCCTTGCTCCGTCTACAGTTCGCTACGAGATCGATGAATGCATTTATCAGTCGACTGGGAAACACAGGCGAGAAGCAAGGCCTCCCGCCCAGGGTGTGCACTTAGTTGGCGTTCTTCTTCGGCTTGCCCTTGGTGAGCTGAGCGTAGTTATAGATATTTGCGGCAACGGCCTTTTCGGCTCCAGCCATGCCATAGGTCTTCTCGGCGCCCTCAATCACGTAATACTCGTTCGCGGCATGCGCCCGGCCACCTTGCCCGACTCGAGCGCCCCCCATGGGCAGCATTACATTTCCCACCTTTTCCCCTACTTGCTGGTCGGTAAAAACGTAAGCCGGCCAATAACCTCCGGAAGGGGCAAAAAAGCCGTTGCCAGGCTGCGTACCCATCAAGGCGTAGGTCATCTCCCCGGCGTGCCAGATGTCGGTATTATGTGCCGGCGCTTTAGCCCAGGGAACATCGCCGATGAGCTTCATCTGAACATCCTTGTAGCCGTTGTGATCGAGCTGCGCGCGAAGCTTCTTGACGATATCCAGTCCGTTCATATCGGGAACGTAGCGGAAATTGTGTTTTGAGGTGATCTTGTTGGGCAAAATGGCGCCGGCCCCGCCGGCATACATATTTCCCCCCCAGATGCCATCGAGGTTGAAGGATGTCCCGAAGCGCCCCATCTTGACGAAGTCGTACGGGTTGTCTGCAATAAACCGCGCCACTCCCACGTTCTGCTCAGCCTTCTTAAGGTCGACTTTCTCGGCGGCCTTCTTCATATCCGCCACCTGTTCGGGTGTGGGTGGAACCATATGATCGAAGAAACCCTGGATAAGAGGCGTGTTGCCGTCCTTCGACGTGAGCGACGCCAGCATTTGAATGTGTCTCCACGCCGGACTGTCTGTCGTTCTCTTGAATACGCCGTGGATATCGGAGACCGTGGGTCCGCGTCCCCATGATTTGCCGCTGGTTGTCAGCTCGACATAGACGCAACCTTCGGACCCGCCGCCTCCGAGCATCGCATCGCCGTCTTTGAATAGGTCGGAGTGCAGCTTCATGAATTGCCGCAAGCCAATGTCCATGCGCTCTTCATCGCCCTCAGCAACAAAGATCAGGTTGACCGGCAGCTTACCCATCACAGCCTTCATGGAAGAGATGGCATTCAGCTCTGCCATCTCAGGCCCCTTGGAGTTCGTTGCGCCGCGGCCGATCAGGACTTTCTTGAACGCCGGGTTGATTCCGGCGGTCTTGCCATCCACAATCCGAGCTTCAAAGGGAGGCGCCACCCAGTTTTCCGGCTGGGTAACGGGCATGGTGTCGTATTGCCAATAAATCACCAGCGTGTGGGGCGCGCCTTCATCACAGTGAGCGTAGACGACGGGATTTCCCGGGCTGCCATACTCTGTGAGACCGACGTCATACACCCGTGTCTGCTGACAGCCGAGTTTGTCGAAAAAGCCTTTGACCATTTCGGCGCTCTCGGGAATACCCTCGCCGCTGTTCGAAATGCTGGGCTGGCGGATCCATTTTTGTAGATTATCTACGTGCTCGTCGATGTGCGTGTCGATATAACTAAACACCTTTTGCAGGTCAGGTGGGACCTTGCTCTTGTCAGGGTGAATGGTTTCGTCACCGGTTGGGCGAATGCCCAACTTAGGGCCGGAATCGGTTGCTGCCTGCTCGGGCACCTTTCCGGTTTTTGAGCAGCCCAAGCCGCCCATCAAAAAAGCCAATCCAAACAGCATCCACGTGTGCTTTAACCGCATCTTCTCTCCCCGTGATTTAGTTAGACTGCGCTCGATTTGCCGCTCCGTTTTTGGCAGCGAGAAACCGGCATGTGCCCGATCCCTAAGAAACGCAAAGCGGCGTCGGACTACATGCGCTTCGCTGGTCGAACTTTTGTCGTTCCTGTCGCTCCCTGGTCGAGTTCGGCCCGGTTGGTTAGCAGGCTTTGATGACTTATCTCCTGCAACGGCCTGAGATTGGTTATCAGGCGGAGGTAGGTCTGCCAGCGCATGGCTTCGGTGGTGACGCCATCGGCAGGTTCGCCGACAACACTGGCAACCATGTCCCGGCCAACTGTATATGTAATCATGTACGTGCGGTATTCATTGATGTACTTCAGGGTGGCCTCACTCTGCGCCATGAGGACTTGAGACGCCAGGGCATCTTCCGCACGAACAAACTCGAGCCTGCCATCGAGATAGTCTCTGGCAATCGGTGGCTCAGCGGCGTGAAGCTTGTCGACCAGTTCTTCCACCCGGCCATATCTCTCCGCTTTGCTGGGGCTAATTCCGGCAATCGGAAATAAGACGTCGCGCTCGAATTTGACCCGATCGGGCCAGGGGAAGGCAACTTCCACAGCGAACGTAGCCGCCGCCTCAGAAGCTAAAGATTGGGGACTAAACGTCGGCTGGGCCATGAACCGCGTCATATGTTCGTTGTCAACCAAGTGCGACTCGCGGATCGAGTTGTACACGTGGTGGCCAGGGTAGCCCTCGTGGCAAGCCAGTTGTAATATTTGGTCGACGGTGCGCGGGAAATCGGTATTGACCTGGATCGCGCTATGAAAGTTTCCCTGATAACGACTAAACCCGCTCCACGGCTTGTTGTGCACATAACTGACAGTCACCTGCTCTCCGCGGGGCAATTGAACGTGCCTCAGGGTTTCGTCGCGGCATCCTGCAAGAGCGCGGCTCATGACAGGTCGCAAACGTGGCTGAGGCACGACAAACGTCTGCTCATACTTCATGTATTTCTGAGCGAGGTCACCTTTACCTGGCAACAGCTGAGCCAGTTCCGCGCGCACGCGTGCGAGCCGTAGCTCGTCCGTTTGCAAAGGCAGGCGAACCCCGAAAAGCAGTTCCGTCTCCCGATCAAAACTCTGCTGCATGCCAAGGAGCAGGTCCGCCCTGCTGGCGATTGCGCGTAGTTGGCGAGCGAGAAACTCTCTTTGCGGCAGATTGCTATCGACGCCGGGTTGTTCCCGTTGAAGTTGGTCTACTAACTGAAGAGCCGCTTGTCTTATGCGGACCAGAGTAGGAGGGTTCTTGCGAATATCAGAGACCCACTGTTCCGGGCCGTAGTAATAGTCGATAGAGTCCGGGTCTCTCTCACCGAGAGCAACGACAAGACGAAGATAGGCTCGTTCCTCGGGGTCGGTGTGGGCTGGTTGCGCTGCCTGGTCGCGGCGGTGGCCGCAGCCGGCCACGACCCCGCATAGCAGGAGTCCCAAAGCCGTGGCAATGGTAAATCCGATATTCTGCGATCGCCGGAAGTGTGGATCTTTGACGACAACCACTCTATTTCCCCCCAACCCAGTCGCCACGTAATCCTAGAACGCCAGCCTTAGCCCAAACTGGAACTCGCGATTGCTATTTGCCTGGGTGATGGAGCCAAAGGCGGCGCTTCCAAACTGCGTACCCTGCGTGAGGGGATTGAAAAAGTTAGGGTGGTTCAAGAGATTGAAGGATTCGGCGCGGAATTGACCGTGGAGCCGTTCAGTGATGGGAAAACTGCGCGACAAAGTGAGATCGAGCTCAGTAAACGCTGGACCTGTAACGATATTCCGGCCGGCATTTCCAAACTGGCCCTGCTGTGCAGGCGATGTGCTGGTGGCAGCCTTGAAGGCGGGAGCGAGAGCAAATGCGTGGACGTTGAACCATTCCTTGACAGTATGGGTGGGCAAACCGGTCTGGCTGTCGGCTTTTGAGTTCGGATCGCCAATCAAGTTTGGCCGGTCGATCGCACCGAAGGAGCCGCTGTTGTTGGTGGCCGCATCGGAAACGGTAAGCGGGCGGCCCGTCTGCCAGCTAAAGATGCTGGCGAGCTGCCATCCACCAGCAACAGCCGCGGGGAAACCGTGGTTGAAGAATGGCTTGTTGCTGCCAAAGGGGAGCTCGGCCACGGGACTGAAAACAACGCGGTGCGCGACATTGAAGTCTGAGAGACCACGCTCCGCTGCCAGATTATAGACATTCTGCACTCCCGGGGTAGAGTTGCTGCCACTGCCCACGCCGGGGGCAGCGTCAATCGACTTACCAAATGTATACGCCAGCAGGAAAGAGGCTCCGTGGGAATAAGTCTGCTTAAGGCTTGTTTGTAAGGACTGATAGGACGAGTTGGTTATTGTGTTCTGCAGACTTACCGTTGAGTAGCCTGCGAAAGGCCGGTTGGCCTGGACGGGAGCGGGACCAGCCGGGAAATTCGCGATGTTGACCTGATTCTGGTTGACCGAGATCGGAAGACGTGTGCCTTTCGAGCCAAAATACGTTGTCTCCAATACCAGGGAGGGAGTAAGCTCCCGTTCAATTCCTAAGCTCCATTCTTGAATGTACGGGGTGGCATAATGCGGAGCTATACCCAGGGGGGACAAGACGGCCAGGCAATCGAGAGCCGGGGCAGTTTGACCGGGCTGGGTAGTTGGAATCAACGTGGTACAGGGAGGTTTTCCTCCGGGAAACGGATTGCCGAAGCTGATGTCGTTGCCCTTGGATGCAGTGTAGGTAGGGACATAGCGGAAGGGATATTGCGTACCGTTGCTGAGGAACTGGTTGTAAAGCAGGGGTGACGTATAGAAGGTGCCGGCGCTGCCTTTCACCACAGTCGACTCCTTCTTGTACGGCTGCCAGGCGAAACCGACCCTGGGAGCAAAGTTGTTGTAATCGTAATCATAGAGATGCTGGAATGTCGTGGGACCCGCCGCGATGAATTGCTGGGCGCTGATGTCGAAGTTTGACACCGTATTATGCGGTGAATAGACTGGCGCATCCAGTTCCCAGCGCAGCCCAAGGTTCAGGGTGAGATATTGGTTGAATTTCCAGTCGTCCTGGACGAACAGGTCGGAGCTCTGGTAATTCAAATACACCGTGGGCGCCGAAGTTCCGATGCTCGAGGTGTAAGCAAGCCCGAGCAGCAGATCGGCCATCGAATCTCCCGTATATCCCGAAACGCTCCCATTCACACTCTTTAGATTGGCGTCATTCACGTTGAAGGCGCCCCTGCCGGAACTGGTGATGACATTCGTGCTTTTCACCAGGAGGAAGTCGCCGCCGAACTTCAAGGTGTGGGGACCGCGAGTCCAGGTCAGAACGTCCGTGAGTTGGTAATGATCGTCCCAACGGTCCTGCGGCAGGTTAGTGGCTCCGCCGATGGTCGAATACCCGGTAACGACGGTATTGGGAAGGCCAAGATTGTTCGCATAGCCGGACTGGGTGAAATAGGGTCCACCGGGCAAGCCGGGATAAGTACTGCCAATCACCGTGTCGTCTTGCTGTACGCGGGGCTGTACAAGCCGGTCAAATCCGAACCGGACTTCGTTGAGAAGGGTCGGCTTGAAAATTCTGTCGTAAACAACATTCGCGAGGGTTGAGTACTGATTGGTGAAGCAACCGAATTTGGGCAGCACATAAGAGGAACAAAGGGAGTTCGATGGCTCGAATGCGGGATCGCGGAAGTAATTCCAACTTCCGTAAAGAGAATCCTTTTCAGAGAGCTTGTGATCGATGCGCAGAGATTCTTCATTCATGTTTTCAATGCGGGTTTCACTGAAAGCATAGTTATTGGAGGGCACAATACTAGAGCTGGTAATGTTTGGCGCGGGATAGCCAAGGCTTGCGATCAACTGGCCGGCCTGCGCCGCGGTAGATGTCCAGCCGGGAAGCTTGGTCAGATCGTAGGTATTCCCGGAGATTGGAGTCAGGGCAGCACCCGTAACCGGATTGTGGAGAATCGTCCCGGCTGGCTCTGTGAACTGGCCCTGGAGCATAGCGGTCGTCGGCACAGTGGCCTGGGCGGTCACTGCACTCCCAATTCGTTGTCCTTCATAGGCGAAGAAGAAGAACGTTCTGTCCTTAAGAATCGGGCCTCCGACGGTTCCACCGAAGGTGTTCTGCCGGAAAGCCGGTGTGGCTGCGCCGGCGGGGTTGAAAAACGGCTTTGCGTCTGTGATCTGGTTGCGCGGCGCCATGGAACTGATTGGTGCCGGACTTGGTTACGATGATGATTTGCCCCCCGGACATGCGGCCATATTGGGCGTCGTACACGCCCGTAAGAAGCTTGAATTCCTGAATTGCTTCGATGGACGGGCGGAACGAGGGTTGGGCGGTAGCCATGTCATTGTCGTAGGTTCCATTAACGGTGAACTGGTTGTTGACCTCAGAGACACCGGCAATGTTGAAGCCACCACGAAAGCCAAGGGTCGAGTTCTGTGCCGGCTGGTATGCAGCAGGTGAAAGCAACACCAGGGAGTAGAACTGGCGATTGGCCAGCGGCAGCTCCACTACCTTTTTATTGTCGATCACTGTTCCATTGGAAGAAGTCTCGGTATCGACGGCTGCATTCGCGGCCTGCACCAACACTGTTTGCGCCGCCTCTCCCACCGCAAGAGTCATATCTACGCGCTGGTCAGCCCCCACGTCCAGAATGACGCCGCTAATAACCTTTTTTGTGAATCCGGAGGCGGATACAGCCACCTCATAGGTGGCTGGAATGAGTGAGCTAACGAGGTAGCGGCCGCCGCTGTCAGACTGCGTCTGGCGCACAATTCCCGTAGTGGTGTTCCGGACTTCCACTTGGGCTCCAGGAATCGCGGAGCCTCCGGCGTCGAATACGTAACCTTCAATGGTCGCATTGGCCTGGCCAAAGCAAACCAAGGAACCAAAGAAAAGCGTGACGGCGAACAGCGTGAAGCCCAAGCGAAATGCGGAACGGAGCACAGGAACCCCCTAAGAAGAGAATCAGTTCGCAGTTCTTCGAATAAAAAACTATTTCGTGCTGAGGCCCGTATGTTTACCAAACCACAGAGCCGCTGGCTCCCGGCTCGGAAACCGGGAGCGGCCCGCACAAATACAGGCAAGAATCCGATGCGATCAGTAGGTGAGGAGACCTGCCTCGGCCGGATAAACGCGATGAGGCAAACCTATGCCTTCGCCGGGAGGCTAATAGCCTCACGACGAATTATGGATTTCAGATCATTCCAATGGCGCACAACACCTATGAGTCTCGCCGTGTGCGCCCCTTCTGTCCCTTTTGCCTGAGAAAGTTATCCCGTCGGCGGACACTTCAAAGAGTGCCTCTCTCCAGAAAGCCTTGTAGTGTTAGGTGCGGTCCTTTTGCCTGAGAGTTTCCGGGGCGGTTGCTCCTTCGGCGTCGATAGTCCGATCTCTCCCGCAACACTACTTATGATGTGTTTGTTTCTTCGACGGAGAAGAAGTTTAGCGACTGTCTTCGACAGAGAAGAGTCTGGTTTGGGTCTAGGAGCCCACAGTAAGGGAACAGCTGGTATCTGTGCCGATAGTGGCATCGTTCCAGCGCTCTGTCAAGGTCTTTTCATAGCCGACACGTTTTTCTGCCGGCAAAGAGATGCAACTGGAGATCGAGTAGGCGGCCTTGATGACAGCGACTAGTGGCCCGTCGCGGAGAAAACGTTAGTACTTGAGATTCGGGGATCCCATCCTTCGCAATGGACGCGAAGGATGATCCACGGCAAGCCGGGTCAAGCAGAAGTCCCCGAATTGGCGCTATCTTAACTGTGGCGTGGCGCACAGACTACACGGAGCCTGAACAATGCCGGTAAGGCTTAAGGACATCGCAGCGGAACTCAACCTCTCGAAAATGACCATTTCGAAGGTGCTGCGCGGTCAGACGGATGTGAGCGAGCACACGAAGGCGCGCGTATTGCAGCGTGCGCGGGAGCTAAATTACCGGCCGAATACAACGGCACGCAGTCTGCGCACCGGGCAAACGTTCATCATGGGCCTGATTGTACCGAGCATGGGAGACAGTCATTTTGGCGACGTGGCTCAAGGGGTCATGCAGTCAATTCGTTCCGCGGGATATGGGCTCGTGGTCTGCCCTTCTCAGGACGAAGAAGAACTGGAACAGCAGATCGACTTGCTGCTCTCGCGGCAGGTAGACGCGCTGCTGATCGTGTCGCTGGAGGAGAGCGCCGCCTTCATGGAGCGGCTTTCCAAAGAGCAGACCACACCGCTGATTTTCATCAATCGCCGCTTTGCCGGGGCGGCTGGAAGTTTTGTTGGCATCGATGAGGAGCAGGTCGGGCACATCGCCTGCAAACATCTGATCGGCCTCGGCAGCAAACGAATCGCGTATCTGCGCGGGCCGCACACATCCATCGGCGATCTTCGTTATGCGGGCTTTCGCGCGGCGCTCAGCGATGCGGGACTAGCCTTTCATCCAGAACTTGTGGTGGACGCAATGGGCGCTGAAGGAAGCGAGTACCGGCGGGGCTTCGACGGCATGGAGCGGCTGCTGAAAGGTCGAGGACGGCCGGACGGCGTGATGGCTTATAGCGACATGATCGCCGTAGGCACGATGGATGCGTCGCTGAACCATGGGCTGCGGATTCCGGAGAGCATTCGATTTGTGGGCAGCGGCAATGACGTCAAGGTGTGCGAGATGCGTATTCCGCTCTCAAGCGTAGCGATCCAGGGCCATGAACTAGGACAAAAGGCTGGGCGCATGGCGTTGCGCATGGCGGGAAAGAGCGGCTTCAAAGGAACGCGGAAGGTGCTGGTTATGCCGCAACTTGTTGAGCGAGGCATTCGCCTCCGGCCGCGCTGACGTCGAGCAAAACGACACCGCTAAGAAAACCCTTGGCGGCATGTGCATTGAAGGGGAGTGGAGCGATGGTGACGCGACGGCGCAAGAGCGAACCGAAGTTTGACCTGGTGGTTTTTGGAGAGTTCTTCTCCGACATGATCTTCTACCGGCTGCCGCGGCGGCCACGCTTTGGCGAAGAGTCGAAGACGGACTCGTTTCTGGTCGCGCCCGGCGGTGGGTTATCGACGACCGCCATTGCGGCGAGCCGGCTGGGGATAGCAACGGGCATCGTGACCCGCGTAGGGGCGGATGCCGGCTCGCTGCCAACGTGGGCGGCGATTGCGCGCGAGAAGCTGGATATCACAGCGTGCGAGTTTCGCAAGGATCTGCCCACGGCCCTGACCGTTTGCATCGCCTATAAGAGCGACCGAATGATGGTGACCCATGAGCCAATCAACCGCGGGCTCGAAGACCTGCTGGATCACGAGGCAGTCCAGCGCAAGCTGGCGCAAGCCCGCCACGTGCACTTCGCCTGTGCTCTGAGGAGGCCTGCCAAATGGCTGCCAACACTGCGGCGTTTGCGCGAACGAGGGTTGACGATCTCGGCTGATTTTGGATGGAACCCGGAGATATCGGTGAACCAGTTGATCTCCATCGTCCGGCACTGCGACGTTATCTTTCCCAACGAGCACGAAGCGCAGTCGATCACCGGTACGCGCTCCGCATTAAGCGCGCTGGAGAAGTTGCAGGAGTGGGTAAGAGTACCGGTGGTAAAGCTGGGAGGCAGAGGCGCGCTCCTGATGGCGGACGGCAAGGTCTACCGCCAACCCGCACTGCCGGTTCCAGTGGTGGATGCGACCGGCGCGGGAGACGCCTTCAACGGAGGCTTCCTGCAGGCATATCTACGCGGGTTGGGGTGGGATGACTGTCTGCGGGCGGGCAACATCTGCGGCAGCCTGGCTGCCTCACAACCAGGCGGACTGCAGGGGTTGCCGGCAGTTGAGGAGTACAACCGCTGGATGGTTGCGATGCGGAAGAGTGGCTCGAGGAAAAAGAGAATGAAACCGCGCGCGCTCAAAACAAAATCCCTATCCTCTGAAAAATAGCCAACGGTCCCTACTTTCCTCTTGACATGCAGCGCGGAATTGTCTTTTATCACTCCATACGGCCCTACGTTACCGGTAAAGATAGGCGGATCGGAGACTGTGAGCCGTGCGACGCTGAACATCTCAACTCCACGTACAGGGACGAAATGATGTTGGCGGTTGCACGAAACGTCCCGTACGTGATCGAGGCACACTCATCCGGAGTGACGAAACTCCCCCCGGATGCTCAGTAGCAGGTCTCACTCCACAGGAGGCAGCAATGAAACCAGGGCAAGCAACGGGCTCTTTCCCCGCGGTTCCGGCAGGAGCCAGGGGTTTGCTGTCACGCCGTATGCAGATGGTTGCGGCGATTCTCCTCTTGCTTCTCATGAGGCCATTGTGGGCGCAGGTGGATGACGGATCGATCACTGGTATCGTGCGCGATCCGAGTGGCTCGGTGGTGCCGAACGCACATATCGAGATCATCAATACGTCGACCAACGGGAAGAACGAGTTCGATACCAACACCGACGGCACGTATCGAGCGCTGGGGTTGATTCCCGGCGTTTACCGTGTGCGCGCCTCGGCGCCCGGGTTCTCCACGGGAATCACGGATTCCGTTCGCATCAATGTCCAGTCGGTCGCGAAGGTCGACTTCACGCTGACGGTGGGAGACGTGAAGCAGGAAGTGCAGATCAGCGCATCCAGCCAACTCCTCGAGACACAGCAGGCGGACGTGGGTGGCGTCATAGAGAGCAGGCAGATCAACGAACTCCCGTTGAACGGCCGCAACTACGATCAATTGGCACTGCTGGAGCCGGGTGTCTATGCCGATCCATCCAGCGAGGTAGCCAATCCCGCGGAAGGGCGATTCAGCGCAAATGGAAACCTGGAGCTGCAGAACTATTTTTCGCTGGATGGGATCGACAACAATACAGGTTCAGAGAATCTGCAGGAGCAGTCGGCACAGGCGGTCATTCCGCCTCCGGACGCACTGCAGGAGTTCCGCCTCCAGACGCGCACTTATTCGACGGAGTTTGGGACATCGGCAGGCGCGATTATCAATGCCTCGACCAAGTCCGGGACGAATCAGTTTCACGGAGATGTGTGGGAGTATCTGCGCAACAGCGCACTGGACGCGAATACCTACTTCAACAATTACGGCGGGACACCCAAGGGACATTTTTCTCAGAACCAGTTCGGGGGCACGGTCGGCGGCCCCATTGTGCATGATCATCTTTTCTTCTTTGCCGCGTATCAGGGCTTGTTAAGCAGCACGGCGGACACAGAGTATTCCACGGTGCCCACGCCGGCGATGAAGTCGGGCGATTTCAGCGCGTTGGCATCGTCGTATCCGCTGCAGGCTGTGGCTGACGGCCAGACGGGATGCATTGTGAAGAATATCGTGCAATCGGCGTGCATCGATCCGGTTGGGCAGACTCTGATCAATCTCTATCCTGATCCGAATTTTCCCAACGTAGGCGCAGCCTACACGGGCGCACCGAATTACAAATATCAAACCGCGGCGCCGAATCATACCCACACCATCGATGCGCGGGTAGACGAAAACCTGAACCCGAAGAACCAGATCTTCGGACGCTACAGTTATAACCATCAGAATTACCAAAGCCCGCTCTGGACGGCAAATCCTGACGTAGGCAACGGGGATTTTTCGACGCAATACATTCTGCACGACCAATCGTTGGCGCTGGGCTGGACATACACACCCTCTTCCTCGCTGGTGAATATTGCCCACTTCGGGTTCCTGCGCGATTTCTCGCAGAGCGACCCCATCGGCCTGACGCTCGGACAGTCGGATGCTCCGAAGTATGGGCTCACGGGTATTCCGATAACGCCTGAGACCGCAGGCCTGCCGCCGATCTATATCTTCGGGCTGACAACGGAGGGTTCTTCGATATACCGCCCACAGTTCCAGGTAGCCCAGGTATGGCAGTTTATCGACGACGTCTATAAGTTGGTCGGGCGGCACAGTCTGCAGTTCGGCTACGAGTTTCACGAGAACTCGCTGAACTTCTTCGATCTGGAAGCTCCGCAGGGAGCCATCCTGGGAACGGGGATCTATACCAATACGCCAGGATTTGCGCCGGCTGAATTTCTTCTTGGGGATATCGGTTGGGCGATTGCGGAGACCGCGCTCGAGGTCAACAACTATATCCACGGCAACTCGTTCTACGCGCAGGATGCATGGCGCGTGACGCCGAAGTTGACAGTGAACTATGGCGTGCGCTACGAGCTGTATCCACCATTCTGGGTAAACCGGGAAAACCGCACCTCCAACTTCAGCGCCGACAACGGTGGCGAGATCATCTCCGCCACCTCGAGTGGTGGACTTTACGGCCGCGTCTTGATCCATCCGGATAACACCGACTTTGCTCCGCGCATTGGCGTTGCCTACCATGCTCTGCCGAAGGTAGTGCTGCGCGGTGGCTTTGGCATCTTCCACCAGTTCATCAACCGGATTGGTTCCGAATCGATGCTGCAGCTGAATCCGCCGTTTCTGCGGGACGACTCGGTGCAGCAGCAGCTAGGCAGCACGACGCCGGTGTTTCAGCTGAAGAACGGCTTCCCTTCCGAGCAGTTGGGTGCGTTGGGTGTAGACCTGCCGCAGCTGCAACTCCGCGCCCAGGACCCAAATGAGCGCACCAGCTACGTGGAGCAGGCGAGCTTTGGTCCGCAGATCCAGCTGAACAACACCACGGTACTGGATGCGATCTGGGTGGGCAACTGGGGACGCAAGATGAACCGGCTGCGCAACGCGAATCAGGGAGTGGTCACGGGATTCAGCGGCGCCAGTCCAGTGGTAACCTTCCCTTACGCAAACCTGAACACGCAGCTCCAGGCGGTAAACGGCGCCGGCCAGCACGGCTTCCTGGAGTTGGGCACGAATGACGGAAACACTGCCTACAACGGGCTCGAAGTGGACCTCAAGCGCCAGCTGACACATGAGCTTGCCTACCAGATCAGCTATACCTTTAGCCACAACCTGGCGGACTACGTAGATAACCTTACCGGCGATGCCTTCCCGCAGAATGCTTACGACTACGGGCATGAGATGAGCAACTCGCAGCAGGATGTGCGCCAGCGGCTGGTGGGCAATGCCATTTGGGCTGTGCCGGTGGGCCAGGGCGGGATGGTGCTCAATGAAGACAACCTGGTGGGCCGCGTGATTGGCCATTGGCAACTCAATGCGATCGCGAGCTTCCAGACCGGGATTCCCTTCGATGTGACGGCGCCCGATGCGAGCTTTACTGGTGGGAATCATCAATCCTATCCAGACTGTACGGGCGACGCATTTGCCGGTGCGTCGAAGAAGCCGAGCAACTTTGTAGGAAGTACCTCGCCGGGCTTCTTCATCAATCCGGCGGCGTTTACGAGCCCCGCGGCTGGGTCGTTTGGCAGCTGCAGACCACGGTTGTTCCACGGGCCAGGCGGCGAGGATGTGGACTTAAGCGTCTTCAAGAGCTTTCCCATCCACGATAACTGGAGATTCGAGTTCCGCACCGAGTTTTTCAACGCCTTCAACCATCCGAACTTCGCTAATCCATCAGCCAGCACTTCGTCGCCGGGATCGTTTGGCAAGAGCACAGCGACGACGAATGATCCCCGTCAAATTCAGTTTGCGGGGAAGATATTCTTCTGAAGCAAGCTGCATGAAGATGCGCTGAATCGAGGTAGATGGTGAGAAAGCGAGCACTCCCTCTGACGATCGGATGGCTGCTTCCCTGTTTGGTGGCGGCCGTCGCTCAGAATCAGGCTCCCGTGGCGGATGCGACGACGGGGGTGAATGCGCCGGTTTTAGACGCGCGCAAGATAGCGGTGGATCGCGGAGCCGCCGAGACATGGCTGGCGCTGAAGAAGTTGCGCACCCGGGCAAGCGTGCTGATGATCGTGGCCCATCCAGACGATGAGGACGGACCGACGCTGGCATACGAGAGCCGCGGCCTGGGCGCGCGGACCGACTTGCTGACGCTCAACCGTGGGGAAGGCGGCGCGAATGTGATGTCAGGCGATCTCTGGGACGCGCTGGGTCTGGTGCGTTCGGAGGAACTGCTGCAGGCGGGCCGTTACTACGGGCTGGACGCGCAGTATTTCACCACGTTGGCCGACTATGGCTTTTCGAAGGCGCTGGATGAGGCGTTGAAGATGTGGGGGCACGATCGCGCATTGGAACAGGCGGTGCGCGTCGTGCGCGAGACGCGGCCCCTGATTGTCTGCTCGGTTTTCGTGGGCGGCCCGACCGATGGTCACGGGCAGCACGCGACGGCCGGGCTGCTGGCGCAGGAAGTCTTCAAGGCGGCGGGTGATCCGAAGATGTTTCCTGAACAAATCGCCGCGGGGCTATTGCCGTGGACGCCTTTGAAGGAATACGCGCGTACGCCGTTTCTGCGAACGTCGGAGAAGGGTTTGTATGACTACGCGACGCACCGCTGGGGTCCGGTGGGCGTACAGAATCACATCACCGGCAAGTGGGAGCCTGGCCCGGTGTCGACCACGGTGAGCATTCCTGTAGGTACGTATGACGGATTAACCGGGCTGACGTACGTGCAGACTGCCCGAGAGGGGTTAGGTTTTCAGAAGTCACAGAATGGCGGCTCGGATGTTCCCGCGCCGACGGATCAGGGCGCTCGCTATCATCGCTTCGGGTCGCATATCAACACGCAGGAACAGGAAGAGGGCTTCTTCGATGGCATCGATGTATCGCTGTCGGGCATTGCAGAACTCGCTGGTGCGAATCCCCCGGGATTTCTCAAGACAGGCCTCAAGAACCTGGATGAGTCGATCGCGAGTGCAGTGGCTACCTTCTCCGCGCAGGATCCCTCCGCCATTGCCGGCACTCTGGCCGGCGGTCTGAAAACAACCGAAGCGCTGGTCGAAGAGGTGCGGAAGACCGAGATGACGCCAGAGCAGAAATACAACGTGCTGTACGAGCTGGGGGTCAAGCAACGGCAATTCAGGTCCGCTTTGATTGCGGCCCTGGGCGTCGAGGTGGAAGCCGATGTGATGGCCGGCGGAGATTCCGGGAATATTCCGGCCGAGTTTCGCGGGTCGCAGCAGAGCTTTCAAATGGCGACTCCGGGGCTGAGCTTTGCAGTCGGCGTGCATCTCTACGATGGAGGAAAGCGGCCGGTGGCGGTCGACTCCGTAGCATTGATCGCCGCATCGGGCAAAGACTGGGAAGCCAAAGCGGACCACCCGGCTCCGTCGCAAATCGAATCCGGCAAAGCGGCCGATGTTCACTTTGCCCTGAAGGTGCCCGACAATGAACCTTATACCAAGCCGTACTTTAGCCGGCCGACGATGGAGCAGTCCTACTACGACGTCTCCGACAAAGCGCTCCTCGGCAAACCGTTTGCGCCTTATCCGCTTGCCGTGAGAGTGCGGTTCCAGTTCGAAGGAGTGTCACTTGAAACGACCCACGTGGTCCAGGTGATCGACAAAGTCAACGGCCCGGGCACATTGAGATTTCCAATGCCGGTGGGACCGGCACTTTCCGTAGCACTGAATCCGAGTGCCGGCGTGGTTCCGCTGGGTGAACAGTCGATTCCGGTGAGCGTGCGACTGCATAACAATGTGGAAGGTGCGGTCAAGGCTGACGTTCACCTTAAACTCCCCCCAGGGTGGAGCTCGGCGCCCGTAACAGCTTCGGTTGCCTTTGAACACCGCGGCGAGGATCAGTCGGCGTCGTTCACCATTCACCCCGGCACTGTGCTTGAAAAGTCCTATCAAATCACCGCTGTCGCCGAGTCCGGCGGGAAGCAGTTCGGGGTAGGTTATGCGCCGGTTGGCTACATCGGCTTGCGGCCTTACTTTCTTTACAACCCCTCGGTTTACAAGACAACGGGTGCGGATGTGAAGATAGCGCCGGGTCTGAAGGTCGCTTACATTGAAGGCAGCGGCGACGACGTTCCGGCAGCGCTGGAGGCGCTGGGGGTCCATGTGTCGTTTCTCTCCGCGCAGGACCTGGCAAATGCGGACCTGGGCCAGTACGACACGATTCTCCTAGGCGTGCGGGCGTATGCTGTGCGGCCGGACCTGATTGCCAACAACGGGCGGCTGCTGAAATACGCGGAGAATGGCGGCGTGGTCGTGGTGCAGTACAACACGCCGGAGTTTGATCACAACTATGGGCCGTATCCGTACGTGATGTCGAATGACCCGGAAGAAGTGACCGATGAACAATCTGTTGTGAATATTCTGGACGCGAAGAACCCGGTTTTTCAGTGGCCCAATGTGATCACCCCAAAGGATTTTGAGGGATGGATCGAGGAGCGCGGATCGAAATTTATGGAGTCATGGGACAAGCGTTACGAGCCGCTGCTCGAAACCCATGACGAAGGGCAAGATCCCCAGCAGGGCGGCCTTTTGTATGCGCGCTACGGAAAGGGTGTCTATGTTTACAACGCGTATGCCTTTTACCGGCAGCTTCCCTTAGGCGTGCCGGGAGCCTACAGGATCTTTGCGAACCTACTGAGCCTGGCGAAGAACCCGCAGGTCCATGCAAGCCAATAGAGCAGATGGCTTGGCCGCTGAAACCTCGAAGAAGCTTAGGGACGGTTCTCTGACCCAGCCCCAGATCCCCATGCAAACCCAGACCCTCGCTAACGGGCAACTTGATCGGGGGATGGGCCTGGCGGGAGCCGTGTCCGCAAACGTTCTGAACATGGTGGGTGTGGGACCGTTCCTGACCATCCCTCTGGCGCTCGCGGCAATGGGCGGACCGCAGGCGATGCTGGGGTGGATTGTGGGCGCTGTTCTCTGCCTCTGCGATGGACTTGTGTGGGCTGAGCTGGGCTCTGCGTTACCCCACTCGGGCGGCTCCTATCATTACCTGCTGCAAGCGTTCGGCCCGAATCGATGGGGACGCCTGATCAGCTTCCTGTTCCTGTGGCAATCTCTCCTCATCGGTCCCATTTCGATCGGAGCGGGCGCGGTAGGGTTCGGGCAATATCTGGGCTTTCTCGCGCCGCACCTGGGCCACTGGCAATTGGTAGGGCTGGCAATGGCTGTCTGCGCGCTCAACACAGCCCTGCTGTACCGGAACATTCGCTCCATCAGCAAGGTTTCGATCGTGATTACCATAGCCGTGGTGGGCACTTGCGTGTGGGTCGTGGTGAGCGGCATGCTCCATTTCCACGCAGGGCTTGCGTTCAATTTTCCGGCCCATGCCTTCGATCCAACGCGTTCCTTCTGGCTGGGGCTGGGCTCGGCAACCCTCATTGCGACCTACGACTATGGCGGTTACAACAACGTCTGTTTTCTCGGCGATGAAATCAAGGCTGCGAGGCGGACCATTCCCCGAGCTGTGATCGGATCGATCGTGCTGGTGGCATGTTTGTACCTGGCGATGAACTTTTCCATCCTCGGGACGATCCCGTGGGCGCAGGCTCAGTACTCGAAAGCAATTGTGGCGGACTACATGCAGACGCTCTACGGCCGAAACAGCGGTGTCCTTGTTTCCGTGCTGGTTTTGATCGCCAGCTTTGGATCGGTCTTTGCTATTTTGCTCGGGTTCTCGCGGATTCCGTATGCGGCTGCAGCAGATGGACGTTTCTTCCGCTTCTTCGCGCGGCTGCATCCGGCGGGACGATTCCCGTCGACATCGCTGCTCTTCATGGGCGCGCTATCAACGCTGGCCTGCGTGGTATCGCTGTCGAACCTGATTTCTGTGCTCATTGTCGTGCAAACCATGACCCAATTTGCGGCGCAATGCGTAGCCGTCATGGTGCTCAGGCGAAAGGGAATCGCGGCCAACGACTGCTTTCGCATGCCCCTGTTCCCACTGCCGGCAGTGGTCGCTCTGCTGGGGTGGATCTATATCGTCGTCAGCAGCAAGCCGCTGCACATCGCAATCGGCGCCGCTATGGCATTGACAGGAACCGGAGCTTATCTGCTGATGGCCCGGAGCAAACGGGACTGGCCCTTTGCAGGTGCCCGATGAAGTACGAAGCCATCGTCGCCGGTGATACCACGCCGCGCAGAACTCAGGGACATCTATGAAGAGATATACACCTCGTAAGATCGCTTTAATTGGCGGAGGCGGCGTTCGTACCCCGCTCATTGTTTTCGGCATCAATGAAGCCAGGCAAGCGCTGGGTGCCGAGGAACTGGTGCTCTACGACCTGGACCAGAAACGATGCCACATCATGGCCGAGCTCGGCAATGCGATCCTGGCTGAGGAGGGTGGTTCCTTGCGGGTGCGTGTTGCTTCCAGCATGGAAGACGCCGTGGAGGGTGCGTGGTTTGTGCTGAACAGCATTCGCGCCGGAGGTAATCAAGCGCGCGCGCATGACGAACGAGTGGCCATCGAGCACGCGTATCCGGGCCAGGAAACGACCGGACCAGGAGGCGTCGCCATGGCCCTGCGGACCGTCCCGATTGCCGTGGAGCAGGCGAAGGCAATCGAGCGATTCAGTCCGGATGCGTGGCTGATCAACTTCACCAATCCGGCCGGTTTGATTACACAA
>Ga0302325_10005135_pt1 | contig 29930 bp, 25 predicted proteins | sample Palsa_T0_2_FD_201948 | JGI IMG/M metagenome (GOLD analysis project Ga0302325, IMG submission 201948) | Peat permafrost microbial communities from Stordalen Mire near Abisko, Sweden - Palsa_T0_2 | ecosystem: Environmental > Terrestrial > Soil > Palsa > Peat permafrost | place: Sweden: Abisko...
GTTCATGATCGCCTCCCCCAGTGTCGATGCGCTTCTTCGGTCGTCAGATCGGTAAAGCCACGAACAATCCATTCGTGGGCGGTCCCAAACCAACTATCCAACGTGTAGGCCTCCGATGCCAGCCCCACGCACCCCATATTGAGAACGACAACGTCTTCCTTTTCTTTTTCTCTCCTCGCGTGGCTGAGGGCCGCGGTAAGCTGGCCCTTGTCCCCGGGCAGCTTGAAGTGCCATGACGCGGCTAGCGATACAGGTTCCGGCAAAAACTCTGTTATGGCGTCTTCCCACCTGAACACTTTCACTCTTTTGGCAACGCTCGCAGCAAAATTCGGGGCTGCGGCATCAATGTGGTTAACGTATGTGAGCTCATATCCTTTGACCTTAAGGGATCCAAGTCCGGCCAAACGGACAAAGCTCTCAAACGCTCCCCAATACTCCTTGAATCTCTCGAAGATAGCGTTAAAGCGTGGGTACTCGTCCGTGTCCTTTGTCTTTCTCCAGTTGAGGTGAAAACGCGTATCCTGCACTTGTATAACGTAGCGGTTGTCAGAAGATATCAACATCATTCTCCGGAGGGGAGGAAGTGAGAGCACTTCTATGGTGAGGGACGCGGTCATATTCAGGTCGGGAAGAGGAGGGGCATCCTGAGATGTCGGGAAAGCCTCTTTGATGCCTTCCCAGAACTGTCCGAAATGTCCCGTCTGTAATAACTGAAGTCGGTCGAATTGAATCCCCACGACGACTTCTAGAACGGGCGGATCGGCGAACTCCGGCAGAGCTACGATATCATCCATTGTTCCACATTAAGGTGCTTCTAGTCGGTTAGACGAAATCCATAGCGAAATAGCTGCGACTCACTTTTACCCTGAGTTCCTCGGAAAAGCAACGAAAAGCGCTCGAACGGTAAACTACTGCCTTCCGCCTTCATCCGCCCGCGTCGCCTCTTCTTCCTGCGCGGCCGCAGCGGCGGGCGCCTTGCTGTCTTTGGCTTCTTCCTTGGGCGGAGGCGGAACGTAGTAGAGGATCCGATTGCAGTAAAAGCAAGTGACAAACTGCTGGTTGGTCGTCACGTCTTGAAACACCTGGGGACGCAGCCGCACGCGGCACGCCGAGCAGCTCTCGTCTTCATACACCGGAGCCATAACCGAGCCGCGGAGCTTCAGCACCCGGTCGTAATGGGTCAACGCTTCTTCTTCGACGCCGGAGCGCAACTGCTGGCGTTGGTCACTGAGTTCGGCAAGCTGCATCCCGTCCGCGGCAGTCTGCTGGCGGGCGTGTTCTTTTTCCCGCTCGTTCGTCGCCGTGTCGGCCTTTAGCGTCGCCTCCGCCTGCTTCAGGGTCTCCTTGCGCGTGTCGGCGGCAACCATGATCTCCAGTACCTTGTCTTCAAGTCTGGCGATCTCGGCTTCGGCCTGATTAATCTCGCTCAGCAGCGCCTTGTATTCCTGATTGGTTTTGACCTTGAGCGATTGGTCGCGATACTTGCTGATCCTCTCCTGCTGGTCCTTGATGTCGGATTCGTGCTTGCGGCGGGCAGTTTCGTCGGCCTTCATCGCAGCCTGCGCCGCCTCGACTTTGGCCGTGGAGCCAGCCAATCTGGCCTCAATCTGCGCTACTGCCTTGGGCAGGGCCGCAATCTCCGCCCGTAGCGCAGCCATGCGCAAATCGACTTTTTGCAGCTCAATCAGCGTTTGCAGGTTTGCATTCATCGTGACTTTTCGATTCTAGCATTCAGAAAGGAACAGCTCCCGCGGGAATTCCATTCTGGTTCCGCGTCTGGGATTAAGGTGTTTGGCCTATTGAGCGACCTTCGGCGGCGGCTTACGATTGCCCTATGCCACTGGAAATTGCGCGACTTCTTCTTGGCCTAGGGATCTCCGCCTGCCACCGGCAAATTGCCGACTTCGTGCTGGAGCGCGAACGCTCCCTGGTGCTGAGCCTCCGCGAGCGCGGCGTACTACTGCCGACCGCCCTCAGCGCGGAAACCGCCTGCAATCTTTATTTCGGTGTCGGTATCTTCATCGTGCTGGTCGAGTTGCTGCGGATTTACCAGATGGCACGCTAGCTTCGTCCTTGATGTGTCATCCTCAGCGGAGGCGTCGCCGCTTTTGCGACGGCGGAGTCGAAGAGCCTGCCCTGAGCTTGCCGAAGGGCCCCCTATAGTCACCCCTATTCCCGCTCCCTGATAGACTTTTCCCGCAGTTAATTCACTCTCCGGAGTTGCCGTGAAAGCTCATTTTGCTGCCTTCGTCCTCTTTGCTCTTTGCTCGTCCCTTCTCACCGCACAAACTGCTGCGTCCGCTTCTTCTGGCGAGAAGCAGCTAACTATTGAAGAAATGTTCAAACCGGGCGGCATTCTTGGCCGAGGGCCGGAGAACGTGCAGTGGAGTCCCGACGGCGCCAAAGTCTCGTTCGTGCAGCGCGACGACAGCGGCGATCACGGCGAGCTTTACTACGTCGATGTCGCCACCGGCAAGTCGGCGGTGCTGGTGGCCAGCGGCAAGCTTGCGTCGCTGGCTCCGCCCGCCAGCGCCATCAAGGACGAGCGCAAGAAAGAAGCGGCGCAGCGCTATTCCATCGCCGCTTACCAGTGGGCGCCCGACTCCAAACATCTGCTCTTCGACTCCATGGGTCAGCTTTGGCTCTATAGCCTGGACAACGGCACGGCGGTGCAACTCACCTCCAGCACCGATGAGAGCGGCGATCCCAAGTTCTCGCCCGACGGAGAACGAATTTCCTATGTCCGCAAACACAACCTCTACGTGCGTGCGATAAACGGCTCCGAGCGCCAGCTCACCAAGGATGGCAATGACAATCTGCTGAATGGTGAAGTTGACTGGGTGTATGAGGAAGAACTGTATTCGCGCAGCAATTACTTCTGGTCGCCCAATGGCAAGCAGGTCGTCTTTCTCCAGATGGATGAAAAGGACGTGCCCACTTATCCCATCACCGATTGGATGCCCACTCACCCGACGGTCGACCAGGAGAAATATCCCCAGCCCGGCGATCCCAACCCCGGCGTGCGCTTGGCCGTGGTAGGCAGCAATGGAGGCAAGATCAAGTGGATCACTGCGAGCAGCAACGGCGCGCTCCCGCTGGCCAACGATCCCAACGTGCTCATCCCTCGCTTCGGTTGGGTGCGCAACGGACTGCTATGGGCAATGGCGCTCAACCGCGTTCAGGACCGGCTCGATTTGTATTTTGTCGACGTCGACAGCGGCAAGTCGCAGCTCGTAATGACGGAGAGCACTGATGCCTGGATCGATATGCATCCCGAAGTCGACTTCAAGCTGTTGGATTCCGGCGACGGATATCTGTGGACCAGCTGGCGCGACGGCCACAATCACATCTACCTCTATCGCTTCGACAAGCAGAATCCGTTGAGCGGCCCCGCCAAAATGGAAGCGCAACTGACCCACGGCGACTGGGAGGTCGAGAGCGTAGACGGTGTCGATCCGCAGCAAAGCATCGTTTATTTTTCTGCCAATGAAGGCGACTGGCGGCAGCGCAACGAATTCGCCGTCGGCCTCAACGGGCAGAACTTCCATCGCATCTCGAAGCAGGACGGAAGCCACTTCGCCGACTTCGATCCCAAGAACGCGAAATACTACGTCGACAACTACTCCGCGCTGACCACCCCGCCCAACACGTCGTTGTGCAGCGTTGACGGCTCCTGCACCACATTCTGGCAGCCCCACAGCGTTGAGGCTTACAACCTGCTCACGCCGAAAGTCGTCGACTTCAAAGCGGCTGACGGCACCACCACACTGCAAGGCGAAATTCTGCTTCCGCCGCCGGGTGGCCCCATGATCGCCAATGGCAAAGCGCCGCTCATCCTCAGTCCTTACGGCGGCCCGGGGGCGCAGACCATTCGCGATTTCTGGATTGGCTATGATCTCTTCGACCAGATCCTGGCGCGTCAAGGCTTCGCCGTGCTGCACGTGGACAATCGCGGTATGGCGAATCGCGGCAAGGCCTTCGCGCTGCCCATCAAGCATCACTTGGGGCCGGTCGAATTGAGCGACCAACTCGCTGCGACGAAGCAGGCGCTGGAGCAGTTCCCGCAGCTCGATAGCAATCGCGTTGGCGTCTGGGGATGGAGCTACGGCGGAACCTTCACGCTCTACGCCATGGAGCACAGCGATCAGTTCAAGTCGGGAGTCTCGGTTGCCCCCGTGAGCAATTGGCTGCTTTACGATTCCATCTATACCGAGCGTTACATGGGCCTGCCGAAGGACAACGAAGCGGGATACAAAGATAGCTCGCCGGTGAACTTCGCCACCGACCTGCACGGCAAGCTGCTGGAGGTGCACGGCACCAGCGACGACAACGTGCATGTGCAGAACACGATTCAGATGGTCAACAATCTGATTAACGCGGGCAAGCAGTTTCGCCTGATGGTGTATCCGGGCAAGACCCACGGCATCGCCGGTTTCGCCGCCCGCACTCACCTGTTCCACATGATCGACAACTACTTCCTGGAGACCCTGGCGCCGGGAAATTAATGCTTTTCACCACAGAGGCACAGCGGCCCGTAAAGCCGGAAGAAAGTCGATAGGCAAGCACAATTCTTCTCCTGACCGAGAAAACTCTGTGCCTCTGTGGTGAACTAAGATTCTCCGTACTTCGCGCGGTGAGATGGGGGCCATAAACCTAAGCGTTTAGGTTACAATCGAACATGCCGACGATTTTGCGCTTTGCTGGATTGCGAATCGTGATTTACCCGAACGATCATCGGCCAGCTCATGTGCACGTTATCGGAAATGACTGCGAAGCCGTGTTCGAACTGAGCTGCCCACGAGGGCGCATCGCGCTTCGTGAGAACTACGCTTTCGGACGCCTGGAACTGGGGCGGATTGGACAGACGCTGACCCTTCACCAAGGTAAACTTTGTCGAGAGTGGGAGAGAATCCATGGTATCGAGTGATGTCTTCCGGGCAGCTAACGAACGCGGTCGCAGACTCCGGAAGAAAACACCTCCGGCGGTGGCGGCGCGCTACGATCGCAGCAGCGGCAGAGTCGTCGTTAGCCTGAGTTCCGGCGTCGACATCAGCTTTTCGCCGAGCGATGCCGAGGGACTGGAGAACGCAACAGCGTCCCAGCTAGGCCAGATTGAAATTACACCCTCCGGACTGGGAATCCACTTCCCAAAACTCGATGCTGACTTGTACCTGCCAGCTCTGCTGGTGGGAGTGCTCGGCTCCAGAAAATGGATGGCGGCGAAGCTGGGTGCGATGGGTGGCAGGAGCACCAGCGTAGCAAAACGCCAGGCTTCCCAGGCCAACGGACGCCTCGGCGGCCGTCCGAGAAAAGCGGCGGCAAGCTAGCCAGAGTTCAACCGCGGAGACACCGAGAAAATGAAAATGATTCTCAATTCTCTGTGGCTCTGTGTCTCTGTGGTGAAATCGCCTCTGACTTGCCCTGATCCCGTTATTTCTGTTTGAATCCAAGGGACTCATTCCACCCGGAGCGTTACCCTGGCGAACCAACTCTTCGCGTGCAAGTCCATTGACAAGCTGATCTCCGAATCGGAGGAGCCGGAACATCGGCTGAAGAAGACGCTGGGCCCGTGGTCGCTCACCGGCCTCGGTATCGGCGCGGTTATTGGCTCGGGCATCTTCACCGTCATCGGGACGGCCATCGCAGGCCAGAAATTCGACACCGCCTCCATCCTGAACTGCCCGCTGGCGGACTACATCGTTCATCGCACGGCGACGCTTGGCCGTCCCGGCGCGGGCCCTGCGCTGGCGCTATCGCTGATTCTGGTGGCAATTGTTTGCGCCTTCACCGGGCTGTGCTATGCCGAGCTCGCCTCCATGATCCCCATCGCGGGCAGCGCCTACACCTATACCTACGCCACCATGGGCGAGCTCATTGCCTGGATCATTGGCTGGGACCTCATCCTGGAATACGCGGTCAGCAACATGGCCGTCAGCGTTGGCTTCGCTGCCCACATGGCGGCGACCTTCAACTGGTTTGGCTGGCACCCCGCGCTACGCTGGATCACGCCCGCTTACCTGCCGGGCGGCCTCACTGATCTGCAAGGCAACGTGCTGTACACGCCGGGCTGGCACTTCGGCTTCAACATTCCCGCGTTTCTCATCGTGTTGCTCCTGACGGTCGTTCTGGTGCGCGGCATTCGGGAGTCGGCGGAGACCAACAACATCATGGTCCTGCTGAAAATCGCTGCCATCCTGGCTTTCGTCTTCGTAGGAATGCGCTTCATTCATCCCGCGAACTATCATCCCTTCGTGCCCGAAGGCTGGTCGGGCGTGCTCACTGGCGGCTCTATCATTTTCTTCACCTACATCGGATTCGACTCAGTCTCCACCGCGGCCGAGGAGGCCAAGAATCCGCAGCGCGACATCCCGATCGGTATTATCGCAACGCTGATCGTCTGTACGGTGCTCTATATCGCAGTAGCCGTGGTGCTCACCGGAATCGTACCTTGGCATTCGCTGATCGACGACGCCGCTCCCGTGGTCAACAGCATGAGTATGTTGGCCGGAACAACGAAATCCGCGCTGCTGCACTGGACGGAGCTCGCCGTGCTGTTCGGCGCCATGATGGGCATGATCTCGTCGTTGCTGGTGTTTCAGTTGGGACAGGCGAGGGTGTGGTTCTCGATGTCGCGCGACGGCCTGCTGCCCAAGATGTTCAGCCGCGTGCATCCGCGCTTCCGCACCCCAGCGACCGCGACATGGATTGCGGGATTCCTGGTTGGCATTCCCGCCGGCATTCTCGATATCGGAACGCTCTCTGACCTGTCGAATATCGGCACCCTGTTTGCGTTTGTGCTGGTATCGCTCGGCGTGATTATCCTGCGCTACAAGCAGCCCGATCGCCGGCGCGGCTTCCGTGCGCCCGGCGGCTTGGCTGCGCCGATCCTCAGCGTGGTGTTTTGCATACTGCTGATGGCGGGCCTGCCCATCCTGACGTGGTTGCGATTCTTCGCATGGCTGATCATCGGGATGGCCGTGTATTGGCTCTACAGCCGCCATCGCAGCGAGTTCAGTCCGCGAAATTCCGTGCCCCAGACGGCCAGCAAGCCGTGAACAACGATTTTGTTCTCTCGTTGCCCAAGGCCGAGCTGCACCTGCATCTCGAAGGCTCGGTCGATCCTCCCACATTGTCAGAGTTGAGCCACCGTCATCCCACGCCGCTGGAGACCAAGAACAATCGCTACCGAAACATAGAAGACAGCGGCCGCGTCTTCACCGAGGACGAGGCGCGCGAACTCTATCAGTACAAGCATTTCACTGGATTCATGTGGGCGTTCAAGGCAGTCACCGAACGGCTGCGCACCGCTGACGATTACGAGCTCGTTACCTATCGCATGATGCAGAAGCTGCACGCGCAAAGTGTTCTTCATGCCGAAGTGTATATCTCGGCTGGCGTAGTACAGTGGCGCGGGCAGGAATTCGCCCCGCTGTTCGAGGGCGCCGAGCGCGGCCGTCAACGCGGCGAACGAGATTTCGGCATCTCGCTCTACTGGATTCTGGACGCCGTTCGTCACTTCGGAGTGGACGAGGCGCAGCGTGTAGCCGACGAAGCCATCAGGTTGAAATCCCGCAATGTGGTAGGCATCGGCATTGGCGGAGACGAACGCCACGCTGGCCCTGAGCAATTTCGCGAAGTGTACGAACACGCCGCCAAGCACGGTCTGCGCCTGACGGTACATGCCGGAGAGACCGTCGGCCCGGAGTCGATCTGGGGCGCTCTGCGCGAGTTGAAGGCCGATCGCATCGGCCACGGCCTGCATGCCATCGACGATCCAGCGTTGGTGCGCTATCTGGCTGACAAACAGATACCCGTCGAAGTTTGCATCACTAGCAACGTGATGACCGGCTGTTGCGGGGCAATCGAGGACCATCCGGTGCGAAAGCTGTTCGAAGCGGGCGTGTTGGTCACGTTAAATACTGACGACCCCGACATGTTTCGCACCACACTATCGCACGAATATCAACTCGCACGTGAACTATTCGGCTTCAGCGAGGGGGAATTGCGCGAGCTGGCGAGAAATTCCTTCCGGGCTTCGTTTTTGCCGGAAGAGAGAAAGCGCGAGATGCTGGGTAGAGTAGGCCTTTAGGCGTGCGTGCTTTCTTTCTCGTTTGTCATCCCGAGCGACGAGGTCGCTGCGACCGAGGAGTCGAGGGACCTGCTTTCCGCCGGCAGTGGAATGATGCGGACTGACAGCAGGTCCCTCCACGCCGCTTCGCTCCGGTCGGGATGACACGGTGGGAGAGCGGAGCGAAGGGTGTGAATTGTTATTCTCCGGCCACGGTCATGCCGTCAATGCGCAGCGTGGGCGATGCAATCGAGCTGCGGAATTCCAGATCGTTTCCGATCTCGGAGATGTTGAAGAACATGTCTTTCAGGTTGCCGGCGACCGTGATCTCTTCCACGGGAAATGCGAACTCGCCATTTTGAATCCACAAGCCGCTGGCGCCACGCGAGAAGTCGCCCGTCACCAGGTTCACGCCGAAGCCCAGAAACTCGGTGACAAACAGGCCTTCCTTGACGTCGCCAATGATTTCCTGCGCGCTCTTCGTTCCCTGCCGTAGGGAAAAATTGCCCGGACCAATCCCCGGAGTTCCGGCGAGTCCGCGCGAGGCGTTGCCGGTAGTCGTCAGGCCAAGCTTCTTCGCAGTGTAGGTATTCAGCAGGTAGGACTTTAGAAGGCCGTTTTCCACCACGATGGTCTTGCGGCTGGGCACGCCTTCAGAATCGAACGGGCTGGTGCCGAAGCCGCCGAGCATGGTGCCGTCGTCGACGACGTAAATGTTATCGCCCGCGATCTTCTCATTCAGTTTGCCGGTGAGGAATGACGCGCCGCGATAGATGGAGTCGCCGTTGACGGCCTCGAAGATGTGTCCCACGAGCGCGCCCGCGACTGTGTGCTCGAAGACGATGGGGACTTTCGCGGTCTTGACCTTACGTGCGCCAAGGCGCCGTAGGGTCCGTTTCGCGGCGATCCGGCCAACCTCTTCGGCAGGCTCCAGTTTCTTAAGCGAATTTGCGACCGAGTACCAGTAGTCGCGCTGCATGGCCGAGCCCTCGATCTGCGCTATGGGCACCGCCGAAACCGAGCAGTAGGAGCGTTGATAATCGCCGAGGAAACCGTGGGAGTTTGCCAGCACTTTGTAGCCGATGGCGGCGTCGAAGCTTCCGCCTTCGGAGTTGGTGATACGCGGATCGGCGTCGAGCGCGGCTTTCTCAGCCCGGCGCGCGTAGTCGATGCGATCGGCGGTCGAGAGCGAGTAGACGTCGTCGTAGTAAAGGTTGAGGTCGCCCTCCAGCTTGCCCAATTGCGACGGCTCGGGAATTCCCGCGAATGGATCTTCGCTGGTGATCTTCGCCAGAACCAGCGCGGAATCCACCAATTGCTTGAGGCCCGCAGGGCTCAGATCGCTGGAGTGGGTGCTGGCGGCGCGCTGTCCGAAGAAGACGCGTACCCCGATCCCTCTCGAACCAGATTCCTTCAACGTCTCTACTTCGCCCAGACGCACGACGGTGGAGAACTCGCTGCCATCCATGGCAACCGCTTCCGCGGCTGTGGCTCCGCCCTGCATGGCGCGGCGAACTACGTCGGAGGCGATTTCCTTCAGATCGGTTGCGGTGGTTTGGGTGGGCCGTTCTGCGGTCGAAACATTCATGTTGGGATAAGTCCTAGTTTGTCGGAGTCCTACAATGTAGGGATATGGGCTAAACGGATTTGTGCCGCCCCTGAAGGGGCTCATGAATCCAGGGACACGCTCGAACGCTGGCCTAAAGGCCAGCTCTACCACCTACCCGCCAGTTCCACCGACCGTCAGCCGATCGACCTTCAGGGTAGGAATGCCAACGCCCACCGGCACGGACTGCCCATCTTTGCCGCAAGTCCCGACGCCTTCGTCGAGTTGCAAATCGCTGCCAACCATCGAGACCCTGGTCAGCACATCGGGCCCGTTGCCGATCAGCGTCGCATTCTTCAGCGGCGAGGTGACCTTGCCATCTTCGATCAGGTATGCCTCCGAGGCGGAGAAAACAAACTTACCGTTGGTGATGTCGACCTGCCCGCCGCCGAAGTTCACCGCATACACGCCGTACTTCACCGAGCGGATGATGTCTTCCGGCGAATCCTGTCCCGCCAGCATGTACGTGTTCGTCATGCGCGGCATGGGAATGTGCTGGTAGCTCTCACGTCGGCCGTTGCCGGTGTTGGGAATGCCCATCAGCCGCGACGACAGCTTGTCCGAGAGATATCCCTTCAGAATGCCTTTTTCGATCAGCACCGTGTTCTCGGTCGGATTGCCCTCATCATCGACATTGAGCGAGCCGCGGCGCCCGGGCATGGTTCCGTTGTCCACCACGGTACACTTGTCGCTGGCCACGCGCCGTCCCAGCATCCCCGAAAACGCCGACGTCTTCTTGCGATTGAAGTCCGCTTCCAGGCCATGACCGATAGCCTCGTGCAGCAGAATTCCAGGCCATCCCGGACCGAGCACGACTGGCATCTCGCCCGCCGGCGCATCGCGCGCATCAAGCTGGATGATCGCCTGCCGTGCCGCCTCCTTGGCGAAGTGTTCCGGTGAGGCTTCGCCGTGGAAATAGTCCAGCGACACACGACCTCCGCCACCGGCGCTGCCGCGCGCTGAGCCAGCGCTCTCAGATTTCGCAATGCAGAAGACGCTCATGCGAGCCAGCGGCTGCGCGTCTTCGGCGAAGCTGCCGTCGGAGCCAATCACGAGAATCGTGCGCATCTCGTCGGCATAGCTCACGCGCACTTCGTGAATGCGCGGATCGTAGTCGCGCGCGGCCTTGTCGGCGCGCTGTACCAACTCCACTTTGGCCAACACGTCCGCTTCGTCCGACGGCAACCGCACGGGGTAAAGATTGTGCGCAGGCTTGTCGGTGAGGCCGACGACCGGCTGCTTTGCCGGGCCGCTGGCAATCAGGGCCGCGGTACGGGCGGCATGCAGAATGCGGTCCTGCGAGAGATCGTCGGTGTAAGCATAGCCAGTGCGCTCGCCCGATAGCACACGAACGCCGCAGCCGACGGAAATGCCCTGCGTGGCCGACTTCACCATGCTTTCGTCGAGCGAAACCGAAGTGGAAGTCTGATATTCAAAGTAGAGGTCGGCGAAATCGCCGCCCGCCGAGAGCGCCGCGGACAGGTACCGCTCAATGTCAGCTTGCGCCAATCCGTAGCGAACGAAGAAAAACTTATTGTCCATAGTCACTCTTGATTGGATGCCCGACGACGCGCAAAGACGCTGCGACCATTTCCGCTTTACGTTTTCACAAGGAATAGAAAATGCTGGAAACCGCAGCCATGTCCCGCAATGGTCAATTATCACACAGCGCTGTGCTTTCCGAGGCTGCGCAGGCACAGTAAGTTCGCTAAACTCAGTCCGGATGTATCCGTGCAAACGCTAGCCATCACCGCTGAATCGCTCGCTTGTCTGTTGGAGCAGTTTTTGGCCGACGCGCCACAAGCCGTCGCTCGCGAAGACGGCCAAGTGCTGTTTGAATTCAGCAGCGCGCGATATTCGGTTTCCGGCGAAGGCAAGTGTGTTCTGCACATGTGGTCAGAGGAGCGCAACGCGGTGCGGCGCGTGGTGGATGCGGAAATCCAAGGCCGCACTTTGCGCTTGCAAGTTCTGCGCTTCGGACAATCGCGACCTAATCTGCTGGAGATTTGTGCCGATCGCGATTGGCGGACTGGGACCTCCAAGCGCGCGGCGCGGGCGCGCTATCAATCTCTGCTGGAGCGCGTGCTGCGGCGCGAGTACCCTGGATTCAAGCTGGAACAACTCAGCAGCAGCCCCGATTTGGAGCATTCGCTCAGTCCGGTTTACACGCGGGGCATGCTGCGAGCAGGACAATCGGCGTTTGCGGTTCTCGGGGTCAATGCGGAGGAGACGCAGTCGTCGGTGGATGCTGCGCTTACTTTTGCCATTCTCTGGATGGACTACCAACGGCAGCATCAGGCGGGGCGTGCGCAGGTCGAGGGACTGAAGCTCTTCCTGCCGCCGGGCTGTTCGGAGATTGCGCGGCAACGGGTGGCCAACTTGAATTGCGATGCCGCGAAGTGGCAACTCTACGAACTGGATGAGCGCTCCGAGATGTGCGAAGCCATTGACGTTGCCGACAGCGGCAACATCATCACCCGGCTGACGCGCGCGGTTGACGTGCAGGCGGCCCGGGAACGCTTTGCCACTTCCAACGCCCGCATTCACGCGCTGGCGCCGACAGCGGAGATCACGGTTGTGTCTGCCTCAGAAATTATTTTTCGGCTTTATGGACTGGAGTTTGCTCGCGCTTGCCTGACGCCGGTCTCCGGCTCATTTCGCAATCGTGAGTCGATTGTCTTTGGCGTTGGGCCGGCCGAATATGAGCTCGACGAGAGCAGCGAAGCGCTGTTCCGCGAACTGGTGCAACGCATTTGCGAGCAGCGCAAGCCGGACGGCTCCCACACCAACCTGTTCTTTCGCGTGGCGCCCGAGCGCTGGCTGGAAAGCCTCATCGCGCGGGATGTTCGTCGCCTGGATGAGCGGCTCGACGGCCGTTTCGTCTATTCGCAGGTGCCGGCTTTTGCCGCCATCGATCGCGCCATGCTGGATGTGCTGACTTGCACCCTGGATGGACGGCTGGCCATCCTGGAGTTGAAAGCGAACGAGGACATCCATTTGCCGCTGCAAGGGCTGGATTACTGGGCGCGCGTGCGCTGGCATCAGCAGCACGGCGAGTTCACACGCAACGGCTACTTTGCCGGACGCGATCTTTCCAGCGCTCCGCCACTGCTGTATCTGGTTGCTCCGGCGCTGCGCGTGCATCCTGCCACCGACGTCCTGCTGCGTTATCTTTCTCCACGCGTGGAATGGACACTGGTGCAAGTGGACGAGCACTGGCGTGAGGAAGTGCGAGCGGTACACCGCAAACATCCCACCCCTGCGCTGACCTTCGCATCCTGACCTTCCCGCCTCGCTCAGGTAAGCATCTTATACAATCGAGCTTCTCATGATGAACCGGATGATTCTCGCCAACCTGATACACCGGCCGTTTCGCACCCTCATCAGCGTGGTCGCGGTGGCGGTTGAGGTCACACTTATCCTGCTGATTGTCGGCATCATGCTCGGCATGCTGAACGACAGCAGCAGCCGGCAGGCGGGAATTGGCGCCGACATCATGGTGCAGCCTCCGGGCGCGTCCTTGATTATGGGCGTGACCGGCGCACCGGTCTCGGTGAAAGTCGCCGGCAAGATACGTCAACTGACGCACGTCACCGCCGTGGCTCCCGTGGTCATGCAGGTTACGACGGCAGGAACGGTCGAGATCCTCTACGGCATCGATCTGCAATCGTTTGACGCGGTGAGCAGCGGGTTCCGTTACCTGTCCGGCGGACCGTTTCAGGGTCCGTATGACATGATCATCGACGACCTGAAGGCTGCCTCCAAGCATCTCAAGGTCGGCGACACTCTGGAAACGCTTAATCATCCGTTCCGCATCTGCGGCATCGTCGAGCACGGCAAAGGGGCCCGCGAGTTCGTTCCCATCGCCACGCTGCAAGACCTGATGGGCGCGCTCGGCAAGGCATCCATCTTCTACGTGAAGCTCGACGATCCGAACAATGCCAACGCAGTGGTCAAGGAGATCAAGAGCATTCCGGGCATGCAGGAATACGGTGTGCACTCGCTGAAGGAATATCTCAGCCTGATGACCTCGGCCAGCATTCCCGGACTGAACACTGTGATCGATGTCGTGATCGGCATCGCCATGGTCATCGGGTTCATCGTGATTTTCCAGGCAATGTACACGGCTGTAATGGAGCGCACGCGCGAGATCGGCATCCTGAAATCGCTGGGGGCGGGCAAGCTGTACATAGTGAACGTGATATTGCGGGAGACACTGCTGATCGCGATCGGCGGCGTTATCCTGGGGATCGTGTTCAGTTATGGCGCGCGCGTGGGCCTGAAGGCAAGGTTCCAGACGCTGCCCGTGCTGATCACCTATGGCTGGCTGGTCAAGGCGGCGGTTATTGCGCTGATTGGCTCGCTGCTGGGAGCGTTCTATCCGGCGATCAAGGCCGCGCAGAAGGACCCCATCGATGCGCTGGCGTACGAGTGACAAGGGAGCCAATGGGGCATCCATGAATTATTTTGGTTTGTTTCAGGGCACGACTTCTACAGGCTGCTGAAAACGGAATTATCCGGATCACAAACCCAAAGTTCTCGAAAACTGGCCCAGACGTCGCAAAATGGCATTGAACGAGCTACAATCATAATGGCGAATAAAAAGCGAATAGACTTTCAACCAAAGCGCTTCGGCATAAAACAGATTGCCCTGAGGGGCAGGCCCAAAGTATGATTTTGGCCTCCCCAAAATGGCCGATCACTTCGAGCTCGTCCTGGCAGATTGTCACGGACAAGAAGTACATGGATGTCAGTCGAGCAGAGATTATGCGCGAATTATCAACGTCCGGTACCTACGATGTTGAGTATGAGCATACGACGGTTGACGATTTCGAGAATAAGGTGACAGTCGTGCTGAGGGTAAATATCAGTTGCAAACACCCCGAATACCCCGAAGGGTGGACGTTCGCCTTAAAGCTGCACAATACTCGAATAGATGGATTCGACCACGAGGAAAAATTCCAGGCGACAGACGGAACCATTCAGTCGGGATGGCATCGACATATTTGGAATGCAAAATCGAAGAGCGCGGAAAAGGACAAGGCGCCGGTCCTTGATCTTGACGGCGTCGTGAGCCGCGAAGAATTTGTCATACGCACGTTGAACCTAACGCATACCACAGTGAGCGCGACAGATTATGGACAAGACATACTGCCTTTCGCTTAAAGAATCGTTGCTCGCCTTCATGGGCGCCGAGATTGAGGTTCGGGAATCTCGTGGTGGCTGTGTGCTTGTGTTGCCCACTAAGACGGTCGATGACCATTTTGTTACCGTGTTCGTAGATCGCAAGGCTGACGATTACTTCCTCGTACATGATGCCGGGAAGACGGCTGCGGAACTGCACGGTCAGGGTGTGCATCTGACTGAGCTGCGCGCCGAGACGTTCTCCCATATGGCAGAGCGTTTCGGCGCCACTTTTGTTGATGGAATGTTCCAAATAGGCTGCCATCAAGATTTACTAACCACATCGGTTTTGGCGATTGGGCAATGTGAGTCGATGGGAACGTGGCACCTGCTAGGGCACAAGCCCGATCTGGCCGATGAACCGATCAGAAATCGTGTCGAGCGCGGCCTGATGATCTGGAATGCGCCTCACCAGTACATCTTAGAGCGCAATGTTCGAGTGCCGGGCAACAAGGCATCTCACGTATTCGATTTTGTAAGCTACCCGAACAATGGCGGGCTGCGGGAGCCGATTGCGATAAAGGTTCTTACTCCGTCCGACGACCCGCTCGGCAAGGCGAGGGAATACGGGTTTCTCGTGCTCGATACAGAAAAGACGTACTTTGAAAAGTGGCTACGTCTCGCAATTCTCGCTAAGGCCGACAGGTGGAGTAGGCCATCCAAGAATCTTGTCGCATCGCTCTCCACTGCTACTCTTGAAGTCGAAGCTGGAGATGAGCCAAGCATTGAGCGACGACTGCCCGACGCTTTGGAGCAACTTGCAGCATAAAAGGCAAACGCGAGGAATTATGAATTCTGATGAGGTTTGAACAGGCAGTATCCGACCAACTTAAGGTGAAGTCGCCTGAGAAGAAACCGAACTCCAAGAAGCCCTAGGAATAAGCCCTAGCAAATCTGTCTCCACTTCAGATTTCGGGATATTCACAATCCGCAAGTCACTCGACTTATTAGTGGGTTTGTGATCGGGATAATTCCGTCTTAAAAAGTCGATTTCGGCGGGTCGTGAAGGGACGCAGCTTTAGAGCCTGCCCTGAACTTGCCGGAAGGGTGCCATTGGGGCACTTCTTATTCAATAGTTCCATATCTATAGATTGATCGAATGTTAAGATGCCCATTGCGGGGCCTGAGATGGCCCTAGAATCGACGAAAGGGCGGGCGGAGGCATCAGGGGGACCGCCTGGAACGCTGGAGCCCGCCAGAACGTCTCTAAACGCCAGCCCGGCGTTTTCCCGATTTGGAACCGGATGCCGGTCAGTAATTCCCGGGAGCACCGAGTAATCCCTCATCGTGATCTCGGTCGATTCCCAATTCGGGGCAGGGGCAGGCTGAGTCTCTCTCCACTGACAACCAGCCCCTGACCCCTAGCCGGGTGCGCCCTTCGGTCTCGGATTTCGAGATCTCGCAGACGCTGGCTTCCCGGCGCAACTTCGACAATCGTGTTCTCAGACAGACTGGCTTTGTTGCCATCCCTATGTGCCGCCCCCGCGGGGCTCAATTTCAATATTGCAGCCTACCCAGCGCTGAAGCGCTGGGCTATCCTGTTCCCGTCCCGCAAGCGGGACTCGATTGCCGCCACTCCACATCTATCCGCCGACCCTGCGGTTGCTAGTTACGGCCAGGAAGTCAACAGAGCCACACTGACTCCAGCGATCCCGGGCTCATCGGCTGTACTGATTTTGCTTTTTCTCGGCATGGCGTTCCAGGCCAAGCTGGATCAGCCGATCCATAAGTTCGGGATAAGAGATGCCGGTCGCCGCCCACATCTTGGGATACATGCTGATCGAAGTGAAGCCGGGAATGGTGTTGATCTCGTTGACGTACATCTTCTTCGTGCGCGGGTCCATTAAGAAGTCGACGCGCGCCATGCCCGCGCAGTCCACCGCCTGGAACGCAGCCACCGCGAGCCGCTGCACTTCCTTTTGCTTGGCCTTGCCGATTTTGGCCGGGATGATGGACTCCGAGCCTTCCACCAGGTACTTGGCGCTGTAGTCGTAGAACTCCTTGATGGGCACGACCTCACCAGCGACGGACGCGATGGGCTTATCGTTGCCCAGCACTGAGCACTCGATCTCGCGCGCCTTACCCTTCTTGCCGCCCACACCCTCTTCAATTACCAGCTTGCGATCGAAGCGCGCAGCCTCGTCCATGGCGGCGGCGAGCTCGCCGGAATCGTGAACTTTGCTGATGCCGACCGACGATCCCAGATTCGCGGGCTTCACGAACACGGGATACTTCAGCGCGCTTTCGATCTGCTTGCGGACTTTCTTTGGCTGCTCGCGCCAGTCGCTGCGCAGGACGGTGACGTGCTTCACGATGGGCAGTCCGGCATTGCGGAAGAGACGCTTCATCACATCTTTGTCCATGCCGGCGGCGGAGCCGAGCACGCCCGCGCCAACGTAGGCAATGTCGGCCAACTCCAGCAAGCCCTGAATGGTGCCGTCCTCGCCGAAGGTGCCATGCAGCACGGGAAAGATGATGTCTACATCCACAGGATTGACGCCGGCGCGGAGCTGGTGAGCATCCGTTTCGAACGGCACAAGGGCAGAATGATTTTCTCCCGGCATGGGCGGTACGACTACGCCCTCGCCACGCGCCAACACTGCCGCGGATTCAGTAGCGTCGGGATCGCCAGCGCGCAAATGCCGCGGCTCAGGAGTATCGGCTGGCGTGCCTTGCAGCAGGCGTTCGGCATGTGAGGCCGTTACCCAGCGGCCTTGCTTGGTGATGCCGATGGGCACTACTTCGTATTTGCTCTTGTCGATTGCGTTCAGGACCGAGGCCGCCGACAGCAGTGAGACTTCGTGTTCGCCGCTGCGCCCGCCAAACAGGACGCCCACCCGGAGTTTCTTCATGAATCGATCTTACCGCCATGGATTTACGTGAGTAGTGACGACTGATAGACATCTCAGCGGCTTTTCGGCGGGGCGATCATTGCGAGCGCAGACCGCGTTTGGAGGCGTACATGGCCTTATCGGCGGCGGCACAGAGTTCCGTGGGGTCGGCGCCATCATCCGGGTAAAGGGCATAGCCTGCACTCACCCCCGCCCGCACCAGTTGTCCTTCGACGCTGAGGGGCTGGACCAATGCCGACTCCATGGCCGAGGCCAGCGCTTGTGCTCCCTCAGCGGTGGCAATTTCGCTCACGATGGTGAACTCGTCGCCTCCGGTTCGGGCGAGCGTATCGGAGGCGCGCATGCGGCTGGAGAGCCTGGCCACCACCTGCTGCAGAACCGCATCGCCAATACGGTGTCCGAAGGTGTCATTGATTTCCTTGAAGTCGTCCAGGTCGAGCAGGAGGACAGCCACCTTGCAGCCGGTGCGGTCGGCACGGGCGAGAGCCTGCAACAGTCGATCTTGCAGCAAGCGCCGATTGGGTAATCCTGTGAGCTCGTCATGGTAGGCCAAGTGTTCGGTGGCCGAGATTTGATCTTCCAGCAGCGTGACAATCATGCCTACGGCCACCAGGTATTTCGGGATGTTCCAAGTCTCGGAGTCAATATGGACCGAGGGTGCGAGCGCTGCCAGGAGTATGAGAGCAGGAAAGGTCAATCCCCAAGCCGCGAAGCCGAAGACAGTAGACAAGACCCCGGCAGAGGGCCGGCGGAAACGATACCAGTAGAGGCCGCCGGCAAACAAATTCATGCCGGCAAGGAAAAGCTGGACTCCATAATCCGGATGGCCGGCGGAAATGCTCCAGCAGATAAGCGCGGCCAGTGCAACTAATGCCAGGCCAATACAGACGACGTACTGAGTGATCCTTTTGTACCAGCTCCATATCATCAGCAACGCGGCTATCAGCCCCAGCACAACTACCGTGTAGTAGAAGCGGTTGGCGCCGACGCCCCATAGCGCTGCGTTGGTATACGCGAGAGCCGGAACCCCCAGCACCACGGCAATCACCAGCTGCCGTCGCCACGTCGTGGCCCGCGGCGCAACGGAGACGACGAAGGCGAGGCTCGCCATCTCCAGGGCGCTCAGCTCAATCGCGCGTTCGGTCCGGGCCAACCAGTCAATCCTGGCGTGAGCGAATTCCACAACCGACCGCAGTAAGATGAAAGCCCATCCCGTCAGCCAAAGACTAACGCGCTGCCTGGTTTGCTGGCGGCGTATGGCCGCAAACACCGTCACCAGGACCGCCAGAGCGATCAGCGCGGGCAGGGCATTGAAATTCAAACGCATGAAAGAGAGCACTCAACTGAAGACCTGAGCAAAAAAAGCAGGTTGCCAAGGTCCTTCGATAGCCTAACACTCAGATTTCGAAGTGCAATGTCGAGTTGGTCACCGAGTCTAGAGGTTGATTAGCGGCGGAGACCGAGGTACCGCAGGGGCTAAAGCCCACGATTTGGCGGCAGCTTTCGGCACGGCTGAAGGCGTGCCCTGACACAAAGCATTTATGAGATGCTTTTGCCGGAGACGTAGCTGTCGCCGCCCCAGACCACGCCATCGCCACCGCTGGTGTCTGAGACTGTGTTGTACATATCGTTCTGAGCGCCAATGGCAAGGATGTTGGCGCCGGTAAAGGCGCGAGCGTGGACACCGTGGATCTTTGCGGAATAGACAGCGGGAGCGAAGATGCCGAAGGTGCCGACGTTGTTACCGTCCAGAGCGCAATTCAGGACCTGAGTACCGTCGGCGGTGTGATAGTTGCCGTGGTTGAGCTCGGCGTCGGCGAAGTTGGCAATGAGCGGAGCAGCGGCGCCGGACAACAGCGTGGTGGGAGAAGTCTGGAGGAACGTGGCCGCGGGACAGTCGATGACGACGTTGGGCGCGCTGACATTGATGCCGGGATTGCCGTTGAAGGTCCAGTTGCCAGCGCCGAAGAGCAGGACGACTGGCTTGTTGATGGCGATGGTGGCGTTGCAGGTCTGTCCCGGGCTGAAGCCGCGCGCGTCAACCGTGCCGCCGGCGGCGGGCAGCGAGCCGATGGCGACGTTGATCTGGGCGCAGGGATCGCTCGAGGGATAGTTGGCGGGATTGGGAATGCCGTTGGTGGTCTGCACGGTAAGGGTGGTGAAGTTGCCGGTGTTGGGTGTGACGTTGCCGATGGGCGGAGGCGAAGAGAAATTTCCGCCGCCTCCGGCGCCGCTGGCATCAACATAGGCCTTGTTGGCTGCGTCGGTGGGATTCTGCGGAGTGGGAACCGACGGAGAGTTGGTGAAGTTCTTCACCCCGGCGACGGTTTGCGCATCGGTGAGATCCATGTAGTGGGAGTCGGCGTACTCGCGAGTGAGAAACTGCGCCGCTTGATTGGCGGGAACCAGGGTGCTGCGAATCGCGCCGATGGTGGTGCTGGCGAGGTTCGGGACCGTCCAATACTCGGAGGCGGTTGAGCCATCGTCAAGCTTGTAGGTAACGCGATAATACGTGCCGGCGGGAGTGGCGCCGCTGTTGGGCGCGAGACTGGCGTTGAACTGTCCGCCTGATCCTAACGTGACGGTGAGGTTACCCGCTGCGATTGGCTGTCCGGCGGCCGTGGTGAAGGCCGACCAGAGAATGACGACGTCGCCTTGCGCGGGAGAGCCGTCGGCGCGATAGACGGTATCCGAGATCTGACACAGGGTGAGGCCGGAGTTGAAGGCGAAGGCGGCGCGCGGAAGCAGGACGGCGAACGCGACGGAGATCAGGACAGAAAAAAACCGCCTTGCAAGGCGGTGAGTGTTCGGCATGGCGAATGCCTCTCTGTTGCCGGGAGAACCGGCTGGTAAGTTGAAGTTTTGTCCCACATTGTGGGAGCACCGTTAATCTTCGGAATGTTCGAGTCTACCTAGCAACGATAATGCGAGTGTCACGAAAAGACGCCCTAGCCAAAAGAAGGCTAGAACGGCACCCAGGGCCCGGGTGGCCGTAAATTCTGATTTAGGTCACGGCGAAGTCCCTCAGCGGCTAAAGCCGCACTGATTTTGCGCATGTACGGACGGCCTGAAGGCCGTCCCCTTCACTTAATAGTTTACGACCGCTTAGCTGCGCGGCTGTTCGGCGGCGGAGTAGGTGCGCATGAAATCTTCGACGCTGTCGACATAGACGGCGGCGAAGTCGACGACCGGACGGCGGGACTCGATCGTGTCCATGGCATTTTCAAGGTCGAAGCCGAGGGCGCGAAGCACCGCCAGCGTCATCATGGGTGCGCGATGAACGCCGGCGGCGCAGTGGATGAAGACGCGGGATTCGGGATCGTCGAGGGCGGCGAGCGCGAAATCCACGCCGCGCTGGAAGAGCGCCGGCGGCTTGGGACGGAAGTCATCATCGGTCGGGTTCCAAAGTACCTGGACACCGTAGGGTTCGGCCAGGCGGGTGTCGTCGAACTCGATCTGCATGTCGATGATGTGGGTGACACCGGCGCGGACTACCTCGATCATTTTGTCATCGTTCCAAATGCCGCCGCCAACAGCGATGCGGTCGGTCACCCACGTCATGTCCATGCGATGGTAGCTCCTCCGCGAAGCCAAAGGTCATTTTACAGATTGGAGAGAGCCATGTCGGGGTCGGGCTCGTCGCAAGGCGGGGCGACGCCGATGCTGCGAAAGAAAGACTCAATCGGATTGGGCGGAACTGTATCCGCAGCCGGAGCGGGAGCAAGCGCGAGGGCGGATGCGGCAGCGGTGGGCTCGTCGTCGTTGGTGGGCAGCGAGTAGACGCCGGCAAACTCGAACAGAGCCTTGGCAGCGTTGTAGTTGCCCGCGAGCGCCAGTTTGATGATGGCGTCGTTGATGCTCAGGACCGAGGCCCAGATGGCGCGCTTGACACGCTCCACAATCCTTTGCCGCGACTTGAGCGAAGAAAATGCGGAAGAGAACTTGTGACGCTTCTCGCCAGGCTGGGAGGCAGAGATTTTTGCGGCCTTGGCGGCGCCGTGGTTCGCGGCCAGAAGTTTCTTGTAGGCGGGGCTGTTCGGTCCGGGCATGGGCGCCTGCTTCGTGGCGGGCGCAGCGGAATGATTGATGAATGGCATGAGGTTGTTCCTTGTGGTAAGTCAGTGGCTAGTGGCTAGTTACTAGTGGCCAGTGATTTAGGGGCTAGGGTCAGTTGCATTCCTCAGACCCTGAGGCGCGCCGGGATGCAAGCCGAACCAAACGGTTAATCGGCAATGCGGTGACGTACCTCGGGGCTGAAGAAAGCAGTAGTCAGTTGCCGGTTGTCAGGTGTCAGCAAGAGGGGACCTTGCTGCCGGAAACTGCTTTCTGAAACGGTGGGCGGCCGCGATCAAGGCGGCTGGCCATTGCCGTAAACGACAAAACCCAGCGCTTGGCTGGGTTTCCGGAACGATCCCGCTAGAGCACCGTTCCTCAATTTCAACTCTAATTTCACTATAGCACATTGGGAGTGATTTTGTTCACATTTTTGGCACTTTATATTCAGTTTAATATCAGCACCTTACGGCTTAGTGTTGCGTTTCTCAGTATTGACATGTAGAAACTACACTCAAAAGTGCGACAGTAGTTTTACGACTTTCATTTTTCGTTCCGTTTTGGGAAATTCGGGGAGCGATTCCCTGCTATGGCATTAAATGGAGTTGTCAGGCTAAACAGTTTGCTGGAAGAATCAGAAAGGCAGATTCCCCGCGGGCTGATAAAGGGGAGGAGAAGCGCTGTCGGCACGACTGAAAAGGCTGCTGAAAAACTCGAAACAGGGCCTGGTGTCGCCGGCTGAAGCCGGCTCAGACTGAGAGACAAACGGCTTAGACGCTGGCCTGAAGGCCAGCTCTACCTGAATTCTCCTTCGCCAGGAGTATTTCCGCAGCCTGTGAGAGTCGTGCCCTGATACAAAGCAAAGCCGTGGGAACGAGGTAATGGAATGCGTTAGCGGCGCGGCTGAAGCCGTGCCCCTTCCCTCGGCTAAAGCCCGCTCGGGATGCCCTGACTCAAGGGCTCGTGATGACAAGAATGAAGGACTTGAACGCGGGCTATAATGCTTCCGGGGCATCGGCCATTCCGAAGTAATCCACGTCATCCGTCAGGTCAAGGAGCAGGGAGCCGTGACCACGCGTCAACCCAAGGTTCACACTCAACTGGGCCGAGCGGCGGTGCAGATCTTTGCCGCCAACGATCGCATCAACCAGATTCTCATCGAACATCTTGACCCTGCCGCCTGGAGAGCCAAACCGCCCGGCGGGGCGCGCAGGATTGCGGCGATCTTCACGCACATGCACAATGTCCGCTGCAAGTGGGTCAGGCTTACGGCTCCGCACTTGAAGATTCCACGACAGCTGAACCGCGCGCACTGCACACCGCAGCAGGCCGGTGCGGGATTGGCCGAGAGTGCCGCTCGCTGCTCGGAGATGCTGGCGGAAGCGCTCGGCGGTAGTGGGGGCCGGGTGGCGAAGTTTCGCAGAGACGGCTGGGCCCAGCCTTGGCCGGTTGGCCCGGAAATGCTGTGCTACATGCTTTCTCACGAAGCCCACCATCGCGGGCAAGTGTGCATGCTGGCGCACCAGCTCGGATTCCCGTTGGCAAATAAGGTGACGTCCTGGATGTGGAATTGGGAAAAGCTGTGGAAAGAGTGCGGGTCGCCTGGAGGCCCAGGCTGCGACTCTTGAGGAAATCTTGATCAAGTCAAGGCAAAGTCCCTCAGTGGCTAAAGCCGCACTCATTTACGGGGCGTTTACGGACGGCCTAAAGGCCGTCCCCTTCGAGAAGCCGGACTTAATCAGAGTTTCCCTAACCTGGGATCACTGAATTCTCTCCTGGAATGTTCTAGGGTTTGCTCGGGCTATAAACTTGCGGGTACGAAAGAATAACACTTAAGCGAAGGAGGCCGGGCATGGCAATTCCGGCGGTGTATCTTGTGGTCGACCTTACCATCAATGAGGGACAGCTGGACATGTTCCGGAGCGTCACACAGGAAATGGCAGCGGGCAGCCAGCGCGAAACAGGCACCTTGGGATACGAATGGTATTTGAGTGCCGACCAGACGCGGTGCCGGCTGATCGAAAGCTACGCGACTGCAGACGATCTGCTGGCGCACTTCACCGGTCCCGTAGTTCAGCAACTTGTGCCGAAACTCATTCAGCACGCGCGGGTCGACCGCTTCGAGGTTCTCGGCGAGCCCGGCCCGAAGGCGGCAGCAATGCTGGCGGGTTTCGGCGCTGAAATCTTTCAGCATTGGCAGGGCTTGAGCCGCTGAGTGCAGCGCTGAGCTACGGCTTCTTGTCCGTTTCACGGGCACCGCTGCATGGCAGTTGCGGCACTCGTGCTAACCTGCACTTCAGGATTGCAACGACCTATGACTCGACTGACCCCACGGCTGTTGGCCCTCATTTTTGGCTGGTTCATGCTCTGGCTTTCCGGCGGTGCTTCTGCGCAGGCGCAAAACTCGGGCGGGCAAAGCCCGGGTATCACCGTGCACGGTACAACCCAGCAAGGCTCGGCGGTTAACATCCAGACCGGAAACCAGGGAGCGGCAAACTCTCCTCTGGCTGCGGCCGACCAGCTCTTCGCGGCAGGAAAGATAGCCGAGGCCGGGGCCGGGTACCAAACCCTCGTCAAGGCCGATCCCAAATCCATTGGGGCGCAGGTGGGCCTGATCCGCTGCTACATGATGGTGCAAAAGTTGGACGCGGCGCAGGCGGCAGCCGACAGCGCAATTGCGCTGCAACCCAACTCGTGGGTGCTGCAACTGACGCTGGGCGATCTGCGATTCGCTGAGGGCAAGATTCCGGAGGCGGAGAAGGCGTACGTCAAGGCGGAGAACCTGAAGCCCGATGAGCCCGCGCCCTATCTCGGCCTGGCGCGGGTGTATCGCGTCTATTCGCTGAATCGCCGCGCGTACGACAACCTGAAGCGCGCGCACGAGGTCGCGCCCAACGAGATTCAGGTGCAGATCCTGTGGTTCAATGCGATTCCGCATCAGGACCGAATCCCCGCGCTGGAGGCGTATCTGGCTGGCCCCGGAGTGAATCCGCAGGTGGGCATGCGGTTGCAACAGTACCTGGCGTTCCTGAAGAAGAATGCCGACGCCCCGACGCACGCCTGCAAGCTGGTAAGCAACGTTTCGGAAACCAACACCAAACTGTATGCGCTTCCCCGGCCCGGAACCGCGCTGGGAGCTTCGGGGCTGGCGGTGAAGATCAACAACCAGGAGACACGGCTGGCGCTGGACACGGGCTCAAGCGGGGTGCTGCTAGGGCGGGCAGCGGCGGAGAAGCTCGGGTTGAAGCGGCTGGCCTACCAGCCGATCATGGGAGTGGGTGACGCAGGGCAGCAGGGCGGATACACCGCAGCGGTGGATCGCATCCGGATCGGCGATTTGGAATTTCAGGACTGCATTGTGCGCGTCACCGAGACCGCCACTCCAGTGACCGGCCAGGATGGCCTGATTGGCCCCGATGTTTTCGCCGCGTACCTGGTGGACATCGACATACCCGGGGGGAAGCTGCGGCTGTCGCCGCTGCCCAAGCGTCCCGACGAGGCTGCCCATCCGGCGGCATTGCGGACGTTGCCGCAGGACAGTCAGGAGTTGGAGAGCGAAGAGAACAGCAATGCTCCAGCAAAAGCGGGGGCGCAGGCGGGGGCCAATTTGCCCAAGGATGCCTACGTCGCTCCGGAGATGGCCAACTGGACCAAGGCGCTGCGCTTCCGCGACCTGCTGCTGGTGCCAACGTTTGTAGACCATACCGGCCCGTTACTTTTCCTGCTCGATACCGGCTCGTTCGCCAACACTCTGTCCACGCGCGCGGCCAGCGAGATCACGCAGATCAGGTCCGCTCCAGGTTTGTCGGTAAGTGGGATGAGTGGTAGCGTCGGCAAGGTTTACCGCGCGGACAAAGCTACGCTGCAGTTCGGGCGCTACGAACAAGACAATCAGGATGTGGTGACGTTTGACTTGACGCCGATATGCAAATCGACGGGCACCGAGGTGTCCGGGATTCTCGGCTTCAATATGTTGCGAATTTTGCAGACAAAGATTGACTATCGCGACGGGCTGGTGGATTTTGTCTATGACCCGGGGCGGTTGCCTAAGCAGATAAAGCTGGGGAAGTAGGGAGCAGTCAGCAGTCAGCAGTCAGCAGTCAGCAATTAGCAGCTAGTAACTAAAAGCTAATTGCTAACTACGGATTGCCATGTTGTTTTGTATCAGGGCACGTGTTTAGACGTGCCGCAAGCTTCTTAACAAGATCGTGGCTTCAGCCCCCGCGGGAGTCTTTGAGGGGGCTGAAGCCACGATCTTTGGGGGTGCTTCGTTCGGCACGACTGAAGTTGTGCCCTGATACGACCGGAACCATTTACTGGGACTGTCGGGCGTCACCAACCCGATGAGGAATTAGCATTACGTTCCACTAATAATCCCCCAATCAATTGCACACCAACTTCCATTGCTCAGTTCCACACCTCCCACTAACTAATTCCACTCGCTAAGCGGTCGCCTACGTACTCCGCTGGAAGAAGGCGAGCAGGTCGGCGTTGATCTGGTCGGCGTTGGTGGCGGGCATGCCATGCGGAAAGCCCGGATAGACCTTCAGCGTCGAATTCTTCAGCAGCTTCGCGGACAGGGGACCCGCGGCGACGATGGGCACAATCTGATCGTCGTCACCATGCATGACCAGCACGGGAATTTCGATCTTCTTCAGATCGTCGGTGAAGTCGGTCTCGGAAAACGCCTTGATGCAGTCATAACCGGCCTTCATGCCTCCCATCATGCCCTGCATCCACCAGTGCTTGCGGATGCCCTCAGAAATCTTGGCGCCGGGACGGTTGTATCCGTAAAACGGCAGCGTGATGTCCCAGTAGAACTGAGGGCGGTTAGCCGCGTATCCCGCCCGCAGGCCGTCGAAGACCGTCATGGGCGAGCCGAGCGGGTTCTTGTCGGTTTTCAGCATGAGCGGCGGCACGGAGCTGATCAGCACCGCCTTGGCCACGCGCTTTGAGCCATGACGGCCAAGATAACGGACCACCTCGCCACCGCCGGTGGAATGGCCGACCATGATGGCGTTCTTAAGATCGAGCGTTTCGAATAGCCCCGCCAGGTCGTCGGCGTAGGTGTCCATGTCGTTGCCGTCCCATGTCTGGCTGGAGCGGCCATGACCGCGGCGGTCGTGTGCGATCACGCGATACCCGCGCTGGCCGAAGAACAACATCTGCCCGTCCCAGTCGTCGGCGGTCAGCGGCCAGCCGTGGGAGAAGACAATTGGCTGTCCGCTACCCCAGTCCTTGTAGAAGATTTGCGTGCCGTCTTTGATGGTGATAAAGGGCATTGAGTTTCTCCTCATATAGGAAGTTTGCTGCCAGGCTTGTTTCGATGACGGGATTTTTGCGTAGGATGCTGCGGGGGAAAAATTATTGGAGTCCCACAATGTGGGATGGCATTGGTGCGTGGGATAGAAAAGCCGATCCCTCGCCGACCGAAGTGGGCTCGTGATGACAAAATTAAGGGAGCCGGTGTCGGCACGCCTGAAGCCGTGCCCTTTCAAAACGAGTAACCGCATTTGCCGGATGTCGGCGCGGCTAAAGCCGTGCCCCTTCAAAGCGGCGCGCCGACAATGCAGCTCATCGGACGGCTCTTACTTGCTCCTAGTTTTTCTTGGCGCTGGGCGGCAGCAGGTTGTTGAGCCGCAGATACATGGCCGCGGCGCTGTAGTGGTCAGCCCAGCCGGCTGCCATGCGCACCAAAGCCGCTCCGCGGGTTCCTGTCTGGCCCTCATACAAAGTGACCGTCTGCCCCAGCGCGCTATCGTCGGCTTTGGCCAGCACCTGTTCGCAATAGGCGAAGGAATCCTTCAGCGCCTTGGTCAACGTGTCCTTCGGATCGGTCTCGCTGAGCTTGACGCTGGGCGCCGGTTCGCCCGCAACCGCCGCACATAGCGAATTATTGGCCTCGGCAGTGTGCATCATCAGGTGCCCAAAGGTGATCTGCTCAGGCGTTGGCTTATAGCTGTACTTGTCGGCCGGCATCTCGTCGGCAGCGCCGGTCAGGTTCTTGGAGAAGCGCGTCTCCATCTGGCGCACCGTGGTGACGATTGGATTGGCAGTATTCGGCGATGATTCCTTGGCCTGTCCCGGCAGGACAGGGACGATAGTCAATAGCATGAGAGTTGTAGCGGCAATATGTTTCACGGGTCACCCCACGCAGAGAGGATACCGCAAATTCGCGGTTCGCTCTTGGCTATTCGCTTTTCGCTGTTCCCCAGAGGGGTTTTGGGCGCGAGGAATCTGCTTTTTAGTGGCCCGGACAAAAAGCATATCCCTCACCGGCTAAAGCCGGTTCGTGATGACAAAAATAAAGGAGCTTGCAACGGCGCACCCGTTCGGCAAGCTCAGGGCATGGCTAAAGCTGCGCCCCTTCAAAACCTCGGCGGCTAGTCTAAAGCTGTATCCATTTCCAAGCCGCAGATGCAGCGCTGAAAGCCTACCCTGAGCTTGTCGAAGGGCGGTGCTCCACCCTCGCTCTGGCGAAAAGCGAGAAGCGAATGGCGAAGAGCGACACTTCCTACTCGCAAAACACGCGAATCCGCTTGCCCGACTTGGTATCCATATCGACGTGAAGCTCGTCCAGCGCCTCCCCGGCGTTCTGCATGAAAAACTTGCTATCGATTCCCTCCATTTGCAATTTCTCCATGACCTTGGGTGGCAGCAGAGTTCCAAGCTTCACTCCCGACCGCACGAAGCTCAGCGGCACGCGGACGTTGACGTCGTCGCCGCCGGGCCGCTCGATCTGCACGCGCAGATACTTCTTGGGAGGCGTGGCCGGCGCGGCCGCATTCGTTTCGCTACCATTACCGCCGCCATTGGCAGTGTGGCTGTCCGGAGTCGCGGCCAGCTTGTCCAGCAGCCGCTCGGCATCGGCGGATGTGATCTTTCCCTCCGCCAGCATGTCCAATACTTTTTTGGTTTCAGCAGACATAACCATCTCCTGTTGCGATTTCAACCAAGTTTCTCCAGGGCGTCCTCAACCGTGATCTCGCCGCGCGAAAGCTGTTCCAGCACGTAGGCCCGCGGCGACGGCGCCTGCATGGACTTGTCCAGCGCCGCCCCAATCGCATTCAGCCGGTTCTTGACCGTGGGATAGCTGATACCGAACAGGCTCTCCATTTTTTTGATGGAGCCGTGATGGCGCACGAATGCCATCACCAACGCCTGATCTTCCAGCGAGAGCTGCGCCAGGGTGGGCAGTTCGATCTGCCCGTCCATCGAGACATTGCAGCCGGGACAGGCCATGCGCGTGATCTTGAAGGGCTGACCGCATTGCGGGCAAGAGGTTTGGGAGGCCATGGTGATGACTAAGTTCTGAGACGATTATGTGATATATGGTTAATTTTGTAAAGTGTAAACTTTAATAAATCAATTTACATATAAATTTATGTCGATAATCTCGGCTTGTGTCACTCCAGCGGATGATCGATGAGCGGCTAAACAAGCTGCCTGAAAAGAATCGTAACTGGGCCTGACGTCGCCAGCCGAAGCCGGCTCGGGAAGACAAGTTTCAAAGGACTTGCAACGGCGCACCCGTTCGGCAAACTCAGGGCATGGCCAAAGCTCAGCCTTTTCAAAACAAAGTCGAAATCGAGTTTTTCAGCAGCCTGTAAAGCCGTGCCCTTCCACCTCTGGCGAAAAGCGAAGAGCGAATGGCGAAGAGCCTCGCGCTAGACTCGCTCCAGCTTTCCTTTGCGCAGGCGGAAGCGCAGGCCGCGCCACTCCACCTCGTTGCCGGCGTAGCTGGCGATCCAGACGAGCAGGGCGATGAAGTCGCGCAGCGGCAGCAGCCACAGATCGCGGACCACGCGCGGGTCTCCCAACACGCCGCGGCCCACAACCACAGCTGAAGTAAACCGCGTTGCGGCGGCGATCGCCAGTATCAGCCAGGTCCACCAGGCAACCGGATCCAGCAGCACGGCGAGTGCGGCCCACACCAGCCCGAAGGTCGCGATCAGTCCGAAGTATTGCGCGGGACGGCGGTCTTTGATGTTGCGCGCCCAGCGCATCTGGTGCAGCCAGAGTTCGCGGAAGGAATAATGCGGCAGCGCGGTTTCGACGATGGTGTCGGCGAGTTCGATCTTGTGGCCGGCGGCGGCGGCGCGCGCGCCGAGTTCGTAGTCGTCGCCTAGGTAGTCGACCAGCGGCTCCAGGCCGCCGATTTCGCGCA
>Ga0302325_10005136_pt1 | contig 29929 bp, 35 predicted proteins | sample Palsa_T0_2_FD_201948 | JGI IMG/M metagenome (GOLD analysis project Ga0302325, IMG submission 201948) | Peat permafrost microbial communities from Stordalen Mire near Abisko, Sweden - Palsa_T0_2 | ecosystem: Environmental > Terrestrial > Soil > Palsa > Peat permafrost | place: Sweden: Abisko...
GCGAGCAGCGCGTCCAATTCGGCGTCGGCGGCGTTCGGTGCGCCGTCCGGCGGCCCCGCGGCCGAGCCCGGCGCTCCGTCGGAGAGGACGAGCGCCGCCGAAACCGACGCGCCCTTGAGGAGATCGGCCCGGTTCATACCGGTTCGGGCGGCCGCCAGCGGAGGTCGGGCTGGCGCGCCGCGCGCGTTTCGTCGATGCGCCCGACCGGCGTGTTGACCGGCGCCGCCAGGACGCGTTCGGGATCGGCGTGCGCGGTCGCGACGATCTCGCGGAAGGCCGCGATGAAGTCGTCGAGCGTCTCTTTGGATTCCGTCTCGGTCGGCTCGATCATCAAGCACTCGGGGACGATGAGCGGGAAGTACACCGTCGGCGCGTGATAGCCGCGGTCGAGCAGCGCCTTGGCCAGGTCCAGCGCGCGGATCCCGGTTTCGCGCTTGAGCGGCTGCGCCGACGCGACGAACTCGTGCCGGTTGATCTCGTCGTACGGAACGTCGATCACGTCGCGGATCGAAGCGCGAATGTAGTTCGCGTTGAGCACCGCCAGCTTGGAGACGGTGGCCAGGCCATCGGCGCCGTTGGCGTACACGTAGGCCAGCGCGCGCACCATGTGGGCGAAGTTCGACCAGAACGACCGCATCGTTCCGATCGCGTCGGGCCGGTCGAAGTCGAGCGCGAAGGTGAGCTCGTCCGTTTCGCGCCAGCCGCTCGACTCCACCGCCGCTCCCGTTGCATCGCACGCGCGCACGACGGGGTTCGGGAGGTACTGGGTGAGATGCGCGGCGACGCCGACCGGTCCGGCGCCCGCGCCGCCGCCGCCGTGCGGGATGGTGAACGTCTTGTGCAGGTTGAGGTGCATGAGGTCGAAGCCCATGTCTCCCGGCCGCGTGTTGCCCATCAGCGCGTTGGCGTTCGCGCCGTCGTAGTACATCAGACCGCCGGCCGCGTGAACGACGTCGGAGACGTCGTGGATGCGCGGTTCGAACAGCCCCAGGGTGTTCGGATTGGTCATCATGCAGACCGCGGTCTCAGGTCCGACCACCTTGCGCATCTCGTCGGGATCGACGCGCCCGCGCGCGTCGGATTTGAGCGAGAGCACCTTGTAACCGACCATGGCGGCCGAGGCCGGGTTCGTGCCGTGCGCCGTGTCGGGCACGATCACGACGTGGCGCTGCGCCTCGCCCTTCTGCTTGAAGTACGCTTTCACGATCAGCAGCGCGGCCAGCTCGGCGTGCGCGCCCGCCGCCGGGTTGAGCGAGAACGCGGCCATGCCGAACAGTGACGCCAGCGCGCGCTCGAGCTCCCACATCACCGCCAGCGCGCCTTGCGCCAGGCGGTCGGGCGCAAACGGATGCACATCGCGCAAGGCCGGAACGTTGGCCATCGCGTCGTTGATCCGCGGGTTGTACTTCATCGTGCACGAGCCCAGCGGATAGAAGGCGGTGTCGATCCCGAACGTCTTCTGCGACAGCCGGGTGAAGTGACGAACGACGTCGAGCTCGGTGTTGTCGGGCAGCGCCAGCTCGTCGCGCAGCGCGCCCGCGGGCAGCAGTGAGTCGAGCGCCGCAGCGTCGGGCAAGTAGCGGTTGGCGCGCCCGACCTGGCCGGTCTCGAAGATCAGCGGCGTCTCAAACGCGGGCAGCGGCACGGGCCGGAATCTCCGAGAGGGCGGCGGCGAGCGCATCGATCTCGGCCGCGGTGGTGAGCTCGGTCGCGGCCATCAAGATGCAGTCGGCCAGCTCCGGATAGAAGCGGCCCAGATCCAGACCGCCCACGATCCCGCGCCCTTCGAGCGCGGCCAGCACGTCGGCCGCGCGGCCGGGGACGCGCACGACGATTTCGTTGAAAACCGGCGCTTCGAAGCGGCGCGCGTAACCGGCGACCGCGCTCACGCGGCGGGCGAGCTCCTGTGCGCGCGCGACGTTGAGCGCCGCGCAGTTGCGCAATCCGGTCCGGCCCATCGCGGCGAGATAGATCGTCGCGCACAGCGCGCAGTGGGCCTGGTTGGTGCAGATGTTCGAGGTCGCTTTCTCGCGCCTGATGTGCTGCTCGCGCGCCTGCAAGGTGAGCACGTACGCCGTACGGCCCTCGCTGTCGACGGACTTGCCCGCCAGACGCCCGGGGATGCGGCGCAGATGCGCCTCGCTCGCCGCGATGAAGCCGACGTGCGGGCCGCCGTAGGCGATCGCGTTGCCGAACGACTGCGCCTCGCCGACGCAGATCTCGGCGCCCCACGACGCCGGCGTCGCCAGCGCGCCCAGCGACATCGCCTCGGCGACGACGCCGATGACGACCGTTTTCGTCGCCCGGATTCGCTCGGCCGCGCCGGGCGGCAGCGCGTCGATCGCGCCGAAGAAGTTCGGCGACTGGACGACGACCGCGGCGTAGCGCTGTTCGGCCAGCAGCGCGTCGAGCGTGCCCAGGTCCGTTCGCCCGTCCGCGGCGTACGGAAGCTCGTCGACGGTGAGCTCGAGGCCTTCGGCGTAGGTGCGCAGCACGGCGCGATAGTTGGGATGCACGGCGCGCGAGACGAGCACGCCTTTGCGTCCGGTCGCGTTGACCGCCATGATCACGCCTTCGGCCAGCGCGGTCGCGCCGTCGTACACCGACGCGTTGGCGACGTCGAGGCCGGTCAGCAGCGCGATATACGTCTGCCACTCGTAGATCGCTTGCAGGTAGCCCTGCGACACCTCGGCCTGATAGGGCGTGTACGACGTCAAGAACTCACCGCGCATTGCGAGCGCGCCGACGACGGGGGGAATGTAATGGCGGTATGCGCCGGCGCCGAGGAAGGAGGTGAACTCGCCGGCGGTCGTGCGCTCCGCGAAACGGCGGAAGCGCGCTGCGATCTCGATCTCGCTGAGCTGCGGCGTCACCTCGACCGCGCCGCGCGGTGCGATCGCGGCCGGCACGCGGACGAGATCGTCCAGTGAGTCGACGCCGATCACCTGCAGCATCGCCGCGATGTCGCGGTCGGTGTGCGGCGTGTACATCAGTAGCGGCTCACTCGCTGATGAGCTGTTGGTACTGTTCGGGCGACATCAGCTCGGCGGTCTGGTTCACGTCGTCGAGCTTGACCTGGAACAGCCAGCCATCGCCGTACGGATCGCGGTTGACGAGGGCGGGGTCGCCGTCGATCGCCGAGTTGATCTCGACTACCTCGCCGCCGACCGGCGAGTAGATGTCGGAGACCGCCTTCACCGATTCGACCACCCCGATGCTGCTCGACTGCGCCAGCGCCGCACCGACGCGCGGCAGCTCGACGTAGACGATGTCGCCCAGCGAATCCTGGGCGTAGTCGGTGATTCCTATCGTGGCGACGTCACCGCCGAGCTTCACCCATTCGTGTTCCTTGCTGTAGAGCAACCCAGCCGGTACGTTCGCCATGTCGTTGCCTAACCTACGGAACGGGCCGGGCGAGTCCTGGTGTGTCGCCTGACGGCGACACTCGCGTTCGGCCTGCGGCCGATCCGCCCTCAAGCCACGACCCTCAGACTTTCGGACGCTTGTAGAACGGCAGCGGCGTGATGGCGGCGCTGTGCATCGCCCCGCGCACTTCGACGTCGACCCGATTCCCTTCGGCCGCGTCACCCGGCTCGATCAACGCGGTCGCGATGCTCTTGCCGAGCGACGGCGCGAACGACCCGCTGCGGACCTCGCCGGCGCGCTCTCCGTGCGCGAACACGGCGTAGCCGGCACGCGCCGGCACACGGCCCTCCATCACCATGCCGGCGATTCGCGGGTAATCGCCGGCGTCGCGCTGCGCCTCGAGCGCGGCTTTGCCGCGAAACGCCGGCTTGTCGAACTTGACCGCCCAGGCCAGTCCTGCCTGGAGCGGCGTGATCTCTTCGGTCAGCTCGTGCCCGTACAGCGGCATTCCGGCTTCGAGTCGCAGCACGTCGCGCGCGCCCAGCCCGCACGGCTCGAGACCGTGCGCGCGGTTTTCGGCCAGCAGCAGATCCCAAACCCCAGTCGCGTCTTCGGACGGCAGGAACAGCTCGAAGCCGTCCTCGCCGGTGTATCCGGTGCGCGCGATGACGACCGTCGGGCTCGTGCCGCGCACGCGCGTCTCGGCGCACGAGTAGTACTTCATCGCGCCGAGGTCTGCTTCGACGTAGGGCTGCAGCCACTCGATCGAGCGCGGCCCTTGGATCGCGATGAGCGCGCGCTCGCCGTGCAGGTTCTGCAACGTCACGTCGCCCGAGCGCTCGGCGTTCACCAGCGCCCACATCTTGTCGGCGTTGCCGGCGTTGACGACGAGCAACCAACGCTCGTCGTCCAAGCGGTAGAAGATCACGTCGTCGTGCGCGCCGCCGCGCTCGTTGGTGAAGATGTTGTAGCGCGCCTGACCGGGCTTCATGTTGGCGACCTTGTTGACCGTCAGCGACTCCGCCCACGCGCCGACACCGTCGCCGCCCAGCGCGAACTGCGCCATGTGCGACAAATCGAACAGCCCGGCGCGCTTGCGGACCGCGTCGTGCTCCTTGAGCACGCCGGCATACTGCACCGGCATCTCGAACCCGCCGAACGGCACCATCCGCGCGCCGGCCGCCAAATGGGCGTCGTGCAGCGCGGTCAGGCGCAGTGCTCCCGAAGCGTCTGTGGTCATCGCGTCGTTTCGGGTGCTACGCGAAGACGTCGCCGTCCTTTGCCAGCTCGCGCCGCAGGTAGAGCGGGAGCGCGAACAGCCGGCGGTGCGTCTCGGCGTCGTAGAACCAGCTCTCGCCGCGCAGCGACCGCACGTACGCGTCGATCCGCTCGGGCGGCGTCGCGGCGACGTCGTGCTCGTCGCTGCAGGCCAGGAAGGCCCAGTCGTTGTCGAAGGCGGGGACGTGGGTGTAGAAGCTGCGCACGAAGCGGAAGTGCCCGCGCAGCGAGCGCGCCATCTTGGCGTGCAGCGCCATGTTGTGGAAGCCGGCCGTCGACGCTTGCAGCACGTACACGCCGCCGGGCACCAGTCGCGCTTTGATGTCGCGGAACACCTCGCCGTTGAACAGCGGGAACGACGGCGAGTCCGGCAGCGGTTCGGTCAGATCGCTGATCACGACGTCGTACAGACCGGCGTCGTCCTTGAGGAAGCGCAGCGCGTCGCCGATGATCAGCCGCGCGCGCGGATCGTCGAACGCGCCGTCCGACCACTCGGGCAGGTAGCGCTTCGCCAGCTCGACCACGTCGCCGTCGATGTCGACCATCGTACAGCGCCGCACCGTCGCGTCGCGCAGCACTTCGCGCAGCGTGGCGCCCTCGCCGCCGCCCAGGATCAGCACCTCGGCGCGCTCGTTGGCCGCGGCCATGGCCGGATGCACGAGCGACTCGTGATAGATCTTCTCGTCGGCCTGCGACGACTGCGTGTCGCCGTCGAGCACGAGCAGCTTGCCGAACACCGCCGTGCGCAGCACCGCGACCGACTGGAACGGCGTGCGTCCCGAGTAGAACGTCTCCTCGATCGCGTGCGCGTGCAGCTCGGTCGGGGCGAACTGCTCGGTATACCACTGATAGTGCTCGGTCTTGGGCATGGCGTCGGTGCGGTTGGGCGGCCGGAGACGATGCCCTTTTTGCGCTGCGCCGTGAAAAGAGGGAGCCCGCTGCTGGCGCAGCGGGCTCGATTCTCCCGTTTCGTCCCGGATGCGAGGTTAGGCCGAAGCCAAGAACTCGCGGGTGTCGTGCTCGGTCGTGACGACGTGGGTGTACCGGTTCGGACCGGATTCGACCCCACGTTTCACTTCCGTGGTCAGCATGGTCGTGGCGCCCATCGCCTCTGCGGCATACGCGCAGGCGGCCCAGGGATCGGTGTGGTCGCCGCAGGTGTAGAAATCCATCGCTGCATAGCCGGTCTCCGGCCAAGTGTGGATCGACAAGTGCGACTCTTGGATCACCACCACCCCACTGACGCCTTGCGGCTGGAAGCGGTGGAAGGCCGTCTCGATGATCGTCGCATTGGCCGCTCGCGCGGCGTTCTGCATCATCTCGCGGACCACGTCGACGTCGGTGAGCTTGGCTGCGTCACAGCCGGACAGCTCGCAGACGATGTGCGTGCCGAGTGCTTTCAATTTTTGTTCGACTCCTCGGGTTCGGTTGGGAGAATCCCACCTCCAGGCGTGTCGTCCAGCGTGTGCGGTACACCGTCTCGCCGTCGACCTATCAGCAGACTCTTGCCGGCACGGTCTCCTTTGGACCGAACGGACGTTCCACTGCGAGGGCGCGTAGGGCGCGCCGTCCCCTAAACCGACTGCCGTACCCCACGCTCATAACGCACGTGGGGTTCGTGAAGTCCGTCGCAGATGGTACCCCCTCGGGGTCGGCTTGTAAATAGCTTTCCCCGGACGGTGCGGAAAGCCGCGCCTACCGGCCGAAGCATCTGAGGAGATGCAGACCACCGCCTCGGCCACGCTCGGTCGCGACTTGGCGCGCGCGGGACGCCTCGATGAGGCGCTCGCCGCGTTCCAGGCCGCCGTCGCGGCCGACGCCGGGGCGCTCGAAGCCCATCTCGGCATCTACGAGGTGGCCCAGATCCTGCGGCGTCCCGAGTTGGCGCTGGCACACCAGCAAGCGGCCATCGCCCTGGCCCCGATCCACTCGACCCTCGCTCGGGAGCGCGAGGACTACGCCCTGCTGGTGCCTTGCGCGCCGGGCCTCTACGAAGCGAACACGCCGGTCGACCTGCTGTTCGATCCGCGCCATGTGAGCCTCCACCGCTGGTACGTCGACCCCGGTCGAGCGGTCCCGCCGCTGCCCCGCCACGACGCCGTGTTCGTGGCGGTCGGCGAGTCGGACAAGGTGCGCGCGCATCTCGCCGCGGTCGCTCGCTTCCTCGAATCGTCCGTTCGGCCGCAGCTCAACCGGCCGAGCGACATCGCACGGCTGGCTCGGGTGACGCTGACCGAGACCTTCGCCTCGGCCCGCCACGCGCGTGTCGTCGCGACGACGCGCATCGCGCGCGAGCGCTACGCCGCCGAGGGCTTCGCCTATCCGCACATCGTGCGCCCGGTCGACTCGCACGGCGGACACGGGCTCGCGCGCATCGACGACACCGCCCAGCGCGACGCCTACCTCGCCGGGCAGGGCGCAGCGCAGCTGTACGTCGCGCCGTTCATCGACTACTCCGGTGCCGACGGGCTGTTCCGCAAGTACCGGATCGTGTTCGTCGACGGAGAGCCGCTGCCGTGTCACCTCGCGATCTCGCCGCACTGGATGGTGCACTACTACAACTCGCCGATGGCCCGGAACGCTTGGATGCGCGACGAAGAAGCGGCTTTCATGGCCGACATCGGCAGCGTCTTCCACGGTGACCTCGCGGCCGCGCTGCGCGAGACGGCTCAGCTGCTGGCACTCGACTACGTCGGGATCGACGCCGCGATCGACCGTGACGGCAAGCTGCTGATCTTCGAGGCCGACAACGCGCTGATCGTCCACCTGCTCGACGATCCCGTGATGTACGCGTACAAGCACCAGTACGTCCCGCGCATCTACGCCGCGCTCGACGCGCTGGTCCGCCGCCGGATCGGGCTCAACGCGGCGTGACGCGCGCGTCGCTGGATCCGAGCGACTGGGATGCGTTTCGCCGCACGCTGCACGACGCGGTCGACGCGACCGTCGACGAGCTCGCGGCAGTGCGCGACGGGCCCGCGTGGCGTCCGGTTCCCGACGCGGTCAAAGTGCAGCTGCGCGAGCCGCTGCCGCGCGAAGGGGAGCCGCTCGAAGCGACGTACGCGCGCTTCGCCGAGCTGATCGCGCCGTATTCGACCGGCAACCGGCATCCGCGCTTCTTCGGCTGGGTGCACGGCGCCGGAACGCCGGCCGGGGTGCTGGCCGAGCTGCTCGCCGCCGCGATGAACTCCAACGTCGGCGGGCGCGAGCACGCGGCGGTCTACGTCGAGCGCGAAGTGATCCGCTGGTTCGCCGAGCTGTTCGGCTTCCCGGTGAATGCAAGCGGGATCCTGACCAGCGGCACCTCGATGGGCAACCTGCTGGCCGTCGTCGCAGCGCGCGACGCGGCGCTCGGCCCCAGCGCGCGTGCGGCCGGAATCGGTGGGGCGCGGTTGACCGCCTACGCGGGTACCGGCGTGCACGACTCGGTCGCCAAGGCGCTGCGCACGGCCGGACTCGGCGAGGATGCCTTGCGGCTCGTTCGGCTCGACGACGCGCTCGCGATCGACGTAGGCGCGTTACGCGAACGCATCGCCGCCGATCGCGCCGCGGGTGCGCAGCCATTTCTCGTCGTGGCGACCGCCGGCAGCGTCGATTCGGGCGCGTTCGACCCGCTCGGCGCGCTGGCCAATCTCTGCGCGGCCGAAGGACTGTGGCTGCACGTCGACGGCGCGTTCGGCGCGCTCGCGGTCGCGAGCCCGGTCCACGCGCACCTGGTCGCCGGCATCGAGCGCGCCGACTCGCTGGCCTTCGACGCACACAAGTGGCTGCACGCGCCGTACGCCGTCGGCTGCGTCCTGTTCCGCGACGAGCGGGCGCATCGCGCCGCGTTCGCATCGGAGCCCGAGTACCTCGGCCGCGCCGAGCGCGGTACCGCCGCGGGTGCGCCATGGTTCACCGACTACGGCCTCGAGCTGTCGCGCGAGTTCCGCGCGCTCAAGGTCTGGTTCACGCTGCGGCACTTCGGGATCGATCGCCTCGGCGAATCGATCGCGCGCACCTGCGAGCTGGCGACGACGTTGGCGGGCTACGTCGACGGTGCCGACGATCTCGAGCTGCTCGCGCCGGTGGCGCTGAACGTCGTGTGCTTTCGCTTCCGGCGCCCCGGCCTCGACGACGCCGAGCTCGACCGGCTGAACGAGGCGATCGCGGTCCTGGTTCAAGAGAGCGGGATGGCGGTGACGAGCACGACGCGGATCGGCGGACGCCGCGCGTTGCGCGCGTGCATCGTCAACCACCGCACCGACGAGCTCGACTTGGACATGTTGCTGATGGCGGTTCGCACGGCGGCACGAACGCATTTGGCGGGGCCCACGGCGTGACGTCGCCGCTCGTCTCGATGCTCACGCCGCAGGACGTGGCGTCACGACTCGCGTTCGGTCAAGAAATCGACGATCTCATGCGCTCGTCGTTGCCGTGGGCGGCGCGGTTCTCGGATCCTCCGATCTCCGGATTCGTCGTCGGGGCCGTGGCACTCGGCGGATCCGGTGCGCTGTACGCCGGCGCGAACCTCGAATTCACCGGGATGCCGCTCGCGGCGAGCGTCCACGCCGAGCAGTCAGCGGTAACGAACGCGTGGCTGCGCGGCGAACGCGAGGTGACGGCGATTGCCGTCACGGCGACGCCGTGCGGCCACTGCCGCCAGTTCCTGATGGAGCTCGGCTCGCCCGAACGGTTGACGATCCTCATCCCCGATCGCCCGCCGACCACCCTCGCCGAGCTGCTGCCCGCGGCGTTCGGCCCGCGCGACCTCGGCGTCAGCGGCGGCATGCTGGCCAACGGCGCGATCGAGCTGAGCGCCCGCATCGATGATGACGACGTCTTGGGCCAAGCCGCGCTCGGTGCGGCTCGAGCATCCTACGCCCCGTACACCCGCGCCCATGCGGGAGTCGCGCTCCAAACCGCCGACGGCACGATCGTCACCGGCCGCTACGCCGAAAGCGCAGCCTACAATCCTAGCCTCCCAGCGCTGCAATCGGCACTCGTCGATCTGAGATTGCGCCGCATCGAGCGGTCGTCGATCGTTTCCGCCGTCATGGTTGAGGAAGCCGGCCGCACAAGCCAGCTTGCGGCCGCCGAATCACTGCTCTCGTCCGTCAGCAGAGCTAATGTACGCTACATCGGGTGCGCGCAGAGTACGTCCGGCGCCTAAAGTCAGCCCGGCGTTGCGACAAACTTCGCGAAGTCTAATCGATGATCGGGAGCTCTTCGGCAGTCGCCGCCTCGAGAGCAACTGCAGCATCGCGCGCACGAACTGTATCAATTAGACACGCGCGAACGAAGCGCTTCTCGTCGAACTCCAAGTCTCGCCCTGCAGTCTCCCGCGAAAGCTTGAGCAATTGTCGATCATATGCGTATGGGATCGATCGTTGGGCGTCATATACGGTTAGGATCTCGCGCAAGTCAACGTCGGTCAAACCTGCGACGAAAGCTGATAAGGCGAGACTGAACGGTACAGCCGCATCCACAAAAGTGGCTGGTACCGGCCATGCGATCACGGCCGTCGTCTGAGCCAGCGGAGCGGAGACTCCCTTGTCGACTGCAGACGGCGTCGTTTGTGCGGAGGCAGAAGACACAGTCGGCATACCAACCGTCGGCGAGATCGCACTTAACGGCAGGATGGTCGGCGACACGAGCGGGACAATCGACAAGAACGACGCAACTACGTCTTCCTCCCAAAGCGTGCGTGTGTCGGCTTCGCCAACGAGCGATTGCGACTGCGAAGGGGATTTTGCCCGTGGACCGTTGAGGCCGAGCAGGTGAACCCGAATACCGTATGCTTGCGCGACCTGCACACCAACCCGTAGGTCTTCGTCGCCTGACATCAGTACGGCCGAATCGATCGCGCGATTGTGCGCGAGCTGAATGAGGTCCGCGATCAGAAGTGAGTCAACACCTTTTTGCTCGTTGTACGCATTAATGACGCCTAGGCGCATTTTCACGTTATTAAGTTGGCCAAGCCGAATGTGGCCCGCGTTGACGCCTTTCCCTGGCGAGGCGTCGTACCAGTATATCCTTAGGAGCGAACCCGTTCCGCCACAGGCCTCCGCGAAGGCCGAAAGTAGATCAACGGCCTTCGACTCATCCAATGATATGCGTGTACGGACTACTTTCGCGCCGGTCAGGACTTCCGAGCCCTGCGCGAACAAATAGCCCGCGTCGACGAATACAGCTATACGTCCCATGAAAACCTCAATTGTTAAGATTCATTGGGAAGCTCGTAGAACGAACTTCCCTAGTAGGCCGACCACCACGGGTAGATAGCTCGGGCAGTGGGCGTAGATAGAATACCTGGAAAGGTCGCCTGCTGTCAAAGCCGGTGCCGGAGACCGGACAGGGGTCAGCTCGGCTAAGCCGTGCCCACCAAGCACCTCGGGGACCAACGCGCCGCCTAATAGGCAAGAATACTAGTTTGGCCAAACGGTCGCTTGCCTTGTCGTTTCATCATTGAGCAGCGCCACGATCCAGGAGTCTGGTGGGTTAGAAAGTACAGATAGCTCTGCACTATCTTGACCGAGGCGGTGCAGAGCCGATACGCTGGGAGATCGATGGCTGCTACGACTGAATCCCTGATCGAGGAATACCGGCACGGATTCCACGATTCCGAGGAAAACTACGCGTTCAAGTCCGACAAGGGCCTGAACCGCGAGATCGTCGAGCGCATCTCGTCGATGAAGAACGAGCCGGCTTGGATGCTCGATTTCCGGCTGCGCGCGTACGACACGTTCCGGGCCAAACCGATGCCGACGTGGGGCGACACCGCGCTGCTCAACGACATCGACTTCGACAACATCCGCTACTTCGTCAAAGCCGGCGAACGGACCGAGCAGAACTGGGACGACGTCCCGGACGACATCAAGCGCACCTTCGACAGGCTCGGGATCCCCGAGGCCGAGCGCAAGTTCTTGTCGGGCGTCTCGGCGCAGTACGAGTCCGAGGTCGTCTACCACTCCGTCATCGAGGAGCTCGAAAGGGACGGCGTGATCTTCTGCGACATGGACACGGCGCTGCGCGAGCATCCCCACATCGTCAAGAAGTACCTCTCGACCGTCATCCCGATTCAGGACAACAAGTTCGCCGCGCTCAACTCGGCGGTGTGGTCGGGCGGCTCGTTCGTGTACGTGCCCAAGGGCGTCGAAGTCAAGATGCCGCTGCAGGCCTATTTCCGGATCAACACCGAGAACATGGGCCAGTTCGAGCGCACGCTGATCATCGCCGACGAAGGCTCGAAGGTCCACTACATCGAGGGCTGCACGGCGCCGCAGTTCTCGACCTCGTCGCTGCACTCGGCTGTGGTCGAGCTGATCGCGATGGAAGGCGCCTCGATCCGCTACACGACGATCCAGAACTGGTACCGCAACATCTACAACCTGGTCACCAAGCGTGCCGTCGCGTACAAGAACGCGACGGTTGAGTGGGTCGACGGCAACATCGGCTCGCGGCTGACCATGAAGTACCCGGCGATCTACCTGATGGGCGAAGGTGCCCGCGGCGAGATCCTGTCGGCGGCATTCGCCGGTGAAGGCCAGCATCAGGATGCGGGCGCGAAGGTCATCCATGCCGCGCCGAACACGACCTCGGTCGTCACGAACAAGTCGGTCACCGCGCACGGCGGCAAGACGACGTATCGCGGCCTGGTCGAGATCCACGCGGGCGCCGTCGGCGCGAAGACACGCGTGAAGTGCGACGCGCTGATCATGGACGACAAGTCGTCGTCCGACACGAAGCCGACCATGAAGATCGACGAGCAGCGCTCGACGGTCGAGCACGAGGCTTCGGTCTCGAAGATCGGCGAGGAACAGCTGTTCTACGCGATGAGCCGCGGGCTCAGCGAGGCCGACGCGACGGCCATGATCGTCAACGGCTTCTTCGACTTCTTCGTCAAGGAACTGCCGATGGAATACGCCGTCGAGCTCAACCGCCTCATCAAGCTCGAAATGGAAGGCTCCGTCGGCTAACGGCGGCGGATCGGCCGAAGGCCAGCCTGTCCTGAGCTTGGCGAAGGGCGAGTGTTCGCGCACTTTGCGCGAACACACTACGGGGTGGCGACTCGGTAGAGGAACCCGACGGTGAGCGGCGGGTGCTCGGTGTTCGAGTCGGCAAGGGCGGCGTCGAGCGTAGCGCGCTGCGCGTGACCGTCGACGACGGCGTCGAAGCGCACGCGGCTCGCGCCCGGCTCCGAGCCCATCCGGAACCAACCGTCCGCTAGGGGAACCAACGGCGTCCCATCGTCGAGCACGAGCGCACCGTGCACGAGTTGCACGCGAATCGATCCATCATATGGATGCCCGCTGAGGGTACGATAGTGGCCCGGATAGGCGACCCACGCTGCGGGCGAGTGTCGCGCGCTCGGCCCACGATACGCGGCCGTCTGGTACCAGCGGCCGTCCGCAACGAGTGCCGTCGCGCGATGCGCCGCGCGGTCCGGCACGAACCGGACGCCACTGAGCTGCAGGCGCGGGATGTCGGTCCAAAAGATGCCGGCGCCGGCAGGCAACAGCGGGTGCTGCTCGCCGTTCGCGACGAGCATCAGCCGATCGCGCCGCGGCGCGACGACGGTCAGCGCGGCTCCGTCCGCAGCGCGGTACGTCCCCGCGAAACCGCGCGCGTTCTTCACCTGAGCCGGATCGGTCGCGGCCTCGAGCTTCGGGAATGCCGCCCCGCGATGCGCGGCGCGCAGCACGCGCAGCGCGTCCTCGACGATCGCGCACGGACGATCGGCGAGGTAGCCGACGTTGGTCAGCGCGACGGCGGCGAAACCTTGGGTCAGGTCGGCCTCCATGCACGCTGTGTACGGCCCGGTCCCGCCCGTGTGTCCGACGATGCGGTCGCCGCTGAGGGTGTGCACCGCTAAGCCGTAGGCGTAGCGCTCGTACAATCCCGGCACGCCGCCGGTCCCGGCTTTGGCGGCCGCGGTCGTCAGCAGCGCATAGGACGACGGCGAGAGTACGCGCACGCCGCCGTCGGTGATTCCGCCGCGCAGAATCATGCGCGCATACTTCGCCATGTCGCCGGCGGTCGACAGCACCGAGCCGGCGGCGTCCACGTATTCAGTCGGCGGAAACGGCCCGAGGTCCCAGGAGCGCGGATCCGCGATGCGATCGTCGTAGCGCGGGAGATAGCCGGTCGCCGATGCGGCGAGCGTCGCGACGGTCCAGTCGGTGAAGCTCGCGGTCATTCCGATCCGCTCGAGCACGCCGGCGCGCACCGCGTCACTCCACGGGCGGTGGTCGACGGCCGCGACGATCTCGCCCAGTGTCTCGTAGCCGATGTTCGAATACGACCACTGGGTGCCCGGCGCGAATCCGGTCTGAATGTCGCGCAGCGCGAGGACGTCGAACGGCGCGCCCGCGCCGACGACGCCGTCGGGCAAACCGCTGGTGTGGGTGAGCAGATCGTGCGGCGTGAGCGCGCGCCAGCGCGTGCGCACCGAGAACCACGGCAGATAGCGCGTCACCGGCGCGTGCGGATCGAACGCGCCGCGATCGCGCGCTTGCAGCAGCGCGATCGCCGTCATCGACTTCGTGATCGAACCGATGCCGAAACGCGTCTGCGGCGTCACCGGATCGCTGTTCTCCAGGTTCGACGCACCGAAGGTGAGCACCGCGATCGTTCCGCTGCGGTCGGTGAGCGCGAGCGCCATCCCGGGCGCGTGCTGGCGCCGCATCGCTTCGGGCGCATCGGCCGCGATTCGCGCGACCGCCGCCTGGTAGCGACCGTCGGGGGATGCGCTCTCCGCGCCGGCGGCCGGCGCGAGCAGCGCGCAGGCGGTGAAGAACGCGCAGCAGCGCGCGACGGCAAAGCGGCTCGGCATGACAAGTCCTACGCGCGCGGGGCGGCGGGGACCTACGCTGTTTTTGGGAAGACGAACACGTGCGAGTCAGACCGTTTCTCGTCGCGACCGGTGCCGTCGCCGCCGCCATGTTGCTCGCGCCCGCTCCGACGCGCGCAGCGAAGATCTGCCTGTTCTCGGTGCCGGTCGTCATGGTCGACAAGGTGTTCTCGGGGACGGCCAAGGCCGGCGAGCCCTTTCGTTTCAAGGTGTCGCAGGACTCGACGCTCGACGACGGCACGCAAGTTCCCGAAGGAACGATCGGTTACGGGATCATCAGCGAGGCGAGCGCCGCGAGTCGCGGCAACAAGGACGGGCTGATCGCGCTGGAGCCGCGCTATCTCGTCGTGCCGAAACCCAACGGCGGCTTCATGCGCGTTCAGGTCACCATGAACCCGACGCTGCCCGTCGTCTGGACGCCGAACGTGCCCCTGCTCAGGGCGGCGGCCAACGACCTGCCGATTCCGGGGATCATCATGAGCGGCGTCAACTCGGTGCGCTGGGGCCGCAACATCACTCTGGGAAGCGGCTTCACCTTCAGCGTGCTCGCGGTCGACAACCTCGCCCGCGGACCGGTCTGCTAAGCGGTTATTTGACGCCTAGCAGCTCGACGTCGAAATCGAGCGTCGCGTTGGGCGGGATCACACCGTTGCCCGCGCCGCGCTCTCCGTACGCCAGCGAAGGCGGACAGACCAGTTTGCGCCGCCCGCCGACGCGCATCGTCGCGACGCCTTCGTCCCAGCACGGGATCACTTTGTGCGCGCCGAGCGGGAACTCGAAGGGCTCACCGCGGTCGCGCGAGCTGTCGAACTTCTTGCCGTTCGGAAACGTCCCGATGTAGTGCACGACGGCGGTCTGACCGGGCTTGGGCAGCGCGCCTTTGCCGACTTTGAGATCGGTGTACTGCAGGCCGTCGGGCAACTTGACCACCTTGGCCGGCATGGTCCGCATCGCGCTGGTCTGGTAGGCCGTGCTGGTGGCGGCGACGACCGGAAGGGGCGCGGCGAGCAGCAATGCGAGCACGAACGGCACGGGACGTTTCATGCCGGCCGCCTTCGCGAACGAGGCCGCGCTCCCCGGCCGACGAACGAACCGGCGTGGCAAGTGTAGTCGCAAAGCGCAACGAGATTCCGCCGGGCTCGACCAAACGCGTGGTGGTCGACGGAACGCCGCTGTTGATCTGCAACGTCGACGGCGACTTCTACGCGATCGAAGACGTCTGCACGCACGACGGCGGTCCGCTCGATCAGGGCGAGCTCGAAGGGAACCGCATCATGTGTCCGCGGCACGGCGCGCTGTTCGACGTCACCAGCGGCGCCGCGCTGACACTGCCGGCGGTCATGCCGCTCGAAACCTATTCGGTCAGCACCGAGGGGGACGACGTCCTGGTCGAGGTTTAGGGAGCCTCAACGCCTCAGACGTGCTCGTCGGGATCGGCGCGGTTCATGTCGCGCTGGTCGTCGCGATTGGGGTCCTCGTCGGAGTCGGCGTAGACGACCTCGGGCGTCAGCGAGATTCCGGCCGCGTCGGCTTCGAGGCGGGTCAGCGGCTCTTCGTCGTCGGCCTGGGTGCGGAGCTGGCGGGGCATCCCCGAGTCCGGATGGTCGGTCACCTCGTCGGGCAACGCGTTCTTGAAGTCGCCCTGAGCCTCGGTGTCCGTGCGGCGTTCCATGCCTTCCGCGTACCCACCACCGGCGCACACCACCCCGGCGAGGCGCACCGTTTGTCGAACGACGCCGTGCCGCATCCGCGCTAGGATCGAGGTATATGGCACCTCGCTTCCTGGTCTGCCCGCCCGGTCAGTACGGTGTTCGCTATGCGATCAACCCGTGGATGACGCCCCACGTCGGCGACCCGGCCCCCGACGCGGTGCGCCAATGGGATCGTTTCGCGGAGCTGATGGGCTGCATCAGCGACGTCGAGCTCGTCACCCTCGACTCGCAGGCCCCGATGCCCGACTTGGTGTTCACCGCCAACGCCGCGTTGATGATCGGCAACCTCGCGATCGTGTCGAGCTTTCGCCACGCCGAGCGCCGCCGCGAGCAGCCGCTGTACCGCGCGGCGCTGGCCCGCGCCGGGTTCGCCACGACCTTCCTTCGCCAGACCTATTTCGAAGGCGCGGGCGACGCGCTGTTCGACCGGGTTCGCCCGCTGCTGTACGCCGGCTACGGCTGGCGCACCGAACGCGGCGCGACGCTGCAGTTGCAGGAGATCGTCGGCTGCCGCGTGCTGCCGCTGCTGCTGGTCGACGAACGCTTTTACCATCTCGACACCGCGCTGTGCCCGCTGTCGACCGGCCACGTGCTGGCCTACATGGACGCCTTCAGCCCGCACGCGCAGACGATGCTGCGGCGCGCCATCGAGCCGGGCTATCTGATCGAAGTCTCGGTCGACGACGCGCTGCGCTTCGCGTGCAACGCGGTCGAAGTTCGCGATGCGATCGTGATGCACGACTGCTCGCGCGCGTTGCGCGAACGCTTGCACGAGATCGGCTACCGGGTGTTCTGCACCGACCTGTCGGAGTTCCACAAAGCCGGCGGCTCGGCGAAGTGCCTGACGCTGCGGCTCGACGACGGGCCGGCCGTGGCCCTGGCGGCCGCAACCGCCTAGCGCTCCCGGGCGGTCCTCTCACAACGGGAGGGCCGCGACCATGGCCAGTCTGACGATCAACGGCGTCGCGCACGACGTCGACGTTCCGGGCGAGATGCCGCTGTTGTGGGTGATCCGCGACGTCGTGGGGCTGACCGGCACGAAGTTCGGCTGCGGCGTCGCCCAGTGCGGCGCGTGCACCGTCCAGCTCGACGGCACGCCGGTCCGCTCGTGCTCGACCGCCGTCTCGCAGGCCGCCGGCAAGCAGATCACGACCGTCGAGGGACTCTCGCCCGACGGGACGCACCCGGTGCAGCGGGCTTGGGTCGAGGCGGCGGTGCCGCAGTGCGGCTACTGCCAGTCCGGCCAGATGATGTCGGCCGCCGCGCTGCTCGCGAAGACGAAGAACCCGACCGACGCGCAGATCGACGACGCCATGAGCGGCAACATCTGCCGCTGCGGGACCTACCCGCGCATCAAGGCCGCGATCAAGCGCGCCGGGGCGCTGAGCTGATGCGGCGCGAACTGTTCCTGCGCAGCAGCGCGGCATTCGGCGTGGGCCTGGCGCTGGGCGCGTGCGCGCGTCATCCGGCGACGGTTCCCGACTATCATCCCTCGCCCGAACCGAGCGTCACCTTCGCGCCCAACGCGTGGGTGCACGTTCGCACCGACGGCACGGTCGCGGTGATCATCAACAAGAGCGAGATGGGGCAGGGCGTGTATACCGGCCTGCCGATGCTCGTCGCCGAGGAGCTCGATCTTCCGTTCGACCGCGTGCGCGTACAATTCTGTCCGGCCGACGATCAGTACGCGGATCCGGTGTTCAAGGACATCACGACCGGCGGCAGCACGAGCATCGCCGACATGTATACGATCATGCGCGGCGCCGGCGCCGCGGCGCGCGCGATGCTGATCGCCGCGGCCGCCAAGCGCTGGAACACCGATCCCGCCAAGCTCACCACCAAAGACGGCACCGTCGTCGACGCGGCGGCGAAGCGTAGCGCGAGTTATGCCGACCTCGCCGTCGCCGCGAGCACGCAGAAGCCGCCGAAGAACGTGAAGCTCAAGGACGCCTCGCAGTTCCGGCTGATCGGGACGTCGCCGAAGCGGCTCGACATCGACGGCAAAGTGCGCGGCCAAACGATCTACGGCATCGACGTCGTCGTGCCGGGCATGGTCTACGCGAACGTGCTCAAGGCGCCGACCTTCGGCGGCACCGTCGCGACGGTCGACGACGCCGCGGCGCGCAAGGTGACCGGCGTGCTCGACGTGGTGACGATCAGCAGCGGCGTCGCGGTGGTGGCGAGCAACACCTGGGCTGCGATGAGCGGTCGCAATGCGCTCGTGGTGACCTGGAAGAACGACGGACCGGCCGCGCACGTGAACACCGCGGCGATGTTCACTGCCGCCGAGAAGGCGGCGCGCGATCCGAAGGCCGTGGTCGCCGGACAGCACGGCGACGTCGACCGTGCCGCCGGAAAGGCGCTCGAGGCGGTCTACCGTGGTCCGTTTCTCGCGCACGCGGCGATGGAGCCGATGAACGCTGCGGCCGACGTCCGCGCCGACGCGGTCGAAGTGTGGGCGCCGACGCAGGTACAGACGCGCTCGCGCGACGCCGCCATGAAGATCACCGGCCTGCCGGCGAGCAAGGTGACGATCCACACGACGTTCTTGGGTGGCGGCTTCGGACGCCGGCTCGATGCCGACTACGTCGTCGACGCGGTCGAGATCTCGAAGGCCGTCAAGAAGCCGGTCAAGGTGACCTGGACGCGCGAGGACGACATCAAGAACGACTTCTACCGTCCGATGAGCGTCAACGTCGTGCGCGCGAAGCTCGACGGGTCCGGGCACGTGAGCGCCTGGGAACATCGCGTCGCCTCGCCCTCGATCGTGAAGCGCTGGGCGCCGCCGCTGTTCATCCACGGTGTCGACTTCTCCGCGGTCGACTCGGTCACGCCGGACTACTATGCCTTCGAGAACCTGCGCACGACGTATGCGGACTTCGAGCCCGGCATCCCGGTCGGTTTCATGCGCGCGCCGGGCGCGAACTGGAACACCTTCGTGACCGAGTCGTTCGTCGACGAGCTCTCGCACGCCGCCGGCAAGGATCCGCTCGCATTCCGGCTCGCGCTGCTCGGTCCAAAAGGCGGCCGGGCGCGGACGGTACTGCAGCTCGCGGCCCGGAAGGCCGGCTGGGGGCGCCCGCAGACCCCCGGCGCGTCGCAGGGTCTGGCGGTCTGCACGTGGGGCGGAAGCTACGCTGCGCTCGTCGCCGAGGTGAGCGTGAAGGGAAAAGATATCACCGTCCACCGCGCGGTGATCGCCGCGGACTGCGGTACCGTCGTGCACCCCGATATCGTCGACGCGCAGCTTACCGGCGCGATCAACTACGGGATCGCGATGGCGATGACCGCCAAGATCACCTTCACCGACGGCAAGGTCGATCAGAACAACTTCTACGACTATACGGTGCTGCGGATGAAGGACGCACCGAAGATCGAGACCGCGGTCGTCAAGAGCACGGCGAAGCCGACCGGGATCGGCGAGCTCGGCACGCCGCCGATCGCCCCGGCGATCGCCAACGCGATCTTCAAGGCGACCGGCAAACGCGTGCGCAGCCTTCCCTTCAGCGACGCGCTCGCCTAAGGACGCTCTTCCCGCAGCCTCCTGGCGCGCGCCTCGGCTGCCGCCCAGCCGTCGGACGTGTCGACGTCGGTCACGTACGCGTCGTCGGTTTCTTCGAGCGCGACGACGCGCAGGCCGGACTCCTTTCGGATGCGCAACGGAGCATCGTTGGGGCCGAGCGACGCGATGCGTGCCCGCGCACTCGGTGACCAGATCACCGGATGACCGGGAGTCCCGGTGACGACAGGCCACGCCAGGTCGGCGTCGTCGGGAACGCGCGTGACGAACGCGCGCACGCGCGCGGCGTCGAGAAACGGCAGGTCGCCGGCGATGACGGCCAGATAGGCACCGTCCTCGATCGCCGCATCGGCCAGCGCGAGCGTCGCGCTCGGGCCGGCGGTCGGCGGCGTCTCGACGACGCGCACGCCGCGCAGGTCGCGCAGCAGGGCCGCGACCTGCGGCGTCGTGACGAACAGCGGCTCGAGCTCGAGCAGCGCGCGCGCGAGGCGGCGTGCCAACGGTTCGCCGTCGAACGGCGCGGTAAGCTTGTCGAAGCCCATGCGCTGCGAACGGCCGCCGCCCAGGACGACCGTGCGCACGCGCGCGATCTCCACTAGGCGCCGTGCGGCGCGCCGAGCAATCGTTCCGGGACGATCGGCAGCTCGCGCACGCGGACGCCGGTCGCGTGATACACGGCGTTCCCGATCGCCGCCGCGACGCCGGTGATCCCGATCTCGCCGACGCCGCGAATCCCCAGCGCGTTGAACGTGAGGTCGGGTTCTTCGACGAACAGCACGCCGATCTCGTCGATGTCGGCGTTGACCGGGACGTGATAGTCGGCCAGGTTGTTGGTGACGACGGCGCCCGCGCGCGGATCGCGCACCGTTTCCTCGAGCAGCGCCATCCCGATGCCCCAGGTGATCCCGCCGAGCATCTGCGAGCGCGCGGTCTTCGCGTTGAGGATGCGCCCGCAGTCGAACACGCCGAGCGCGCGCGAAACGCGCAGCCGCGCGAGCTCCTCGTCGTAGCGCACCTCGACGAACTGCGCACCGAACGAGTGGAACGAGAACCGCTGGCCTTCCGAGCCCGGCGCGGCGCTCCCCGTCGCCGCGAGTGACCCGCCCGGCGCCCAGCGCGCGACGTCGGCATAGGTGACCGAGCGCGACGCGTCGTTGCGCGCGCGCAGCGCGCCGTCGCGCGCCTCGATCTCGGCTTCGGGGAGGCCGTAGAGCGGCGACGCGTCGGTCGAGGTGACCAGCGCGATCGCCTCGCGCAGCACGCGCTGCGCGCCGTCGGCCACCGCCGGCAACACGCTCGCCGAGCTCATCGAGCCGCCGGCGACCGGCGCGTTCGGGAACCCCGATACACCGATGCGCACGACGATCGCGTGCGGCTCGAGGCCGAACGTGTCGGCGGCGAGCTGCGCGAGGATCGTGTACATGCCCGTGCCGAGATCGTGCGTCGCGCTGACCACCTCGATCGTCCCGCCGGCGCCGATCGTCACGCGCGCCTCGGCCGGCGCGCGCATCGCGGGATACGTCGCGGTCGCGACGCCGAAGCCAACCAGCTCGTCGCCGTCGCGCATCGAGCGCGGCGCGCGCGTGCGCCGGCTCCAGCCGAACGCTTCGGCGCCGCGCTCGTAGCACGCCAGTAAGTGCTTCGACGAGAACGGCAGCCCGGACTCGCCGTCGACCGTAGCGTGGTTGCGCCGCAGCACGTCGAGCGGATCGAGGTCGCAAGCGTAGGCGAGCTCGTCGAGCGCGCAGCCGAGCGCATACGTTCCCGGCGCTTCGCCGGGCGCCCGCATCGCCGTCGCGGTCGGCACGTCGAGCCGCGCTACGCTGTGCGTGACGGCGATGTTGGGGATGTCGAACAGCATCGGCGTGACGCCGCCGGCCGCTTCGACGAACACGTTCACTCGCGACGACTCGTTGCGGACGTCGTGCAGCACCGACCGCAGCCGCCCGTCGCGCGTGGCGCCAACCCGCAGCCGCTGGTGCGTCTGCGAACGATGACCGCAGCCGGTGAACATCTGCTCGCGGGTCAGCACGAGCTTGACGGGCTTGGCGGTGATCTTCGCCGCCATCACCGCGATCAGCAGATGCGGCCAGACGAAACCTTTGCAGCCGAAGCCCCCGCCCAGGAACGGTGCGATCACGTGCACCTTCTCCTCGGGCAGATCGAAACAGCGCGCCAGCACGGCGCGCGTGCCGTGCACCCACTGGGTCGAATCGTGAACGGTCAGCTCGCCGTCACGCCACTGCGCGACGGTGACCGACGGTTCGAGCGGGTTGTGGTTCTCGTTCGGCGTCACGTAGGTGAGATCGAGCCGCACGTCGCTGCTCTCGAAAGCCGACTCGGGGTCACCGCGCCGAACTTGCGCGGGGTGGCCGAAGTACTGCTCCGGCAGCTCGACGTCGTGCGCCGTCTGGGCATCGAGCTCCGGCGCGTCGCCGCGCTCGTACGTCACGCGCAGCAGCAGCGCGCCCTCGCGCGCCGCTTCGAAGGTCGTCGCGATCACCGCCGCGACGTGTTGGCCGTCGTAGTGCACCTCGGTGCCCTGCAGCGGTGCGAGCTCTTCGCTCATCGGCGTGGCGAAGTCGAACGGCAGCGCCGGCACGGAGAGCGCGTTGGCGTGGGTCAGCACTTCGACCACGCCCGGAATCGCGCGGGCCGCGGTCTCGTCGATGGCGACGATCCGGCCGCGCGGGATCGTCGACTGGACGAGCACGGCGTGCAGCGGCGACTCGATCGCCGCGTCGGCGGCGTACGGCGCCGCGCCGGTCACCTTGGCGTGCCCGTCGACGCGATCGACCGGACGGCCGACCCACGTCGTCGTGCGCGGGCGCTCGACGGTCGTGCTCATGCCGCACCTTCGGCGACGGTCCGCAACGCGCGAACGATCGAGCGCCGCGCGAGTTCGACCTTGAACGCGTTGTGTGCGCGCGGCCGCGCGCCGTCGAGCGCGCGCTCCGCCGTGTCGTGGTAGGCGGCGTCGCCGGGCTCGCGCCCGGTCAGCAGCTCCTCGGCCGCGCGCGCTCGCCACGGCACCGTCGCAACGCCGCCGAGTGCGAGTCGCGCCCCGGCGACGCGTCCACCGTCGATTCGCAGCGCGCACGCCACCGACACGAGCGCGAACTCGTACGATGCGCGGTCGCGCACCTTGAGGTAGTGCGACCTCGCGTACATCGGGTCGACGCGCAGCTCGACGGCCGTGATCAAGTCGCCCTCGGCCAGCGACGTCTCGCGTTCGGGCCGGTCGCCGGGCAGCCGGTAGAACTCGCTCAGCGCGATCGTGCGCTCACCGCGGTCGCCTTCGATCACCACGTGCGCCTCGAGCGCGGTCAGCGCGACGGCCAGGTCGCCGGGATACGTCGCGATGCAGGCCTCGCTCGTGCCGAGCAGCGCATGCCCGCGGTTGAAGCCGTCGAGCGCGTCGCAACCGCTGCCGGGCTCGCGCTTGTTGCAGCGCCAGCGCGTCTCGCGGAAGTACGAGCAGCGCGTGCGCTGCAGCAGGTTTCCGCCGATGGTGGCGGCGTTGCGGATCTGTCCCGACGCGCCGCTGAGCAACGCCTGCGACACGGCGGGGAAATGCTCGACGACCAGCGGCGCGTACGCGACGTCGCTGTTGCGCGCCAGCGCGCCGATGCGCACGACGTCGCCGCGTCGCTCGACCGCGGTCAGCGGCAGCCGCGAGATGTCGACGACGCGCGCCGGCCGCTCGACGTCGGCCTTCATCAGATCGACCAGCGTAGTGCCGCCGGCGTAGAACCGCGCGCCCGGAACCTCGCGCACCAGCGTGCGCGCCGCCGAGGCCGAATCGGCGACGACGAAATCGAACGCGCGCATCAGCCGGCGTCCCGCGCCGCGGCGATCGCGGCGACGATGTTGGGATACGCGCCGCAGCGGCAGATGTTGCCGCTCATCGCTTCGCGGATCTCGTCGTCGGTGCGCACGCGGCCTTCGGCGATGAGCGCAACGGCCGACACGATCTGGCCCGGCGTGCAGAAACCGCACTGAAAGGCGTCGTGCTCGACGAAGGCGCGCTGGACCGAGTGCAGCTTACCGTCGGCGGCGAGCCCCTCGATGGTGGTGATCTCGTCGCCGGCGTGCGCCAGGGCCAGCGCCAGGCACGAGAGCGTTCGCCGCCCGTTCACCAGGACGGTGCAAGCGCCGCATTGACCGCGGTCGCAGCCTTTCTTCGTGCCGGTCAGACCGGCGCGCTCGCGCAGCAGGTCGAGCAGCGTCACCGCGGGCTCGACCGGGAACGTCGCGACGCGGCCGTTCAGGGTGAAGGTCAGGATCTGGGGAGTGCGGCCGGGAGCGGCCGGCCGCTGGGTCGTGGGCACGATACACCTCAGGAAGAGCGGAGGAGGGTCCTACCATTCGAGGACCGCGACATCCCGCGTTGACGATCCCCCCGACGCGTGATAAAGTTCCGAGGTTATGTACGCGATCGTCGAGACCGGCGGCAAGCAGTTCCGCGTCTCCGAAGGCGACGTCATCCGCACCGACCTCATCGAAACGGAAGTCGGTTCGTCGGTGACGTTCGACCGGGTGGTCCTTGCCGCCGACGGCGACGACGTATCCATCGGCGCCCCGTTGGTGAGCGGCGCGACGGTGACCGGCACGGTGCTCCGACAGGCGAAGGACAAGAAGATCCTGGTCTTCCGGTACAAACCCAAGAAGCGCGTGCGCAAGCTCAACGGCCATCGGCAGCGGTTCGCCGAGGTTCGGATCGACAAGATCTCGCTCGCCTGAGCCGGTGCTCGAGGTTCGTTTTCGACGAGACAGCCGTGACCGGCTGTCTTCTGTTTTTTCCAGCGGCCACGCCGAGCACGGCGATCCGGGCGAGGACGTCGTTTGCGGCGCGGCGTCGGCGCTGCTGCAAGCCGCGTGGGCCGGACTGACCGACGTCGCGCACGTTCCGGTTACCGGGCACCGGCGCAAGGGAGACTTTCTGATGCGCTGGCCGGCCAGCGCACGCGACCGCGACGACGTGCGCGCCATTGTCGCCACCGCCGAGCTGGCGATCGAGCAGCTGGCCAAGCAGTACCGCGGCTTCGTCCACTACGTTCGCGAAGCCGAGCGTGAGGCGCCGTAACGCGGCGAGAGAATCAGGGTACACCGGCGTCGAAGGGGACCTCACGATGACCGACTCGAGCAAAGCCATCAACGGCGAGATCCAGCCCAACCGCGGGCCTTCCGACCCCGCGAACTCCGATGCCGGCCGGACGATCCTCGTCGGCGTCCTCGGCGGCATCATCTCGGCTGCCGGCTATCTGGTATATCAGCGCCTCCCCGACGAGCAAAAGGATCGCCTCCACCGGCAGGTCCGCGGGCTGGTCGAGTCGCGCATCAACGAGTTGCGCAGCAACTTCAACATCTGACCGCCCGCGTTAGACGGGGCTTGGGCCGGGCACCGGACGCCGTGTGCTCGCGTCTTTTTTCGCGTCGGCGCTGCTGGCATACGCCGCCGCGCTGCGCGCGTTCGATCCCGGACTCGACGGCGAGCGGGCGCTGCGGCTCGCGGCCCGCGTCGTCGCCGAGGCCGACGCGGCGCACCTCGACGCGCGGCTGGTCGTCGCGCTGGTCGCGGTCGAGTCGTCCTGGGATCCGCGTGCGGTCTCGCCGGCCGGGGCGCGCGGCCTGGGCCAGCTCATGCCGGCCACCGCGGTCGGCTTGGGCGTCGATCCCGACGACCCCGAAGCGAACCTGCACGGAACCGTCGTCCACCTCGCCGGCCTGGTCGCCCGCTACGCGAAGCTCGCGCCCTCGGAAGCCTACGTCCGCGCGATCGCGGCCTACAACGCCGGCGCGGGCGCCGTCGACCGGTACCACGGCGTCCCGCCGTACCGCGAGACGCAGCTAGAGGTGCGGCGCGTTATCGGTCTCTGGCGGCGGCTCTGCGGCGGCTGACGGCGCCGGCGCGCCGCGCCGCACCGGCGCCTCGGGGTCCGGTGCCGGCGGCTCGTACGCGGCGGCCGCGGACGACGCGCCGTTGCGCGACTCGGCGTGCGCGGAATCGGCGACAAACGGTTCCGCGTCGTACGACTGCGCGGCCGGTTCCTCGGAGCTCGCCTCATCCGCCGGCGCACCGTACGGGACGGGCTCGTAGGCGGCCGGCTCGTACGGCGGCGGCTCGGCCTTGGCGGTCGCCACGTCCTGCATGTCGGCTGCCCGCTCCATCTCGCGGATGAAGGACTGCGAGGTGTTCTGAATCTCCCGCATGACGTTGCCGGCCTTGCGCGCAACGCGCGGCAGCTGTTCGGGACCGAAAAACAAGAGGGCGGCGGCGCCGAGGATGGCCATGTCGGGGATCGAGAGCATACCGTGTCCTACAGTGGGATCGAAGGGCGCAGGGTTTCTTCCCGGTCGCGTGCAACGCGTCATGCCCGCCTTTTGAATCTCGCGGTTCCTTAGTTGGTCCGGAAGGCGGAGATCAACCGAAGGCCGGCCCACTCGCCCTGAAGATCATCTACACTCGCGGCAATCGGACCGAGACCCTGGCGTCGATTGCGACGCTTCGCAAGATCCTCAACCGATTCGTCGCGCACCGGGTCTTCTACGAAGTGAGCTCGCGCAACAAGCGAGGCCACGAGTTTTTCTCTGCCAAGAACACCTTCGTGGTCGGCTCGATCGAGATCGTCAACCGCGATTATCTGACCATCACGATCTTCGATGCGAACAACGCGTCGCACTCGATCGAGATCCTCAACCCCGCGGCGATGCGGATCTATGACGACACGCTGGGCAAAGGCTTCGCCGTGTCGTTCTTGAGCGAAGGCGCCGGCGGGGTCGAGTCGCGCTGTTATCTGCGCGACGAAGGCGAAGAAGGCGACGGGATCAAGGAGCGCGGCGCGCTCGAGAAGATCACCCTGCCGCAGCTGTTCGAGTACCTCGAGGACATCACGTCGGCCGACGTGATCTCGACCAAGTCCCTTTAGTCCAGCGCGTCGACGGCTTTGGTCACGCCCTGCGGATCGCGGCCGACGAGCTCGAGCAGCTCGCGTTCTTTGACGGCTTCGGCGGTTAGCGCGAACACCAGGTGCTTGGCGCGGTACGTGCCGCCGGCACGCCGAGCGCCCTCGACGAAGATGCGAAACGCGTCGGCGTCGAGGTACAGCGACTCCGCGCCGTCGCGCGACAGGAACGCGACGGTGTCGACCTCGGGCAGCTCCTGCTGCGCGTCCGCCGCGGCTTGGCGCACGCGCTCGCGCGGAATCAGCGCCGCGATCGCCGGGCCGATGCGCGGGTCGGCGAGCAGGCCCAGCACCACGTGCGCCGGAGCGACGAACGTCGTGCCGTTCTCGAGCGCGCTCGTCACCGCGGCGCGCATCACGCCGATCAGGTCGGCGTCGAGCGCCAGCTGATCGCTGTCCATCACCGGGAGATGATGCGCCCCTCGAGACGGCCCGCCTTCCGCAGCATGCGCACCGCCGCGCCGCGCCGGCCCTTGCGGTGCAGCGCGACGCCCAGATTGTGGTAGGCGGCGGCGTAGCGGTCGTCGATCATGAGCGCGTACTCGTAGTGCTCGATCGCTTCGTCGACATGGCCATCTTCGAGCAACAGGTTGCCCAGCGTGGTGATCGCCGCGGGCGAACGCGGGTCGGCTTCGAGCGCCAGGGTCAGCTGCTCGACTGCGCCGCCGAGGTCGTGGCGCTGGATCGCGACGACGGCGAGCTTGTTGCGGACCGCCGCGACCTGCCGGGCGGTGGTCGCCGTCCCGAGCGCCTCGCCGAAGGCGGCCGCCGCCGTGTCGAGGCGGCCGCGTTCGAGCTCGCGCGTTCCGCGGACGAAGGGATCCGGCGAGGGCCGGGCCGGGACCAGACGACGCAGTCGGTCGAACAACGCCACGTGGGACTCTTGCACGTCGACGTGGTCTCGCTCTTCCCGGAGATGTTCGCCCCGGTCATCGGCCTGTCGATCGTCGGGCGCGCCGTCGAGCGCGGCCTGGTCGACGTCCGGCTGCACCACCTGCTCGACGCGCTCGAGCCCGGCGAGCGAGCCGATGCGCGCCCCTACGGCGGCGGCCCCGGAATGGTGCTGCGCATCGAGCCGCTGGCGCGCACCCTCGACGCGATCCTGCGCGACACGCCGCCCGGCGAGCGCCGCCGCATCGTCCTGACCTCGGCCAGCGGTCGGGTCTTCGGGCAGTCCGACGCGCGTGCGTGGTCGGAGCTCGACCGGCTGGTGCTGATCTGCGGCCACTACGAGGGCGTCGACGAGCGCCTCGCCGAGCTTTATCCGATCGAGGAGATCTCGCTGGGCGAGTTCGTGCTGACCGGCGGCGAGATCGCCGCGATGGCGCTGCTCGACGCCACCGCGCGCATGATTCCAGGCGTCATCGATCCTGATTCAGCTGCTACCGAATCGTGGACCGGAGGCGAGCTCGATCATCCCGCGTACACGCGCCCGCCGACGTTTCGAGGAATCGACGTCCCGCCCGTCTTGCTCGGCGGCGATCACGCCAAGATCGCCGAGTGGCGCCGCGAACAATCGCGAGCCCGCGCTACCGCTCGCCGCCAATCGCGTCCCACTGACGAACCCGACTCGTAAGGACGATCGCGCCGACGTGCTCGACACGGGCATACGGATCGTATATACTGAGCGTATGCCTCGCATTTCGATGCTTCTCTCCGACGAGGACCTGGCGATCATTGATGCTGCCGCCGCGCCGAACCGCACGGCGTTCATGGTCGCGGCCGCGCGAGAAGCGGCGCAGCGCGTTCAGCGCGTCCGCGAGGATGCCGAAATCGAAGCGATCATGCGCGAGAACACCGCGGATGATGCCGCCCTGGCTGCGGAGTTCGAGTGCACCCTTGAAGACGGCCTATGACGGTCTCGCGCGCTGACGTCATCCGAGTGCAACTCGATCCAACGCGCGGCAGCGAGCTGAGAAAAACGCGCCCGTGCGTCGTGGTGCAGCGTAATGCCGCGAATCGCGGTGGCAGAACGACGATAGTGTGTCCGCTCACCGACGCCAAGGGAAAGAATCCAAGCCTGCTCTTCGTCCCGGTTGCATCTGGTACCGGGGGGACCACCAAGGACAGTCTCGTCGTGTGCAGCCAGGTCCGCACCATCGATATCGTTCGCGTGACGGAAAAGCTCGGGACGCTTCCGCCTGATGTCATGATGCGGCTTGACGCGGGACTTCGCGCGATTCTCGACCTCTAGCCTTCGCACTTCTTCGCCGTCGAGCATAGTGGTTCGAAGAAGGTCGAACAACGGCATCTGCCTTCGACAAAGTGCTTGTTTTGGTGTACGACGCCCCAAACTTCGGGAGAGTATGTTGCGCGCGTCCGGGTAGAAGCGCGTGCGTGAAACGCATCATCTTCTCCACGGTCGTCGCAGCGATGCTCGCGATCGTTCCCAGCCTCGCCGGCGCGCAGTCGTCCGGTCCCATCGACGTCGCCGGCGGTTTCATGCATCTCAGCGACGGCACGAACGCCGGCGCGGCGCTCGTATCGCTGCACGGCATCGGTATCAGCTTGCCCGGCGTGCATCCGCAAATCACTCTTGCCGCACCGCTCACCAGCGGCGGCGGCCGCTACGCGTTGACGGCGGAAGGCGCCGTGCACGTTCCGCTCAGTCACGTGTACTTCGGCGCCGGCGCCGGCGTCGGACGCCTCGACAATCCGCTGCGGACCGGAGCGCTCTACGACGCGTTCGCCGGCGCAGGGATCGCACCGCACGTCGACGTCGTGGCGCGTTACTACGCGGGGCTCAACCACTACGTCGGTCAAGGCATCTTCGCCGGACTCTCGCTGCACCTCTGATCGCCGCCAACAGCCGAGCGCGTTAAGGCCCGCGCGCCCAGGGCTTGGGCCGAGGCGTCGTACCCCTCGGGCACCTGGGCCTTCGGGAGCGGCGGCGAGCCGGCAGACCTATCCGCCAGGGAAGCGTAGCAAGCAGCGGCGGCCGTCTGAAAAGGGACCACTACCCGTAACCGGGTAGTGGGTCAGTTTCACTCTTAACAATGCTTGAGCGCTGAGGCAGCGGACGCGCCGGGTTCACGCGCGTATGAAACCGGCACTATGCCCGATTGGCGCCCACTCAAGGGCTACGACGAGACGGCCCATGCCGAGCGCATCCGGGCCGTCCTCCGCAAGCGGATCGACGCGCTGCCGCTCCGGGCCCTGGTGAAGCTCCAAGAGGTGTCCGCGCTCCTTGAAGCCGGGGACCGGCTCGACACCTTCTTGGCCCGGGAACGGCTCGGCAAGCGCCGGGGCAAAGCGC
>Ga0302325_10005138_pt1 | contig 29926 bp, 18 predicted proteins | sample Palsa_T0_2_FD_201948 | JGI IMG/M metagenome (GOLD analysis project Ga0302325, IMG submission 201948) | Peat permafrost microbial communities from Stordalen Mire near Abisko, Sweden - Palsa_T0_2 | ecosystem: Environmental > Terrestrial > Soil > Palsa > Peat permafrost | place: Sweden: Abisko...
GCTCCCTTCGGTGCTCCTGCAATGAAGACCTTGAAAACGCGGACTGCCGTTCACCGCCGGCGCGTTTGGGTCCATTCTGTTGAAAAACTATTGAACATTGACGCCTCAATGCCCATGCGGCGCATCAAGGTGGTACTCGGACCTTTGGCCGCGGCGCGAGATAATTGAGCATGAACTCGCTGCCCTGCTAATACACATCGAGGAGATCCTCGAAGGTCAGGCGAAGATCATGGATCTCATTCGGAATCACCTTGATGCCGATTTCGATCTGTTGCGGCTGGTTGCGTAACGCCTGGACCAACACGATGCTTTGGTTGAAGTCCAGATCGCGGTCGTCGTCGCCAGCCGCGATATACACCGGCGAGCGCCACTGGTCCGCATAAGCTGCGGGCGAGTACTTGAAACCGTCGCCCGGAAACGCGTGAACGCCGGCCATATCGAATCCGGCCGCGAACACATCGGAGTTGCGAGCCAGCGCCTGTGCCGTCAAATATCCGCCCCAGGATAGACCGTATATGCCGATTTTCGCGACATGAAGATCGCGCCGGGATTTCAAGTACTCGGCGCCGCCCAGGACATCCTTGTACTCGCTAGCTCCGGCGTTACCCCAGCCCGGCGCGTTGCGAAAGGCATAGCCGCGCATGATGCTGCTGCGGTATTCGACCGAGAGGACCACGCAGCCGCGAATGGAAAAGTACTGATTCATCTCGTACGAGACCGAGTAAGAGTCCATGTAATGGAAGCCCAACAACATTTGCCGCGTGATGCCGCCGTGCACGAACACAATCGCGCAGCCGGACGGTTTGGAGGGAATGAACAATTGGCCGTAAGCCTTTTGTCCATCGGTGCCGGGAAATGTGACCGGCTGCGGTGCGACCATATTTTTCGGCAGTGCACGGGCTGCGGGACCGCCGGCGGCCGTGATCTTTCCCGATGCATCGCGCAGCATCACCGCGGGCGCAGTCGCCCACCCGGCGTCGATGAAGGCGACCGCGTCGCCGGCCATCGGCACCGGCGTCCACTGACTGGCGACGCTCTGGGTCAGCAGCGAGGGTGATCCGCCGCTGAAAGCAACTGCGCCGATGTGGCGTCTTTCCGCATCGCCGATGTTGGTGCTGTAAAGGAGGGACTTGCGATCAAGCGACAGCGCGGCGGTTTCCACTTCGCCCTCCCCGGGAGTGAGCAGCCGCGCCGGGCCGCCGCGTGTCGATACCGCATACAGGTGCCGCCAGCCATCGCGCTCCCAGGTGAACCCGATATCGTCGCCTTGCGACCAAAATAATTGACCGGTGTCGGCGCCGGCAAAGCTGGGATCCTGATCAAGATCGTAGTAAGCAGATCCGACGCCGTGCTCGGCGTGCCAAATCTCGAACCTGATGGGTCGCAGTACTGGCCTCTAGGATAGCCCAAGGTTCTTGGGCCACATACTCGCCTGTGTATCCTTGATAGGTGTTCGGTGGCTGCGTTCCGAACAAGCGCCGAAAGGCGATGCTACCGCCGTCGGGCGACCAAGTGGGATCGACATCGGATGCGTTCGCTGGCTTTGCTATCGCCCACATGACGCGCGCGTAGAGATCGCAAACTTCGATATAGGATGCTCGCTGGTACGCAACTCGCCGGCCGTCGGGCGAGAAGCGCGGCGCTGAGACCGGGGCCGCCAGCACAGTTTCTGCGCCGGCGGTGTCGACGTCACCTGAGCGGCCCTCGTTCATCGAAACAGGCGCGCTCACCACGCCGCGCTCGGTGAACCAAATTAGGCGTGCGCCGTCGGATGAGAACTGCGGTGCGAATCCCGCACCAACCAGCCGTGGCGTATCGCTGGCGTCGGTTCGCAACAGCCAAATCTGGCGCTGCGGCGGCACGGCGAGCGAACGCGGATTGGGTATTTCGCCTTTCGAATTGGGCTCGCCGCCGCGCACATAGGCAAGCAGCGCGCCATCGCGCGATAGGGCGATTTGAGTCAGCTCCTGGCCATCATCCCCTCCGTACCTGATCAGACTGCGCGCCGGACCGCCCAACGGTGCGAAATAGATCACCCGCTCGCGTGCCTCACGCGACACAAAGGCGAGCGAACGTCCGTCGGCTGATGCCGCCGGTTGATAAATAAGCGGGGTGCCGAGCAGCGTTTCGAGCAATGCCTTGCGCCCAGCCGCGGCGCCCTGCACCGTGGCCGTGGGCTCAACCGCCCCCGTGAGTTGTATGTCGGGCCGCCCTTCAATGCGTCGGGTGTAGGAAATCGCATCGTTGCCCGACCAATGCGGATCGAGGTCCTGCGCGAAGGACGGATCGACATAGCTGATGTGTTCGTCGATGAAGTTGTAAACAGCTATGAATCCCCACGTGTATGCGCGCGTCCCCCAAATGTCGGAACCCTGCGTTGAGTAACCGCCGCGCACATTCTCGAAGGCGACTTTGTTGCCATCAGGAGAGAATACGGGTCGGCGAACCACGCCGCGAATGCTGATTTCCTTACGCGCTGACCAGCTCTCCCTGAGAGTCCCGCGGTGCGCCAACCAGAAGCCCGAACCATCCTCCTTGGTCCACACGCCGCGGGTGCCGTCCGGGGAGATAACCGAATTGGATTCCGCCGCGCACAGCGTGAAGTCGACGCTCAAGGAAAGCATCAAGAAGATCTGCAGATGCCACTTCAACGGCATACGTCTACCCTACAACAATCGCGCGTGGTTGAGGCCGCGAGGTGTCCCACGCAACTCACCCCCCCGTGAGAGTTCCGGCACCTGAAAGGAGGGCGCGGCGGCTCAGCTTGTATCTCAGCAGCCTGGTTACCAAACTGAATTGCCATTCGCGGTGATCATTTCCAATACGTCAACTCAATGGTCGACTGCACATACAAAGCTGCCGGCCAAATTCGAATCCCCAACCCCTTTGTATTTGGGCCACTTAGGATATACGCACATGGGTCGGCTGCGACCGTGCGCTTCGGGATTGGCGTCTGTCGCCGTCAAGGTCGCTGCTGCAACGCCGCGCTCAACCCAGGCTTCGAGAGCGTCCAGCGGCTCAAGGTGTGCGTTGAAAGAAAGGCCTTCTCCGTGCCCCATTCCCGGGATTAAGTAAAAGCGTAAAAAGTCGTCCGTCTGCGCCTGACCATATTTGGCGACGAGTCGTTGGTAGTACTCAATCATTCCAGTCGGTGGAACGCCGGGGTCCGATCTGCCTTGGACCACAATCCATTTGCCACCTCGAGCGATGAACCGGTCGACATCAGGGCTGGTAGTATCCAGAAGCATCGATACTGCTTGCACTCGCGCGAGCCATCGTCCAGGTTGCAGTGGGTCAAACGCTAGCGAGTCCGCTTTTGGGTCACGGAGAAAGAAGTAGCGCACAAAGGTATCGACTACTTGGGAGTAGTTGAGGTCTGTGAGCTTGATTCCGTAGTCGGCGCCAATGAGGTAGCCCGGCAGATTTGTCTCTCCATTGGCCAGCGCGTAAGGAAGCTTGGAGTTTGAGTGCATGGTCTGCAACGTTGTCAGCTGTGCATCGGAAAAACAGTCCGATCCAAAGTCTTTGCCGCCCGGACAGCGCAGGTCTTGGAAATTGATCCGGCAAGCCTCGCCATGACTGATAATGGAATCCTCGAGCCCATCCAGTTTGTCGCAAGCAGAAAGTTCCCTCTTGCGCAGAAAGCCAGCCTTCGTCTTGCTGATCCACCCGGCACTATTATTTAGCCTCATGGCCCGCCTGATCATCTGCCACTTCAGTATGATCGCGGTGATGTCGTGGGCCGGGGCGATGGCTACCACGCCGTCATAGTCTTCGGGATATCGCTGAATCGCGGCGAACGCTTCGCGGCCCCCTTCGGAGCCGCCGGTAAAATAGCTATGCAGTGGCGTTATGCCATAACGCTCTTTCACCAAGTACATCACCGCATCGTGTGTCTTCTTCAGTTGCTCGCCGGCAAAGTTGCGGAACTGTTCTTCGTTCAGGGCGAACGATGCTTCGAGACCTTGCCCGCTTCCGTTGCCGTTATCGCAGTCGAAGGTAACGTAGCCGCGCGCGAACTCCGGACCGACGGGCGATCGCACCTGCCCGCCCAGGAACCCCACGCCAAGCTGTAACAGCTTGTTGTTCCAGTGGCCGGGCATTGCTACCTCGAATTTTATCTTCTGCGCCTGGGAATCTACGGGCGCGATTTCGCCATCGACCAGGCAATACTCGCCAAAGCCATTGAGTGCACCGGCCGGCACGAATTTCGCCTGGGTCACGACTCCGCCTCTGGTCGGCAGACCGATCGATGCGGCTGGAATACTAGTGCCGAGCAATGAACTGCATGGCGCTGAGGCTTCAGGCGCTGCCTGCGCAGCGCTGTCTGCCGGGAGGGCAATCGTAGCCTCCGCCGCCATGGCATCGGGTGGAAAGAGCCCGCTCAGAACGTAGCCTGCTCCAATGGCTAGGAGCTGCCTTACTGACATCGTGGTTCGCCAATCGATGATGCACGCGCGAGGCGAAGGGATACCACTATCGATGTCGCCAATCTGCAGGTATACGGACAAACTCTTCGCCCAGTTGCGCTATCGATGCGCAACCGAGGGTTTTGAGACTCTTTCGAAGATCATCTTCAAGCAGCTCGAGCACGCGACTGACACCGGGTTCTCCGCAGCTCAATCCGAACATGTAGGGCCTTCCAATCAATACGGCCCGTGCGCCGAGACACAGCGCCTTGATCACATCGATGCCGCGCCGGACGCCGCCGTCCAGCAGCACAGATACGTCTTTCGGCACGGCTGCCACGATTTCCGGAAGCACGCGCAACGTCGCTTCCAATCCGTCAACGGTCTTGCCGCCGTGATTGGATACAATGATTCCTGTGCACCCGGCTTGCACTGCCTTGTGTGCATCAGCCGCCGTTAGAATGCCCTTCGCAACCAGTGTGCCTGGCCAAATCTCGCGCAGCCATGGGAAGTCTTCCCAGCGAAAGGAGGAATCTTCGCGGGTGGAAGCGCGCACGACGTCTTGCGCGTTCATCGGCCGGCCGTCCGGCAGCACGGCGTTTGGCGCAAGTTTAGGTCCGCGAGTACGCAAAAAGCGTAGTACCCAACCAGGGCGTGCCAGTAGCTTTATAAACTGAGGTAAAGCGCCGAATGGATTCGCACTGACGAGTTGAGCCATCCCATTGCGGGCATCGCGCTCACGTAACGTCCGCCCATTATCGACATTGACCACGAGCGTTCGGTAGCCTGCGTTCCAGGCACGCTTCACGGCGGACTGCGCGACTTCGCGGCCGCCATAGTGATAGATCTGGTACGCGTGCCACCGAGATGCGGGACAACGTATACGGTACCTGCTCGTGCCGAAGCGCGTGCGACCCCAAGCTCACCGTCTGGGTGAATAAAGAGGGCCGCCCCGCAGCAGCTGACCAACACCGGCATGCGTACGGTGTCCCCTAAGACACATGCTGTCAGGTCTGTCGCGGGCGGCGCATTACCTTGGCGCGGGCGCAATTTAACTTGTTCAAAAGCATCCCGGTTAGCGCGCATCGTTTCCTCGCCGCCGGCACCGCCTTCGATGAAATCAAACACCACTTTCGGTAATCGCCGACGGGCGAGGAGGCGGATATCCTCGTAGCCCCAGGCCGTGCGCAATCTTCGCTCAAGCATGCTCATTGAAGCCGTTCACTCATTCGGGGGCGGCCCCTGCGTAGTTCCAGTGCCCGTCTTCGATGGCAATCCCCCGAGTTTCGAGCAAATCCGCAAACTTCTGGGTCTCAAATAGTCGCCTGCCTGCTTTGATCTGGCGCCGAATATCAGATTCGCTGCGGAGTCGATTGCAAACTTTACTGACGAGAGTTTCGATTTTCTCCGGTCCGAAAACAAGCACACCGTCGTCGTCGGCGACTACGATGTCCCCGGGATTGACGACGCAGTCGCCGCACGGCACGGGCATATTGACAGTGCCACGGCCCCATTTTTCAGTGCGCGATACGGAAATTGAGCTTGCCCAGACCGGATACTGCAATTCGCGCAGGTACGCCACGTCGCGAACCGGCCCGTCTACAATGCACCCTGCCAACCCGAATGCTTGAGCATCGAATGCCATATGACCACCCCACAACGCACCGTAGGGTACTCCGCCATTGGAAAGAACGAGAACATCGCCCGGGCGGGCGAGGTACAGGGCGCAATGAGCCATCAAGCTATCGCCGGGCGTGCAAAAGGCAGTCACCGCCTGCCCATAGGCTCGTAGTGCCGGTGCAATCGGTCGCATTCTCGCGCTGAGTAACCCGGCGCCGCGTGCAACGGGCGACAGTGCGTCGTGTAGATCGGCAACCGTTAGGTCGCGCAAGCAGGCAACGAGATCCGGGGCGACGCGGGGGATGTCGCGATAGACCTTCGATTGTTCTTCTTTCATGGCGACTGTCAACCTTTTCAATGCTCGATCGGGTCGCTAGCAATTCCGGAATGGATGGAGGGGGAGCCCGGGGCATTGCCAGCTGCGAGCGAGCACCTCGCCTCGTTCGGCGTCGCAAATATAGAGCTGTGCCTCCTGTGAAATCGCCAGGTTGGTATACAATTTCGAAGTGCCCGGGCGGATGACTTCGATCAGTCGTCCATCTCGATAGACCTGCACATCGCCGCCGCCGGGTTCGAACCGTGGGCATGCGATGATGATATTTTCATCGGCATCGAAGGCGAAACCGTCCGGGATTCCGTGGTCCAATACCAGGACCGTTTCCACGGTATCGGGACGAGGATCTGACAGGGGCATCCGAACGATCCGACAGTGCCTCGAGTCAGCGACGTAGATCCAATGGTCATCAGTCGAGAATCCGATGCCATTCGGATACCAGTCGCATGTGATGATCTGGGTACATTCTTGGGTTTCGACGTTGCAGCGCCAGATGCGGCCATCGTCGCGCTCGGGCTTGCGCGTGGGATCGGTCACATACAGAAATCCGTCTGGCCCAAAACAAAGATCGTTGGGTGAGCGCATCTCATCGCCGAACCGCCGCAGCTCGCCGGAGTGCTCGACAACCTGGACGCCCGCAGCACTGGGAATCTCGTTCTTGGCGGGGGCAGCGCCGCCATTTTGCGCAACGTAGATCAACCCGTGTTCGCCTTCCGTGGCGCCGTTCGGGCCGCCGCCCGTGATCGCAAACACTTGCGCACGTCCATCCGCAATCCGATAGAGCTTGCCCTGATCGATCGACGTCACAATCAGGGAACCGTCGCGGCAAGTCACCGGTCCCTCCAGCGCGCCTAGCCCGGTTCCTAGCACTTGCATGAAGGTGTCTCCAATACGGGATACGGTTACCGCGCCTCAGCGCCGAACCGATAGCGCAACCGGATTCCGTAAGAACGCGGGTCACCATACATGCCGTTGGCGTATCCGATTTGGGTGTACGCAGAGCCTCCGCCCCCGATGCTATACACCTTGTTGGTCACGTTGGAAGCGAACAGGGAGACATCGAATCCGTGACCGTAAACGTTGTTCCAATCGGCCGAAACATTGAGCAGGCCATAGGCGTCAACCCTTCCGCTGGGACGCGCGCCGTCCGCGGCGTTGAAGACGTCGGTCGTTGTGGCGGCCTGCCAATTCCAGTTAGCACGCACAGCAATCTGCCCAATCTGCCCTCCAAGCGGCAATTGGTAACGTCCGTTCACCCCATATTTCCATGGCGGACGGCCAAAGGTGCGGCTCGCGAGCAACTCTTCGTTATTTTGTGCGTTTTGAGCGCCCGGAAGCAAGCGCGTATAGTCAAAGTCGAGGTAGTCGAAATTAACTCCCAGCTGAAAATTCTTGCTCAATTGCGCTAGAGCCTCGAACTCCGCGCCCATGATTCTCGCCGCCGCGGCATTAGTCGTGAGACTAGTCAACTCGATCTCGTTGACGATGGCTTCCGTATTCTGGATGTCCGTGTAATTCTGATAGAAGAGATCGGCGTTGGTGCGGATGGGAACTTCGCCCGCCTTCCAATCCGACTTGATGCCAATCTCGACGTCAGTCACATACTCTGGGCTGAAAGCCGGCTGGCCGGGCGCGTTGTAACCGCCGGCGCGATAGCCGCGGCGCGAGGTCAAGTACAGCAGGGTTCCCGGTGTGACTTGATCATCCAGGCTCGCTGTCCAAGTGAGCGCCTTGCTGTTCTCGTCGAGCGCCGTAATGATTGCACCGCAATTGGTTTGCGGCGCGGTGCAGACCGATCCAAACGCCCCGCCGCTCCCATCTTGCGAGCGATGATCCCACGTGTAGCGCACGCCTCCTGTCACGCTGACTCCCGGTAGCACTGCCGATAGATCGTACGTACCCTGGGTAAACAAGGCCCTGCTCATAGCACCGTTGCGGCTCTCGTTATCATCCTCGAAGCCGAAGATCTCTTCCGTTGCCACCTCGAAGTTCCTGGGTGGAGCCTGGTCCAAATAGAATGCGCCGACCATCCAGTTCAGGTGACCAGCGAAGGACTTGCCGAGAACTTGCGCTTCCTCCGTGATTTGGCGAATGGTCTGCTCATAGGGCGTGCTGGGGATCGCGGCGATCGGGAATATCGTATTGTCGGAGTCCTTCGCATAGGTCTCCGTAGCCGCATCAAAACCCACTATATTCTTAAACGTCAGCGAGTCGCTTAGGTCCCAGCGCGCGACGTCACTAAGCAACAAGTTATCGCCCTCATCGACGTAGGCCACATTGACGGGCAGCGCTGTCCGAACCCCCAGCGCCTGCTGTTGCAGAAACAAGGCGTAATAACCCGGATAAGCGGTCGCGAACAAACCATTGGGATCCGCGTCGGTAAGAATTTGTGGCGAGCCGTGACTCGTGTACTTTTGAAACGTCGCAATGGTGTCATTCTGGAAGTTATCGGCCGGCCGAAATGTGATCGTCCCGCGCACTGACCAGTGGTCGAGGTTATCGCCATCGATTCCGTCCGGATGCCCGGGCTCGCTTTGGATGAAGGTGAAGCCGTCGCGAACCTGGCCGTTGATTGCCACCCGCGTCAGAAGTACGTCGCTGATGATGGGCAGGTTGATCGCGCCATCGAGTTCCTCGTCGTTATAGTTTCCATATGTCACCTGCAAGTGGCCGCCAAAGTCATTGGTTGGGCGGGCCGTCTCTAGTAATACCGCGCCGCCCACGGAGTTGCGACCGAATAGGGTGCCTTGCGGCCCCTTGAGCACTTGGATATTTTGCAAGTCGAAGAAGAGACCCGGCCCACCGACGAGGTCGCCGCCGAAATCGGGAATGGGCACCTCGTTCAAGTAGGCTATTACTCCAGGGATACCGCTGGCATTTGCGCCTTGGCCGCGAATACTGAGATCGATCTGGTCTCGCGCCAAACCGGTATATGCCGTCATTGACGGGACTAGATACTGGAGTCCCTCGAATGTCAGAACGTTATTTTCCTGAAGCGCCTGTGCGGAAATCACATCGATAGCGATCGGTACGGTTTGCGAGTTTTCCTCCCGGCGACGCGCGGTCACCGTAATTTCCGCGAGCGTGAGACCTTGATCGGCTTCGGCCTCAGCTGCCATCGCAATCGAGGGCACCGTATCAAGGGTTATGATCAGGCAGCACAACGTCAACAATATCTGCAGCGCAGATATCCCTATCTTTTTGTTCATAGACTCCCCCTTTCACGGGAGAACTGTGGACTCCCACAACCATCGAGTCCAATATATATTGGGAATCAAAGCATTCGACATTCGAATGGGTGGAATCCATGGAACTACGACAGCTCAAGTACTTCGTTGCCGTAGCCGAGGAGCGTAATTTCACGCGCGCCGCCGCACGCCTTCACATCACACAACCGCCTCTTAGCGTGCAGATCCGTCACTTGGAGGAGGAAGTCGGCACCCCACTTCTCGTGCGCGAAGGCCGGGGAGTTGCGCTCACGGAGGCTGGTCGCGTTTTCTTGGAGCAGGCACGTCAATCGATCGCTTACGCCAATCGAGCGGTGATGCTGGCGAAGAAAGCCGCCAACGGAGAGATCGGTCATCTATCCATCGGCCACAATGGTCCCGCCGAATTGCTGGTTCTTCCATTCATCGTTCCAGCATTCACCGAGAGATGGCCGAACGTGCAGCTGGACTTTCAAATCCCTGGGACTCCCAAAATTGTAGAAAGAGTACGTCAGAGCGAATTGGATCTGGGTTTTGTCTGGCAGCCCGTTCCCACCGATGAGTTTGAGGTACAGAACCTGTTGGATATACCTTTTGTCGCCGTGCTGCCCTCGAGTCATCGCCTAGCTGCTGCGCAAAGAATTTCTGTCAAGGATCTCTCGGAGGAACCGCTGCTGCTTTATTCCCGTGCCCAGGACATCGAATTCTTTCATCAGGTCGAGCAGCTGTTTCTCAATGCAGGCGCCGTCATGAATGTTGTCTACGAGTTTGAAACTCTGCTTTCAATCATCAACTTTGTGGCCATGGGGCGCGGCTGCAGCCTTCTTCCGGATTACACCTTGCTCAATCGGATGGATGGTATCGTGCATAAGCCGATGAAGCCTCCCAACATCGTTAAGACCATGGCAATCATCAAGAAAAAGGAGCGCGGCGGACTTGCGGAGAACTTTTATCAGATGACTGTCGCCAAATTCGCTAATGGTACGGCGCGCGTGCTTCGATCGGACAGGCGGCGACGCTCGCCTGTCATTTCAAGATAAACGGCAGCGTCAACGAAGATGGATGTTCTGAGTCGTGGAACACGCTCGCCGTAGGTCTCGACAAACTTTCTGGGGTATCCCATTGGCCTTTGTCGAAATTGTTTATGCTCACCCGGATGCGATGACCCTTCCTCAAGTAATTTGATAGCGGGTACAAGGCAAGGTCGATCTTCACGGGTACGCCAGGGCTCAGCTCCGCTTGATCTGCTGTGAAAGTTGGGTGCCAGGGCAGCCCCTGGTTATCAAACGGAGCATCGCGCGTGGCGCGGTCGGAGGCGCGGATCGCGCCTTCCGATATGAGCGTGGAGCGACCTTTTTCATCGATCTCTTCCAAATAGACGAAGAAGTCCTGATCCCTGGCCGTAGAGGAAACCCATAAGGCAACCGAGGGGAACCCGGTCAACTGCATCGATTTCGCAAGCGGTGCGGTCGTGTACGTCAGGGACTTCGCGTCGATGCCATCGGACGATATCGGATTAAGACCTGCGTGGGAGTCCGTGCCCGTGTTACCCGGGGGATGCCAGCGAGTTGCCATCTCAGCCGTCGTGATCGTGTAATCGACGATGTAGTCATCCTTGATCTCATCGCGTGGCGGCGCTGCCGTGACAAGAATTCCGCCGCCGCGGGATGGCCCGGGACCTGGGATTCCGCGTCGAAAGAAGTACGTCGTTGGGCGTTCATCCGGCAGCGGCCACCGCTTCGCTGACTGCCACTCGTGTCCCCGCGCCGCGCCCTGCACGTAGTAGCGCACTCTCGGAGTGTTCGCGACCCCATTCTTGATGCCCCTCAGCCAGTAGTCATACCAGCGAAGATGTTCGGCCAACGCATCGGTGAGATTACTTGCGTACCAAGCGCAGTGATACCAGGGGCCGATGATGAGCTCTTGCGGCACGCCGAGGCGCGCAAGGCTTCGGTGCCAGGCCAACACTTGCTCCGGAAGCAGATCGCGCCAGCCTGTATATTCGAGCATCGGTATTCTTGACATCCCAAGATTCCGAAAGAACTTCCAGTGCGCCGCGCCTTCATACTCATACTCCGGCCGTGATGACGGTGTGTCGCGAAAGGGGCGCGCGAGACGGGTTGGAGCCATACCGGCCAACCCTTTGTCCCAAGTAATGCGATGTTCGGCGATCGCGGCTTGAAGCAACAAACCGCCTTCATCGCCATCAATACCGGGCGCAGGATTTGTGATGTCGAGCTTGTACATCAGCTCATCCCAGCCTTGGTAGAATGAAACCTGCGTGATCCCATTGGCGCGCGCGCCGCTATACAGGTCGAGCCCCATACCGCAGGGCGCGATAGCCCGTAGATGGGGAGGCATGGCCTCGGCGGCCATGAACTGCGTGAGTGCATTATAGGAACAGCCTGCCATGCCGATATGGCCGTCGCTCCAGGGCTGAGCGGCAAGCCACTCGATCACGTCGAAGAGGTCCGACCGGTCCTGCTCGCCCTGCGGGATGCCGCCATACACCGTGCCGAATGAGGCACCTCGGCCGCGAATGTCGAGAACGGCAACAATGTACCCGTGCTTTAGCAACCCAGCGAGCAGGACGCCTTCCGGCATCGTGGACGACTCGAGAAATTTAATCTCGTTGCTTGCGCCTAATTCGGCTCGATGATATGGAGTTGCCATCAATATCACTGGCAACGGTCGATCGAGTCCCGCAGCCCCTGCTGACGGGCGATATATATCGATGGCCAGCCGAGTTCCATCTCGCACGGCGATGTACAGGGAGGATCTGGTGTGCGCTGGGTAGGTCGGCAGTGGGGCAGCGGGGCTGCGAGCAACGTCGGCCGGTACGCTCCTCACAACGAGAAGCAGCGCCACGGCGAAGAAGCCGAGGGCTCCGCTCTTACGCACCGCTTCGGCCATCAACAATACTATTGTCGATGCGCCGCACATCGGTGCAGCCCGAGAGTTGCATCGCCCTGACGAACTCGGTCTTGAGAATATCCAATGCCTTGATGACACCCGCTTCGCCTCCTGCCGCAAGGCCGTAGAGATACGGCCTGCCAATGGAACAAGCCTTTGCGCCGCGCGCTAGCGCCTTGAGAACATGAGCGCCCCGGCGTATGCCGCCATCGAGTATCACCTCAGTTTGATTTCCCACGGCTGAGGCGATCGCCGGCAGGACTTCGAAGGCTGCCGCCGCACCATCCAATTGGCGGCCACCGTGATTCGATACGATGATGGCTGTTGCACCCACATCAACGGCGCGGCGAGCATCGTCGACTGCCATGATGCCCTTAATGGCGAACGGACCTCGCCAAAGCTCGATGATGCGCCGCACGTCTTTCCATGTGACGGAAGGATCGAGTTCTCGGCCAATGTATTGCGTCTGCGCGACGATGCTGGTCGTGCCGGCCATTGTCGCGACGGTGGGCATCGATAAGAGGCCCTTGCGTGCTTGACCTAGAAGCCAGCGCGGATGGCTGGCAAAGCTCGCTATACTCTTGAGGGAAAGGTTGATCGGGCCGCCCCATCCAGTGCGCAAATCTCGCTCCCGTTTACCCGTCACTGCCGTGTCAACGGTTAAACACAGCGCTTGGTATCCAGACCGTTTGCAGCGCTCGACCAGATCGCACGTAGCATCCCGATCCTTGAAGATATAAAGCTGAAACATTTTCGCACCGGCGCTGGCGGAGGCGACCTCCTCCAACCCGTGGGTCGAATTCATCGACAGACCGTACAGTGTGCCGGTGCTCGCAGTCGCTCGAGCCACGGCTAACTCACCATCTGGGTGCCAGAAGCGCGAGGCGCCGGTCGGCGAGCAGATGACGGGCCATGCAATGTCCTGGCCAAGCACGCGCGTCGCTGTCTGTACCGAGGCGACATCGACCAGGCAGCGGGGAATGAGCCGCGCCTCGTTGAACGAGGATGTGTTTCGCCCAGCCGTCGTTTCATCCTCGGCAGCGCCGTCTAAATAGTGGAAAATCGGACTCGGCAATCGGCGCTGCGCCAGCGCCCGCAAATCCATTATATTGTGACAGCGACTAAGCCTTACCACTTGTATCTTAGTTGGACGGCAACATTCACGGGCTCTTCTTTCGTGGCGTTATACAAGCCCGGAGTCGAGATCACGATGATTTTGTTGGTGAGATTCTTGCCGATGAGATCGAAGGCCCAGTGTCCCTGCGGAGTTTCAAGAGAAAGACGCGCGTCGAGCCTGACATAAGCTGGAGTTCCGGATATAAACCCCAGCGCCACAAGTTGCGGGTCTCTGTTGTAGCTGGAGGTAAAGTAGGGGCTCAGCACGCCAGTGAATTTATATCCCCCGGGCAGCGGCACTGATCCGATGGCGGAGACGCTGCCACTCCAACGCGGGGCATTTTGCGTCGTCTGGCCGTCAACACTTCCAAATTGCGGCACGGGATTCGGAAATATTGAGCAGTAGGGAAGAACGTAATTGCCGGCGCAGAATGCTTGCAGCGTCGTTTGTCCGGCATTGGGAAAATTGACGTAGTACGCCTCGAGATAGGAGACGTTGGCCGAGAGCCGAAAATTGTTCGTGGCCACGAACTGTGTCTCGAGCTCGACCCCTTCGGAGACCTGTGAAGCGGCGTTCCTTATACCGTTCAAGTAGGTATTGGTGGAGGCTTGGTATGTCGATGTACTGACCTGCAATCCCGTGTAATTGCTGCGAAATAAATTGATATCAAACAGCAACCTGTTGTCAAACCATTTGCTCTTAAGTCCCACTTCGTAGTCATTCACATGTTCAGGACCAAACTCAACGTTCGAAGGCACGCCAACCACACTGATCGCGTTAAAGCCTCCCGCCAGAAATCCCTTGCTGTATGAAAAATACGCCATTGCATCTGGGGTGAGCTGAAATTGAACGCCCGCAGAGGGCATCCACGCATTACTGGGTTGACTTAAGCTTGTGGACCCCGGGGGACCATAGAGGAAACTCGGAAACGAGGCCAAGGCCGGCGGCAGGGGAACGAGCCCGCCATAGAGTTCTGTGCCTGTGCCGTAAACCAAGTCTCCGTCAAAACTCTTCTTGACCCAACTTCCACGCAGGCCTGCGTTGAACTTCAGCCAATCTGTCGCATTCCAACGCAGCGAGCCGAAGACTGAATAAATCTGCTCAGGTTGCGAAAAATGCTCGTCCAATCCTAGCGGCAGATAAGGAGCGATGCTGGGTACCGATGTGCCGAGGAAATTCAGTACAGGAGCGTTCGCCTCTGCGTCCGACGTCAGCCCATCCGCTTGGAAATACAGGCCGGCCAAGTATTCCAGCGGGCCTCCGGCTGAGGACGCGACGCGTAGCTCCTGGCTAAATTGGTGGTACTTCTCGGAGTTATCGTTGGTGATGGTGACAGGACCCAAGAGATTTTCGTCAATATTTTGATTGGAGTCGTAGCTGGAGAATCCTGAAACAGACGTGAATACTTGGCCCCACTTGCGATAATTGAGCGTGAGAACGCTCTCGAACGTCGAAAGATAAGTCTCCTGACCGGGAAGACCAGCGTTGTAGTTGTTGTCGAGGCCAATCGGCGCCCCGGTCGACAGCGCCGTGCTGCATGAACCGCCATAGGTTGGCGTGAAAGGTTTCGGCGGCGGGCAGTTGACCCACTGGTAGGGCTCACCATATCCCGTGCCCAGAGTTTTGTTGCGACTGCCCTCAATCTTCAAGGTAGCGTCAAAATCGCTGCTGGGCCTGAAGACAGTGGTGAGGCGAGCGCCTCCGTTCGCTGTGTCCGGGGCATCCTTTCCCGTGTCAACGTTTTTAATCCAGCCCCCAATTCCGTTGATCGTTCCTGCTACCCGAAACGATAGGACATCGTTGGCGGGTAACGTGGCAGCGGACTCTAGGGCGTATTGGCCATGCATGCCGTAAAGCGCCCGCGCATAACCCTCCGAGGTACCCCCGGGTTTGGTCGTAACGACGTTCAACGCGCCAGCGATGGCGTTGTTGCCAAAAAACGTGCTCTGCGGTCCTTTCAAGACTTCGATACGATCGAGATCGAGGAAGGTCTCGGTGCTGGTTCGCGCTCGCCCATGGTAAATGTCGTCAACAAACGTCGCGACCGATTGATCAAAGCCTGGGTTATCTCCAGAAGAGAGTCCTCGAATGCTGATGCTGTCGGAGAAGCCACCGGTGAGCAGGTGGACGCCGGGGACAATGCGAGTCAAATCTCCGAGGGAGTTGTAGTTTTCTTCAGTCAATTGCTGACCGCTGATCACTTGAACCGAAATCGGCACCACCTGAAGGTCCTCGGCGCGCTTTTGAGCGGTAATCACGATTTCTTCGAGCTGTGCGCCTTGATCGGCGGGTGCCTCCGTCGTGGCCGCTCGGGCTGTCAAGGAAATGCCAGTGGTCACTGCGCTCGCTAACAGCACTCGCCACAGATCTTTTCGGATCAACTCGCGCATGGATCGCTTGTTCATATGCTCCCCTGCGGCTCGAAGTGACTCTTGCCGCGAATCGTTTTTGTACTTCTCGATTTGGAATCGAGTATTCAAATGGAACGATAGACTCCGAGCGATAAGTAGTCCAATATCAATTATTGATTGAGCCATAGGATTTTAGGTATCGCCAATATGGACATGCGTTACTTGCGTTACTTCATCGTGGTTGCGGATGAACTTAATTTCACCCGGGCTGCAGAGCGGCTGCATACCGCCCAACCATCGCTCAGCGTGCAAATTCGCAAACTGGAGACGGATATCGGGGCGGAACTGTTCTTACGGGAAGGGCGCGGAGTGAGCCTGACGGATGCCGGTCGCGTTTTTCTGGATCGAGCGCGACAAATGCTTGCTGATATGGATAGAAGCGTCGCGCTCGTGCGCCAGGCGGCCAAGGGAGAGTTTGGCCATTTGTCGATCGGCTATGACGCGCCGGCGGAGTTTCGCGTCTTCCCTAATATTGTTCCTGCCTTTCGAAAGAAATGGCCCGATGTGCATTTGAGCTTTCACAATCTCAAGAATTCGCAGCAGTTGGAGGGACTACGCCGGGAGACATTGGATCTCGGGTTTGTTTTTTTACCCATCGCAAAAGATGAGTTTGACGTTGAGGAGTTGGCAAAAGTGCCGCTGGTTGTGGCGTTACCTGCGGGTCATCGGCTCGAATCGGCCGTGAGCATCGCCATCGAGGATCTATCGCATGAGCCTTTGATTCTCTTTCCGAGGAGCCTGGACCCGGAAACATACGATCAGATCGAGCAACTGTTTGTAGCCGCGGGGGCCGCAATGAATGTGGTGCTGGAAACCGCGACGTTTTTGTCGGGAATCAATTTTGTGTCGATGGGAACCGGATGTAGCTTTCTAGGCGATTACGCACGGCGGGTTAATTGGCCCGGTGTCATTTATAAGCCGTTAAAGCCGCAGTTGGTAAAGACGGTAGCAATCATCAAAAAGAAGCGACGTGGGGATCTCGTGGAAGCCTTCTACCGATTCACAGTGGACAATGTTCGCCGTGGCGAGTTGCGGGAGAGACCCGCGCGTCGACGAACGCTTACCGCGTCGTCAAGCTGAACCAGCCCTTTTCCGGAGGTGCAACATTGGGACGCAATTCTCGGCTGACCGATTCCTGAGGCGTAGACATGCTACTCACAGGGATCAAGTAGCGGCGGACAAACGCACCAGGATCTTCAATATAAAGGCGCCGCATCTCTACAATCCTGCCTTGGCCTTGCTGGTTAGCGAGGTCCGAATTGAGAAGCTGGGCAAGTTCCTTCTGCAATGCAGCCGTCATGGGTCGACCGGCGGAGAGATCCTGGCGAAGCATCTGCGCCACATTTGTCTCGCGAATATGTAGGGCGTAGCTGCGCGCCACGCGGCGCAGCACATTGACGTCCTGTTGTATCAGCTGAAACTGCTTTTTATCACGTGGATCATCGAGCGCCTTGAACAGGCGCACTGAAGCATCGCTTGCCTGATCCAGGAGGTCAGCCGCGCTTTTGCTGCGCAGTTCGACATCTTCAAGCATCCAGAAATGCGGCTGCGCATCGTCGGTTTTCATGAATCTGGCGTGGCGAGTGGATTCCCAGGAAGGGGTCGACGGCATCCATCCTTGGATTGTGGCGCCTCGCCAACCGTGATCGATAGATGCTCGGCCCACTTCTCGAGCATGCCACGATGCATCCCAGGGATAGATTTGCAAGGCGTCAGAAAGCAGCTCGAGATAGGCTCGCACCTCCGGCTGCGCGGCGCCATAGCGCTTGGTAATGTCAGCGACAAGCTCCTCCCACGGGCGCGCAGGGTCCTTAATGCGGGCCTGTAACACGTCGAGATCAAGGTCCGGTGCACTTAAATCGATGCCGTAGTACTCCTTGATGCCGACAACACCGGGAACGCGCGAGAAGGCTAGGTACTCCTCGTCGACTAATCGAGGTGCGGGAATCGACAATGGCTCTATCTCTTCGGTCGCGGAAGCGAAGAAGCTTTCAGCGACGACCGGTATGCCTAGTTCTCGGCAGATCCGAGCCGTATTGCGAAACCAGACGTCCACTGGCAACGCCAATTGCGCTTCAGCAATATTCGCGTGAATCATCAAGCCGAAGTCGGTGCGGGGTAACTTGGGCAGAATTGCATATATTTGGCCGGCCGAAAGCTCCCAAGGTTCCCACCACATCCGAGCCGTGTTGGGTCGACCGGCAGTCCACACCTGGTGTAGGGCGGCGAGGTATTCCGGCAAGCGGTCAGAAAGCGGGACGCCATAGGAGAACCTATTGTACTGATACTCCGGTGTTTGCCACGCATCTTGGTCGTACGTATAAACTAGGATATCGTCAATCGCCGGAAATTGCCGCCGAAATTCGCGCAGCAATGCGAGTTCATGATCACGAACCTTGGGATTTCGAGTGTCGTACCAGGAATCGAACGTGACATCGTCAATGTCCTGAGGAAGACGCGGGATATCTCCCGTATAAGGATTGCGATCCATGAAGGGTGAGCCGAAATGAAACAGCGTGCGCAGTCCGTGCTTCTTCGCCAACGCCACTCGCTTACCAAGTTCCGTCCGCCGTGCCGCAACGCGCGGCAGCTCGATTTCGCCGGGCACCGTGACAACGTCGTTCAGGTTCAGCGCTTCGTCAAACGGACGTGCGCCCCAGGCAATATTGAGTTGAATGGCATTGAACCCGATTGCTTTTAGCCGCTCGAGAGAGTCATCCGTCCAACTCTCTTGGTGAATCGGATTTCCAAGGATGGCGATACGCAAACTTGGCGGATCTGTCGCCTGTGCAAACACACTTGGCATCAAAGTCAGGGCTAGAGCAGCGGTCGTCAATATATTGCGGGTTTGTATTGTTGGCACTTTCTTCTCCCGCGCTTTGCATTGTGAGCCCATTTTGGTGTGCTAATGTTGATGAGAGACGGATTGGCGGTCCAATAGGAATTCTTGATCGCGGTATAAGGTTCTAGGTATCGCTGACTGCTCCAGCGGAAATCGCTTATTGAGCTCGCACGAGATTGAATTGACACCAATCGACCAACACCAGACAACCGGGTCGAACGTCATACGAAACGTAGGTTCTCATCAAGTCAGATGGCTGTGATGTCGATCTCAACGTAGCTACCAAGCACGGCTGCGTTAATAGCTTCAACAACGCCGCAAGGCGTAGGTTGTTTTGCCGGCGCCCGTCGAGCGGCAAATAACGTGAAACTCCACTGGTCAAGGCAGCGCATTGGCTCTCGCGATGGCGCTTAAGATCGCGGCGCTGGGCTTCGGCGTGCGCTTGAATGTTGCTCGGTCAACCGCGACGAGGCCGTATTTTGGCGCGTAGCCGAATATCCATTCGAAGTTATCGAGCAGCGACCAGTGTAGGTAGCCGATGACCGGCACACCGTCATCGATTGCTTGTTTAAGGCCTGCCAGGACATCCGGAATATATCGGACGCGCAGCGTGTCATCTGATGTGGAGATGCCGTTCTCGGTGACGAATACCGGCTTATGGGTTTGCTCGTGCGCGTAGCGAACCGCATTCTTAAGCGAGTCGGGGTAGTACTCCGCACCGCCTTCGAGAAGGATGGCGCCGGGGGGCTTCTCCACGAGGCCTTTGGCGTCATACACCGCGCGCCCGTAGTTCTGGACGCCGACAAAATCGCCATGAGCCTTGATCGCTTCGAACCAAGGCGAATACATATCGCGTCGCTTCGCATCGCGTAGGGTATTTAAGCCAATGGCTTGATCGTCGATGAGCCCGAGGGTCACGCCCACGGGAAGTTCCGGGCGAGCCGACTTGATGGCGGCATGTCCTTTGGCATGCGCGGCGAGCAGGTTGCGCGTGATCTCGGGCGAGCTTTCCAAAGCGTTGCCAAAGACATCCGATCCTAGTGCGCGGGCCGCTGCGGCATTCATAGCAGCGATTGCGGGCTGAAGTTGTTGAAGCGCGGGAATGTACTTGGCGCCGGCCGACACATTGGGTTCGTTCAAAGTGGCGGCATAGCTCATTCCAGCGGCAAGCCGTTTAGCCGCGCGCTCGCAAAAGCGGGCGAACAATTCCGGGGATTGCGGGTTTTTCCAGTAGCCTTGGGCTGCAAACCATGCGGGGCAGTTCGCATGATTGAAGGTGACGACTGCCCTTAAGCCGCGATCGTTGCAGCCATCGATGATGCGGGCATAGTAATCGAGATAGGCATGCGAGAATTCTCCAGGCGAGGGCTCTATTCGCGACCACTCGAGCGAAAACCGGTAGCTGTTGAGTCCCAAGGCCTTTACCAAATCCAGATCTTCAGACCAACGGTTGAGACTGTCGTCGGCATCCCCGGAGGATTCGACGTACAGCGTCGGCTTAACGTGCTCGAGCAACCAGGTATCGGAGTTCACATCGTTGCCTTCAATCTGGTGGCCGGAGGTGGCCGCGCCCCAGAGGAAGCCTTTGGGGAACGTTCCGCGCGTGGACTGTGCGGCCAGCGGGCGCGCGAGCGCTGCCACTGCTGTACCCAATCCGGCGAACAGCAGTGTGCGTCGATCGACCCGGTCATTCATAGCGGCCGGCTATCCACAGGGTGCGCGTGCCAAGGAAACTTAAATACATAATTTCCTGAGCCCAAACGCAATTCGACGTTGGAGCCCTGCTGCTCGGCGTCGCTCACGCCCTGCGCATCCTGCAATTTGCCGCCCGATTCCGTGACTTCGTTCAAGATGGCATTGGGCAGGCGCACGCTGGCGGATGAGTTGGCCGGAATCTCGACGCGCAGCTCGAAATCCGAATCGATGAACCGCCACTTCGTAGTCACTCGACCGTAGGGTGAGTCGTGGCTTAAGTTCACAAACATAAAGTCGCCGCCCGGCTGCGGCCGGATAAGAACGTGCTTGTAACCCGGCGCTTTGGGGTCGATATTGATTCCGCCCATCACTTCATACATCCATTCCCCGACCGCGCCATAGGCGTAGTGATTGAACGAATTCATGCGCACATCTTGGAATGAGCCGTCGGGCTTAAGTCCGTCCCATCGCTCCCAAATCGTGGTGGCGCCTTGCTTCACGGGGTAGAGCCAGGACGGGAATTTCTCTCGCTTAAGTAGAGAATAACTAAGATCTTGGTAGCCGAATCGCGTAAGGACATTCAGCAGATGCGGTGTGCCTAGAAAGCCGGTGGTCAAATGTCCGTGCTTAAGTACATCGGAGGCCAACTTTGCCGCTGCGACGGTGCGCATTTGAGGCGGCAAAAGATCAAAATCCAACGAGAGCACGTAGCCTGTCTGCGTGTTCGTGCCGACGGTGCCATCGGGAGAGACAAATTGTCGATTGAACGCCTGGGCGATCTTGAGGAATAAGCTCGCGTACTGCTTGGCGTCCTCTGTTTTCCCTAGGACGGCCGCGGTGCGGCTCAAGATATCGGCTGAATGCGCGAAATACGCTGTGGCGATCAGATCCTTAGGCGTCTCCCCCGCGTACAAAGTAATTCCGTCCGCATTTTTTTTGCCCACGGCGAAATAATCCAGCCAGTCGCCAAAGAGAAATTCGCCGTGCCAAATAAGCCCTTCGCCTGCAGCTGTTTGTTCGTAGCGCACCCACGCCTGCATGCTTTCATACTGGGATTCCAGGAGTCGTGTGTCAGCATAAGCGAGATACACATTCCAGGGAATCACGGTGGCGGCATCTCCCCAGCCGGGCTCGCCGGCGGCGGGACGATGCATCTTGGCCGCCATCATTTCTTCCAACGCGTCGGGTACGACAAAGGGCACGCCGCCATCCGAGTTCTGATCGGCTTTCAAGTCGCCCAGCCACTTGGTGAAAAAGCCGGCCACGTTCATGTTGAACGCGGCGGTCGCGGAGAACACTTGTGCATCACCGGTCCAGCCAAGGCGCTCATCGCGCTGCGGGCAGTCGGTGGGAACATCCAGGAAATTGCTCTTCTGGCCCCAGATAATGTTGTGCTGAAGTTGATTAACCAGCGCATTGGAGGTTGAGAATTCGCCAGTTCTGTCCATCATTGAATGGACCACGACTCCGGTGATGTTCTGCAATGACGGTTCGCCAGGCCATCCCTGGACCGCGACGTAACGGAAGCCTTGGAAGGTAAAGTGCGGTTCGAAAATCTCCTCGCCCTCGCCCTTCAACGTGTAGCGAACCGTCTGCGCGGCAGTGCGAAGGTTTTGCGTGTAGAAGTTTCCAGACGCGTCGAGCACTTCCGCGTGGCGCAGAACTACCGTTGTCCCTTTAGGACCGCGGACTTTCATGCGGACCCAGCCGACCATGTTTTGTCCTAGGTCGATGACGGTATCGCCGGCCGGTGTTTTGAAAATCGCCTTAGGCGTAATTTCTTCGATGCGCCTAACCGGGGGTCCGGTCGGCGCGACAACTAAGTCGGTGCGCTCCTTGATGGCATCAACCGCTTGCCAATCGCGATCCTCATAGTTTGGCTCGGACCAGCCGGGCTTTTCGAGGCGCGCATCGTAGCTTTCGCCTTCGTAAATTCCCGACTCGAGAATCGGGCCGCTCGAGGATTTCCAGTGATCGTCGCTGCCGATCCGCTCCGCATGACCGTCCGCGTAGGTGACTTCGAGCTGCAGCAGGACGGCGGGCCGCTTACTTTTAGGCCGCTCACCCGCCCCCGCGATCGTGCCGGCGAACCACCCTTCCGCAAGATATACCCCCAGCGCGTTCTCGCCCTCCTTGAGGCGATCGGTCACATCGTAGGTTTGATATTGCAGACGATGGGCATAGCTGGTCCAGCCGGGCGTGAGTACATCATCGGTGATGGGACTGCCGTTCAACAACACTTGGTACAAGCCGAAACTTGTGACGTAGATCCGCGCACGTACAATATCGCGCTGCAATTGAAAGGCGCGGCGCAGCAGCGGAACTTCTCCTGGCGGTGCGCCGCTTCGTTGCTGAGGAGAAACCCACTGCGCCGTCCAATCCTCATGACGAAGTAACCCCATCTCCCAATGTGCAATGGGACTTGTGGTGCTCTCATGGCGAGAGGTCCAAACTCGGACTCGCCAGGCGCAGCGAGCCCTGCTTTCCAGGGCCGAGCCGTCATAGGGAATTTGTATCGAACGATCGCTGGCGACTTTCGCAGAATCCCAGATCAAGCGTTGTCCAGTTTTCAAGTCCTCATCATCGCGCGCCACTTGAATCTGATAGGCGACCTGTCGAACATCGCGCTTCGAGGAAAGCAATTGCCAACTCAACCGAGGATGAGCGCTGTCGATACTTAAAGGGTAATCGAAGTACTCGGTGCGCATCGAGACTACTTGGGCAGCAGTGTCTAGGGTTGGCAAGGCGGCCCCGACATTCGCGCATAGCACGAGGGGAAGGGCAAGGAGGGTGCGGTACACGGTTTGGGTTTCCTATTCAAGCCACATCGTCATAAGGAATGCCCTTTGGAAACGGTGCCAGGAGTGCGAGTTCTTCTTGCGCCGGGCGATAGATGAGAGCGGTGCGACCGGCATCGAATACGAGAGTCGCGCGGTTCTCGAGCGAGTATTTCTCCCAGTGCGGGAGGCCTGAGTGATTGGGATCTGAAGTGCGAGCGAAACTTGCCCAGGCGCCGGATATTTGTCGGGACAATTCCTCAGCGGCGGGGTCGGCCACCAAGCGCATGGCGAGCGGCAGCTCGGCGGTGTGAAAGGCGCGCAGCTTGCCGTGCCCAAGTCCCGTATCCCAGGCAAAGTAGTACATGTGGACTGTATCGCTCTGTTGCGCGAGCTTCGCTTCCGCCTGGGCGATGGCATTGCTGCGAAAGCCTTTGTCGGTCGCCATCCTAAAGTACACGTCCGTGGGCGAGTCACTAGGATAGTCCTGCCGGTATTTGTCTAAAATGGCATCGACTGATTCTGCCGGAATGCCGGACTTGATCTCCCGTTCCTTGAGCCCCGGCCAATCGAGCGAAAAAAGCTCGGAGTCCTGCAACGAGAAGAGCGTCGTCTCATCCTTGCAGCAGCCAATCAGAAGTGAGACCCCGTTGGCCTCGGGAGGCGCTCCCTGCTTCCAGGTTTGAGCGTTCAGCGAGCGATGATCGATGACCGGTCCGTCGAGTATTTTGGCGACGGCGCGATAAGCCGATAGGAGTTGGCCGGCGGGCATGGTCTGCAATTGGCCGAGCTGGGAGGCATTGAGACCGAGCTTCTTGAGCAGCCGGTTGGCATCTTCAGACGCCGTTTCTAAAGTTCGCACCGAGCGAAACGAGCCGCTCTCGATGATGGCGCGTTGAAACAGGCCTTTGGCGCCGGGCATCGCGAGCAAGGCGCTTATTTTGGCGCCGCCGCCCGATTCGCCAAAGAGCGTGACATTCTTAGGATCGCCGCCGAAGCTGGCAATGTTGTTGCGCACCCATTTCAATGCCGCGATCAAATCCAATTGTCCGATGTTGCCGGAATCGGCGTACGCGGGATCGAGCGCGCCTAAATAGGTGTAGCCGAAACACCCAAGCCGGTGATTGATGCCCACCAAAACGACATCCTGCTCGGCGACAAAACGATCGGAAATAAGCGTGAGCGCGCCGGACTCTTCGGTAAAGCCTCCGCCATGGATGTAGACCATGACGGGGCGCTTGCCGTTCAAGGCTGTGGTAAGCACATTCAGCACCAGACAGTTCTCGCTGTCGGGTTCGGCGGTGATCTTAGCTGCGTCGGGCCGGCCACCACTGAAGTACTCACCGATCAAGGGCGAGGTAAAGATCGTGCCGTTACTTCCTTGGACTGCACGGGGCCCGGCTTTGACGGCATCACGGATTCCCCGCCACGGAATCGGCGCGGTGGGTGGCATAAAACGATGGGCGCCGGCGCATGAGCCACCGTAGGGAATTCCCCGGAATGAGAGCACCTTGCTCGCTTGAATGCCGCGCACCCTGCCGCTCATCGTCGAAGCGATGGGATTGACTTCGCTGGTCGATGCAGCGCCAGCCAGAGGCAGCCCATCCAACGCAAATAGAGCTCCGGCTCCCGTCAAACCCGCAAGCAAGCGTCTTCGCCTCATAGCTGACTGTCGGGGTGAACGCCAAAAACGTCCCGAATCGCGTCCAAATATTTCATCCCGTGCACAGTGTCCGGCTCCAAATAGCTGCCTTCGGTCCACTCATTCCAGCAATTGATAGTTAAGATTCGCGGTCCGTCTTTGTCGGCAAGCAAGCGTTGCTTGGTCAACAATAGCGCGGCACGGAAGCGTTCAGGCGAATTTCCGCTGATCGTGTTCGTAAAAGGATAGACAAAGTTTCCATATCCGTCACTCTGAGCTGCACGCGGGCTGGGATCCCAACCCATAGTGACGTTTGGATAGTACGGAACATCAAACATGCGTTGCGCCATATCCCAATAGGATAGGTATTCGTCACGCACCTGGTTGTAATCGGTCTTGAGCGTGGGCAATGCCGCGTGATGAACCCATACATAGGATGTGACCGAGTCGAACCCCAGATCTTGGACTAATTTGGCCACATCTGCGGGGCCTTTTTCTGACGGCAAAACAGGCTGTCCCCACGCCACGGCGTTCAAATGCAATCCAGGCAAGCCCGCAACCTCTGCTTTGGCTCGGAATTTGTCCAATGCGGCTCGCGTCGCTTGCACAGACCCGAAATTGGCAAGCAAATTGGTCAAGTCATAAAATGAGAAATAGGGTTTTCCATCCACGCGCCAGTAGGACGGATGTTTGAAATAGTCATTGATCAAGTGATCGCAGATCATCTCGAAATTAGCTGGCGTGACGACTCCCGGGTACAAGACCGGTGCGGGTGCACCCAGCTTGTAAGGATGAATATCCAGCCAGTCATGATTGGCCCACATCAATGCGAACTTCAGACGATGGTTGTTCGTCGCCTTAAGAAATCCTTGATCAACGGCGCCTTGCAAAAACGGCCCATCGTTGTAGTAGTACCAATCAAAGATGAAGGCGGCGATACCGTGATCAGCCGCCGCGTCGATCTTGCGGCTCATGACTTGCGGATCTGATTCGTCTCCATAGCCCCACAGCGGAACATGTGGTTGCTGGTGCCCTGGAAACCGCGGCTTCGCGGCTTTGACCAGTTCCCACTCGCTCCACGCTCGCCCCTTTAAGGCGGCGTTTCTTGGATCATTCGGGTGGTAGTTACCGAAGTAGTAGCTGGCGACCGCAATGGCCTGGTCTGGCACTGGTGTGGCGCCATATGCGCAATTGGCTACTAGGCACGTCGCAACGGCAACCAATGGCAGCGACAGCACGGTTCTCATAGGTTAGATGGAATCATCACGCTTTGTGGCATGCCGCTTCATGGCTGTACATCATCGGCGATTTCCGGAGGGTGCCAACAGGCAAAGCGTCTGTCAGAGGAATATTGATCGTCGACGGATGCTCAGCATCGTGAAGAATAGTCACGAGCGGAGCGGGATCGAGCACAGGCGTATCCCAACCGCCAGCGGCGTCAAAGCTATTGATGGCAACGCGCAGGCAATGCCCCTTTTGAACGCGATTGGACATCGCATTGAGGGCAAATGTAAGCAGCGCCGGGGTGCCGGGAACAAGAGCAGCCTGGTCATCTTTAAAGCTTGGGTGCCACGGTAGGTTGTTGTTGTCAAAACCCGGAGCGCGCGCGGCTCGGTTCGAGGCGCGAATTGCGCCCTCGGTCAAAAGAGTGGAATGACCTTGTTTATCGACGTCCTCTAGATAGACAAAGAAATCTTGGTCGACCGCGGTTGAAGACACCCAAAGATTGACGATGGGCGTACCTATAAGCTCTACGTCCCCGTCTAGCCGGTTCCCGGTATAGACTGTTGACTCTGAATCCAGAAGGTCAGTCTCGATGGGCTTGAGGCCCGGATCGACGACATCGCCGCTGGGAAAATGAAACCGCGTCGCCAAATTAGCCGCCGCTGAATAGTTCACGACATACTGATCCTTGCCGCTTGTCGTGAGCGTGAGCTTCCGTGATGTTTCGTTGGGAAGCGGCCATTCCGTACTGGTTCTCCATTCCTGCCCGCTGGGCGCGCCTTGTACGTAGTAACTTACCGGCGCTGCCTCGAGCAACCCATTGCTCTTCCCGTTCAGCCAATGCTCATACCACCGAATCTGTTCACTGACCGAATCGTATAGTTGGCTTTCGTACCAGGCGCAGTGATACCAGGGCCCAATGATGAGGCGCTGAGCAACGCCTAAGGATCGAAGCGATTGATACAGTGCAAGCGCTTGTTCGAGATTTGGGTCCCGCCACCCCGTGAACTGCAATACCGGCAGTTTTGATAGGCGAAAGTTCGGCAGATAATTCCATAACTCTCCTGCCAGATGCGCAAATTCGGGAGTCTTTGGCACGGAATCACGAAACGGCCGCTCAAGGCGAGCGGGTGCCCACGACGCGGTACCCCGGTCCCAGCTGATGCGGTGCTCCGCGACGGCAGCTTTGAGCATCTCGCCGCCCACATCCTCATCCACGGGAGGGCCCGCCTTTAAGACATCGTTCTCATACATCGAGCGGTCCCAAGTTTCAATGATTTGGCGCAACGAGACGCCGTTCGCACGCAGATTCTGACTATGGCTATCCACGGTCGGAGCCGAACAAGGCGCGATAGTTTTCAAGTGAGGCGGCATTGTCTCGGCTGCCCACATCTGAGTCAGCCCGACGTATGAGCAACCCCCCATACCGATATTTCCGTTGCTCCAAGATTGTCGAGCTAGCCACTCGATGACATCCCACAAATCCCAGCGGGTCGCTTCTTGGTCAAATCCGCCCGCATACACCGTGCCAAATGAGGCCCCACGACCTCTGATGTCCAAGATCGCCACAACGTATCCGCGCTTCAACAGCGGCAGCCAGGCTTTCAAATTCGACGCAGTTATCTGTCCGTTAGTTTGCTGGACACGATGGTAGGGAGTGGCTTCTAGAATGACGGGATAGGGAGTACTCACCGGCTTTCCGGACACAGCTGGTCGATATATATCCACGGCCAGCTTGGTTCCGTCTCGAACCGCCACGTATTGCGACGATCGAGTCCATTCCGAGTACATCTCGGGCGGAACGATATATGTCCCACCCGAGCGGGCGGTGAGCTGCGCAAGGGCGCTAGTGCCAGTCAGCAGCGCCAAACCCGCCGCAACGAGACATGCACTGCGGGTGCGCGCTCGCCGCATCAAAAGCGATAGCGCATTTGCAGGGCAACATTCAGCGGCTCTTCTTTCGAGGCTCCGGTCGCGGAACTCGACACAATGATGCGATTGGTTAAATTCTTTCCGATCACATCCACATTCCACCGGCCGCCCGGCATCGCAAGGGTAAGTCTACCGTCCAGTCTCATATATCCGGCTGTCCCTAGAATATACGGGTCCTGCTCATTGTAGCTCGAGGTGAAGTAAGGGCTCACTTCGGTCGTGAATCGATAGCTGCCCGGAAGATCCCAGCTGTAACTGGCAATCACGCTTCCGCTCCAGCGAGGAGCAAAGTTGGTCGGTTCCCCGGAGATGTTCGCGTAGGGCGGCACGGGATTGGGAAACACGGCGCACTGCGGATTTGCATAGTTCGCGGCGCTTTGCGCGCAAAAGCCTTGCAACGTGGTCTGACTCGCGTTGGTATAGCTCACATAGTAAGAGTCGAGTAGAGTGACGTTCGCTGCCAAGCGAAAGTCCTTGGTCACAGCCCACTGGGTTTCGAGCTCGACGCCCTGCGAGCGAGACTCCGCCGCGTTTCTCACGAACAGCGAAATCGTATTGCCGATGGGATTCACCGATACCGCATTCGCTTGAAGATCGCGGTAATTGCCGCGAAATACATCCAGATTCACGAGCACTCGGTCATCGAGCCACTTGCTCTTCACACCCACCTCGAAGGCATTCACGTGCTCTGGCCCGTAGGCCACGTTCGAGGGCACGGCATTCGGCAGAACGCCGTTAAAGCCACCGGCCTTGAAGCCGTTGCTGTAGGTGAAGTAGAGCATGGCTTGAGGCTCTACTTGATACTGAATGCCGGCGGAAGGCATCCAGGCATGATCGGAGCGGGAAAAGTCTTGCGTCCCCGGCGGTCCTTCAAGAATGGACCAGAGCGACTCCAAGTCCGGGGGAATCCGTGTGAAGCCGCCGTAAAGTTGGCTGCTCGTTCCATAGTGCAGCGTGCCGGTAAAGTCCTTGTTGTCCTCGGTCCCGCGCAGGCCGGCATTTATTTTCAAGGTATCGGTCACATTCCAAGTCGCCGCGCCAAAGAGCGAATACACATGCTCGCCTTGCGAATAGCTCGGGTTAAACGCAAAGGGAAGGTAGGCCTGCAACGGAGCAAGCGGCGGGATGACTTCCGTCAGAAAGTCAAAAACGGGAGCGTTGATCTCGAGGCTCTCGTCGATGTGATCGGTTTGAAAATAGGCACCTACCATGTATTCAATCGTTTGGCCGGTGGGCGAGGCGATACGAAACTCCTGGCTGAACTGGTTGTACTTCTCCGCCTGCTGAGCATTGAACACATAGGTGGGAAACAACGAGGAAGAGGTCTGACTGAAATGATAGTTCGTAAATCCAGTGACAGAAGTGAAGGTGTGATCCCACTGGTGATAATTGAGCGTCAGGACGCTGGCGAAGGTCGAGAGTGAACTACCCTGCCCCGCCAAGCCCTCGTTTTCATCGTTATCGAGTCCCACAGGCAATCCCATGGCGAGCAGTTGCGCGCAGCTGCCGGTGCCGGCGACCCCGCCCGTGCCTGCTGCGGTGAAGGGGGGTGCGGGCGGACACAGTACGACCTGGCTGGGCTGTCCGCCTTGACTGCCCGAGGTGTGATTATCGCTGGCTTCGAACTTCCACAAGGCGTCCAAGTTGTCGGTGGGTTTGTAATTAAAGGTCAACCGGCCGGCTTTGTTATTCTCGTCGGGCGCATCCTTTCCCGTGGTCACATTTTTGATCCAGCCACCCGTGCCGTCGAAGATGCCCGCGGCGCGAACCGACAGTTGATCGTTGACCGGCAAGGTCACGGCAC
>Ga0302325_10005141_pt1 | contig 29921 bp, 23 predicted proteins | sample Palsa_T0_2_FD_201948 | JGI IMG/M metagenome (GOLD analysis project Ga0302325, IMG submission 201948) | Peat permafrost microbial communities from Stordalen Mire near Abisko, Sweden - Palsa_T0_2 | ecosystem: Environmental > Terrestrial > Soil > Palsa > Peat permafrost | place: Sweden: Abisko...
CGGAAGTCGGGGGAAGGCCGTGAAAATCGGCCACGGTCCCGCCACTGTAACCGGCCCTGGGAAATTACCAGTCAGGCCGCAAGTCAGGATACCCACCCGAGCCGCTGCAAGCAGACACTCTTCGCGAGAGGGAGTGTGGCGATAGCGCCCCACTTTCTTTTGTGGGGCTTTTTTTGTTGGCTTCGTCCGGATGCAGGGAGAAGGCAGACGTGAATCGGCACGCGATGATGGAAAGCAAGCTCCGCCGGCGCGGCATATTTTTTCTGGCGCTGAGTTTTGCCGTGTTCCTGGCGTCGCCTTTGGCGCGCGCCGCGCGGCAATCCTCGTCGCAAGGGACACTGCCGGGCGGAAGCGCCTTGCGCGAAGTGACCGACGAGACCGGGCGCAAGGTCAGCATCCCGCTGGAGATTCGCCGGATTGTCTCGCTGGCCCCCAATGTGACGGAAACGCTTTTCGCGCTGGGTTTGGGGGATCGCGTGGTGGGAGACACGAACTTTTGCGATTATCCGCCGGAGGCCAAGAACCGGCCGCACGTGGGCGGCCCCATCGATCCGAGCATCGAGCAGATTGCCGCGCTGCATCCCGACCTGGTGGTGGCCACGCGGGCGATCAACCGGCTTCCCACGGTGCGTTCGCTCGAGCAGGTGGGCATTCCGGTGTACGCGACGGACCCGCGCTCGGTGGAGCAGATGCTGGCCTCCACGGAAGGATTGTCGCGCCTGCTGGGCGCCGATGCGGCGGGTCAGGCTCTGGTTTCCAGCATGCGCCGGCGTCTCGCAGAGGTGCAAACGCGGCTGGCGGGAGTGCCGCCGACCAGCGTGTTTTTCGTGGTGTGGGACAGCCCCACGGTATCCACGGGCAACGACACGTTCATTGCCGACGCATTGAAGTACGCCGGGGCCCGCTCGATCATCGATAGCTCGTTGGATTGGCCGACGGTCAGCATGGAGGAAGTGGTTCGCCAGCAGCCGGAGTATGTGATTTTTTATAGCGCCACGCCCGCGGAGAAAGAGAGCGAAGTCGCGGAGTTGCGGCACCGGCGCGTGTGGAGCGATCTCGAAGCGCTGCGCCAGGGGCGCGTGGTGGTATTGTCGGAAGCCATTGCGCGGCCGGCACCGAGCCTGGTGGATGCCATCGAAGACCTGGCGCACACTTTGCGCCCTGAGCGATTTGGCGCGCGCTCGCTTTCCAGCGCGGGAGGCCACTGAAAAAGATGCGTCCCCTGACCTTGCGCCGGATGCTGTGGACTTGCGGGCTGCTGTGCGTGACCTTGCTGGCCGTGGTGGTGCTGGCGCTGCGGCTGGGCGCGGTGCCGTTTCCGCTGGCGGACCTGGGCCAGAATATTTTGCTGTTGATCACCGGGCATCCCGAAAAGGTGTCCACCGATTTTCGCCTGATCATGGTGGACATCCGCTTGCCGAGAATTTTGTTGGGCATCCTGGTGGGCGCGGCGCTTTCCGTGGCGGGGGCCAGCTTCCAGGCGCTGCTACGGAATCCTCTGGCCGATCCTTACGTGCTGGGCGTTTCCAGCGGCTCGGCGCTGGGAGTGATTCTGGCGCTTCTGCTGGCGCCGGCGATACCGCTGATGACCCCGCTGGGGGCATTTCTGGGCGCGGTGGCAACCATTGCGGCGGTCTATCTCATGGGGCGGCGCGAGGGTCATCTTGATAGCGGCACGCTGCTTCTCGCGGGCATCGTTTCGGCGTCTTTCCTTTCCGCGGTGATCATGTTTCTGATGACCACGCTGGCCAGCCGCGACCTGCGCGGCATCGCCTTCTGGCTGATGGGCGACCTTTCGACGACGCTGCCGACCTCGCTGCTGTGGACGCTGCTGATCGGTTTCATCCTGGCGGCCGGGGCGATCTTCACAACCGCATCGGACTTGAATTTGCTGCTGGCGGGCGAACGCGAAGCCATGCACCTGGGCGTGGAGGTCACGCGCGTGAAGCTGGTGGTGTACATTTCGGCGTCGTTGCTGACGGCGCTGGCCGTTTCCGTCAGCGGAGCGATCGGCTACGTGGGCCTGCTGGTGCCGCACGTGATGCGCCTGCTGTTCGGCTCGGACTACCGGCTGCTGATTCCCACATCGGCGATTGGAGGAGCCATCGCCGTGGTGTTGGCGGACACGCTGGCGCGAACCATTGTGGCCCCCACGGAACTGCCCGTGGGGGCCATGACCGCGATGGTGGGCGCGCCCATGTTTATTTATCTGCTGCGGCGGAGGCTGGCATGAACGCGGCGGAATCCATGGCGGCGCAATCCACCTCCACGCCGGAAGCGCGGCCGCGGTCCGGGGTGCGCGTAAACGTGCAACAGGCCAGCTTTGCGCACGTCACCCGCAGGCAGTCGGCTCCTGTTTTTACGCTGGAGGCCACATCGTTTCAGGCGCGCGAGCGGGAACTGGTGGCCATCCTGGGGCCCAATGCCAGCGGCAAATCCACATTGCTGCGGCTGATCGCGGGGTCCATCCCTCCGCTCTCGGGGCGCGTGGAGCTGGACGGATTTGAAACCAGCCGCCTGGAGACGCGGACGCGCGCGCAACGCATCGCCATGGTGCAGCAGGAAAGCCCGCTGGTCTTTCCGGTGCGCGCGGGCGACTACGTGCTGCAGGGACGCCATCCGCACGGACGCTCGCTGTGGTTTGAAAGCGAGGAAGACTATGCCATTGCCGCCAACGCCCTGGCGCAGGTGGGCGCCGAGCATCTTCGCGACCGGTGGATGCACGAAATCTCCGGCGGCGAAAAGCAGCGCATCGTGCTGGCGCGGGCCCTGGCGCAGCAACCCTTGCTGCTGCTGTTGGACGAGCCGACGCTGCACCTGGATATCGGCGCGCAGGTGGAACTGCTGGCGCGCTTGCGGCGGCTGGCGGAAGAAAATCGCTACACCGTCATCATCGTGACCCATGAGCTGAGCCTGGCGGCCGAATTTGCCGATCAGGTCGTGCTGCTGCACCGCGGCAAGTGCCTGCGCGTGGGAACGCCGGCGGAGGTTTATCAACGCGAATTGCTCGAGCAGGTGTTCGAGGCCCCGCTCGATATCGAATCCGGTCCCGAAGGGCGCCCGCGCGTCATCATTCAGGGCAGGAGGGAATTGCGATCGAATTTGTCGTCTGGATCATCGTCAGGCTGAACGCGCCGCCGCGTTCCGTCCTGTAAGCGTCCACCCCGCGGGTTTCGCGGCAACGCCCGGTTGGCGATGCCGCGCGGCCCTTCCAAATTCACCAGCGAACTCCGCGTACGGGAAGACGGTGCAAAGCCGTCGCCGCCGCGCGACTGTAAGGCGGCGCCAATGCGCGCGAGCCACTGTCCGGCCAGGTTCTCCGAGCCAGCCGGATGGGAAGGCCGCCCGCCAAGGCCGCCAAGCCAGGAGACCGGCGGAGTTTGCAGCCAGTGAATTCCCTTGGGAATTTACCGGCCAACCTTCACCTCCCGCGCGAGACGGGAGAGGAGGAACCGATGCTACGTCTATCTGCGATATTTCTGATTCTCTCTTCGTTTTTCGCACTACCGGCACGAACGCAAGCACAAGCGCAAGACAACACCGCAAGCACAAGCGCGGAAAGCAGCGGCGCCATTCGCGGGACGGTGCTCGACCCGGACGGAAAAGCCGTGCCCCGCGCCAGCGTCACGCTGCTCAAAGGCGATGAAGCGCTGGAGCAGGGCCAGAGCGACGATCGCGGGCTGTATTCCTTTACCACCCTCCCATCGGGGACCTACCGCGTGGCCGCCTCCGCGGCGGGACTGGCCGCAACCACCGGAGACATTGCATTGCAACCTGGCGAGGAGCGGCATCTCGATCTTCCGCTGGCGCTCAGCGCCGTGGACCAACAGGTGGTCGTGTCCGCGTCGCTGGGAGACTTGATCAGCACGGAAATCGGGTCCTCGTTGAGCGTGGTCCCTCAGGAACAGATCGTCAGCCAGGATGCGCAAACGCTTTCCGACGCGATTCGCGAAGTTCCCGGCCTGGCCGAGGCCAACGCCGGCCGGCGGGGAGGACTGACCAACGTCTACATCCGCGGCGGGGATTCGAAATATAACCTGGTGATGGTGGATGGAATTCCGCTCAACGACTTTGGCGGGGATTTTCCTTACTACGCCCTGCTGCCCATCGATGGAGTGGATCATGTGGAGGTGGTGCGAGGATCGCAGAGCGCGCTCTACGGACCGGACGCCGTGACCGGAGTGATCGATCTGGTGACCGAGGCGGGCGAGGGGCCGCCGTCATTCAACGCCGTGATGGAAGGCGGCAGCTTCGGCACCTACCGTCTGGCCACCGGCGGCAGCGGGGATTTCCGGGGGTTCAACTGGTCCTACGACCTGTCGCGCCTGAGTTCGGCCGGCGTGGTGCCCAACGACGACTACCAGAGCCAGTCGGCGTTCGTCACTTTGGGATTTTCGCGCAGCCCCAAACGCCAGCTCATTTTTCATTTTTTCGGCGACGCCAACAATGCCGGCGCGCCGGGCCCCTACGGCTCGGATCCCGATCAACTGTTTCCCGGCATCGACACCGTCTCGCGCGATAAGCAGAACCTGTTCGGCTACCAGGCCTCGGAAACCGAACAGATCAACCCCCGCCTGCGGCAGGTGAGCACCGTGAGCGTGGCCACCGACCGATTTTATTTTTCGTCTCCGTCGGGAGACTCCTTTTCCAATAACCTGCACGTGGTGGCCAACACGCGCAGCGAAGTCACGCTCGCATCCACGGACGTGCTGGTCGCCGGCGGCGAGGCCAACCGCGAACAGTACGAAGACACCTACGTGGCCAATTCCGATAACGCGCCCTTCGTGCTGCCGCGCACCAGCCTGGCGCTGTTTGTCGAGAATCGCTGGAATCCCTCGCGGCGCTGGAGCCTGGTCACGGGAATCCGCGTAGACGATATTCATACCAACGCGCTGCCCCCGGACGCCTTCGGTGAACGGCCGCCCCTGCCGGCAACCACGATCGCGCAGGTGAATCCTCGCGGCACGATCAGCTATGTGCTCCGGCAGGGCGGAGTGCAATCGCTGTGGGGCGAGACGCGCCTTCACGCCAGCGGCGGCACGGGGATTCGTCCGCCCGACGGATTCGATCTGGGATTCACCGACAATCCCCATCTGAAACCAGAACGCAGCATCACCACGGATGCCGGGGTCACGCAGCGGTTTTTCGACGACCGCGCGGTGCTGGATTTCACTTATTTCTATAACCGCTTCAAGGATCAGATCGTCACGCTGGGAGCCTCGCTGCAAAACCTCAGCATGTTCACCTCGGACAATCTGAACAATTCGGAAGCCCAGGGGATGGAGGTCAGCCTGCGCCTGCAGCCCACCCGCAGCCTGGAAATCGCCACTTCCTACACCTGGCTGAACACGCGGATTCTGGCGCTGGATGGCAGCACGCTGGCGCAATCTCCCTTCCAGGTGGGCCAACCGCTGATCCGCCGGCCGCGAAACTCCGCCGGCCTTGACGCCACCTGGCAACGGGGACGGCTGCGCCTCAATGCCAACGGCTTTGCGCGCAGCGCGACGCTCGACAGCGAGCCCAATTATGGATATGGCGCCTGCTCGATCGGCCTGCCGTGCCTGTTCCGCGACCACGGCTACGTTTTAGCCAACGCCGGCTTAGGCTTCCGTACGTTTCACAACGCGGAGGTTTTTGGGCAACTGAATAATTTCCTGAATCAGAAGTACGAGGAAGTATTCGGCTATCCCGCATACCGTCTGAATTTCATGGCCGGCATCCGCCTGCAATTCCAAGCCGAGAGAGGCGGCTCCCATCCCTAGGCCGCGCAACATGCGATGAAAGCGTGCGGGGCGGCGCCGCGTGGCGCCGTCCCCGCGCACACATCATTTCCCGTCGCGCCTTACACGCGCCCCTTCAGAACTCCGGATTCGGAGATGCTATAATCCCTGCTTCGCCATGGCTAAATCGGCACAAGCGGCGGCGTCCATAGCTCCCGAGGTTCTCGCGGCGTACGAACCCGTGATCGGGTTGGAAGTCCACGTGCAACTCAAGACCCTCACGAAGATCTTTTGTTCCTGCTCCACGCGCTTTGGCGACACACCCAACGCCAATACCTGTCCGGTGTGCCTCGGTTTGCCGGGCTCCCTGCCGGTGCTCAACCGGCGGGCCCTGGAGCTTGCCGCGCGCGCGTCCCTGGCGCTGAATCTGCACGTGGAGGACTCCTCGCGCTTCGCCAGAAAAAACTATTTTTATCCCGACCTGCCCAAGGGCTACCAGATCTCCATGTACGAGTTGCCGCTGGCGACGCGGGGCTGGCTGGAGATCGACCACGACGGCAAACGCAAGCGCATCGGCATTACCCGGCTGCACATGGAAGAGGACGCCGCGAAAAACATGCACGAAGGTTTTCCCGACTCCGACCACAGCAGCTACATCGACTACAACCGCTGCGGCATGCCCCTGGCGGAAATCGTCTCGGAGCCGGACCTGCGCTCCCCCGCGGAAGCCCACGCCTACCTGAACGTCCTGAAACAGGTGCTGGAATACGCCGAGGTGAGCGACTGCAACATGGAGGAGGGCTCGCTGCGCTGCGACGCCAACGTGAGCGTGCGACGCGCCGGCGCGGAAAAACTCGGCACTAAGGCGGAAGTAAAGAACTTGAATTCCTTCCGCTACCTGCAACGCGCCCTGGAGTATGAGATTGAGCGGCAGATCGGCGTGTTGGAATCCGGCGGGCGCGTGGCGCAGGAGACGCGCCTGTGGAACGTGTCCCAGGGTCGCACCGAGTCCATGCGCTCGAAAGAGTTCGCGCACGACTACCGCTATTTTCCCGATCCCGATCTTTTGCCGGTACGCGTGAATGCCGCCTGGCTCACGCAGATCCAGCGGGAAATGCCTGAATTGCCGCAGGCCCGGCGCGAACGCTTTCTGCGCGATTACGCGCTTTCTCCCTACGACGCGCAAGTCCTGACGGCCAGCCGCGCCCTGGCCGACTATTTCGAGAGCGCGGTGCGCGCGGGCGGTCCGGCCAAGGCCGTGGCCAGCCAGATGCAGACCGACCTGATGCGCCATTGGAACGACCGGAACATCGAGCCCGGCGAAAGTCCGGTCACACCGCAGCAGTTCGCGGAGTTGGCGGTTCTCACGGCGGAGGAAAAAATCACCGGCTCCGCCTCCAAGACTGTTTTGAAGATGATGTTTGAAACCGGCAAGACCGCCAAGGAGATCGTGGCTGCCGAAGGGCTGCAACAAAACAACGACGCCGCCAAGATCGAGGAACTTTGCCGGGAAGTGATCGAAAAGAACGCCGACAATGTCGCCAAGTACCGCGCGGGCAATGATGGCGTATTTAAATTTTTCGTCGGGCAGGTGATCCGCGCCTCGCGCGGACAAGCCAATCCGCAACTGGTCAACGAAACGCTGAAGCGGCTGCTGCAGTAGCCAAACCGGAACGCCGGACCGAATCGAGGAAACCAACATGCTGCAAGAGGGAGACACCGCGCCGGATTTCCGGCTGAAGACCCAGGATGGCAAGGAGGTGGCGCTTTCGGGCCTGCGCGGCAAGTCCGTGGCGCTGTATTTCTATCCCAAGGCGATGACCCCGGGGTGCACCACCGAAGCCGGCGAATTTCGCGATGCCAAACCGCAATTCGACAAGGCCGGCGCGGTGGTTCTGGGCTGCAGCGCGGACAGCGTCGATCTGCTGAGCAAATTCGCGGCGAAATACAATTTGAATTTTCCTCTGCTGAGCGATCCGCAGTTCGAAGTGATCGAGGCCTACGGAGCGCGGCGCATGAAACAGTTTCTCGGCAAGTCCTTCCTGGGGATTGTGCGCAGCACGGTGCTCATCGGCCCCGACGGACGCATCGTCAAGCTGTGGCCCAAGGCCAAGTCTTCGGGACACGTGGCGGAAATTCTGGAAGCCCTGAAGGAAACCTAGCTTTTCGCGCTACAGCGTGCAGCGCACTTCGGAGCCGGACGCTTCCATCAGCAGGTTGTCGATCAAGCGGGTCTGGCCCAGGCGCACGGCCAGCAGCGCCAGGCATCTTCCGCGCAGATGTGCAGCCGGCTCGAAGGAATCCTCCGCGACAATCTCCACATAATCCGGCGAGGCCAGCGGTTCCGTGGCCAGGACGCCGCGCATCGCCGCGATCAGCTTCGGCGCGTCGCGCTCGCCCGCGGCGATGGCCGCGCGCGCGCGATCCAGCGCGCGAAACAAAACCGTGGCGGCCCGCCGCTCCTCCACCGATAGATAGGCGTTGCGCGACGACATGGCCAGGCCGTCGGGCTCGCGCACGATGGGGCAAACCACGATTTCCGCGTCCAGCTCCAGGTCCGCGGCCATCTGGCCGAGCATGCGCGCCTGCTGCGCGTCTTTGCGGCCAAAATAGGCCAGCCGCGGCGTGACGATTTCCAGCAGCTTCAGCACCACCGTGGCCACGCCCCGGAAATGCCCGGGCCGCACGCGTCCCTCCAGGCGATCCCCCAGGCCCTCCACACTCACCGCGGTGCGAAACCCGGGGGGATACATCTCTTCGGCGGAGGGAGCGAACAATACATCCACGCCCATCTCTTCGAGCATCCTTGCGTCGGCGTCCTGCGCGCGGGGATATTTTTCGTAGTCCTCGCCGGGACCGAACTGCTTGGGATTGACGAAAATGGAGACGATCACCGGACTCGTTTCGCGCCGCGCCTTTTCGACCAGGGAGAGATGCCCGGCGTGCAGCGCCCCCATGGTGGGGACGAATCCGATCACGCGTCCCTGGTCGCGCGCTTGCCGCGACACCTGCTTCATCCATTCGACGGTGTGAACGATTTCCACGGAGGGCGGTTATTAGACAGGCGGCGCGCGCTTCCTATTTCACGTGCTGGGTGGCGAGTTCACGATAGAACACGATGAGATCGGTGGACACCGGCTTGACGCCGAGCTGGCGCAGCAGCGTGGTCACCTGCCCGCGATGATAGGTGCCATGATTGGCAAGATGCTGGAGCACTTCGCGGTAGACGTTGCGGTGCGCGTTGCCTTTGGTATCGCGGTATTCAAAACTGTGATCGAGGTCCGCGGACGACAGCCGGTTCACGAATCCCAGCAGATCGCGCTGGATCTCCGCCCATCGCGCGCCGAGCGCCGCAAGATCGGCATACTGATCCGCTTTGGGCAAAGCAGTGGTGGGGCGGCCGTGGAAGCGCTCGGTCCAAATCCATTGCGCGCCCATGATGTGCGCCAGGGTATCGCGCACCGAGCTGAAGCTGGAGCCCATGTCCTTGGTAAACCGTTCCGGCGTGAGCGCGGAGCAGGCGTCCAGAGCGCGGGCGTTGGCCCAGGCGTCATAGGCAAACAACAGGCGGACTTCCTCTGCCGTCATGGTGGTCTTTTTCCTCTCTCAGGTACGCCGTACGGCCAGCAAGCGGTCGCGCGCTTCCACGGGGAGGTGATAGGACTCCTCGTCGGAGGGAAAGCTGCCTTCGCGCACGTCCTTGGCGTATTCGCTCACCGCGCGAGATATGGTATCGCCAACTTCCGCGTAGCGCCGCGCAAATTTGGGCGTGTGGCCGGAGCCCAAACCGATCATATCGTGCAGCACCAGAATCTGGCCGTCGCACTCCGGACCCGCGCCGATGCCGATGGTGGGGATGTGCAGCTCCCGCGTGATTTCCGCGGCAAGCTCGCGGGGGATCGACTCCAGCACGACCGAAAACGCCCCGGCGGCCTGCACCGCGCGCGCGTCGCGCAGCAGTTGTTCGGCGGCCTGGAACGTCTTGCCCTGCACCCGGAATCCTCCCAGCGCATTCAGCGACTGCGGCGTGAGGCCGATATGCCCCATCACCGGAATTTCCGCTTCGACCAGCCGCGCGATCAACTCCATGCGCCGCTCGCCGCCCTCCACCTTCACCGCTTCCGCGCCCGCTTCCTTCACGAAGCGAATGGCATGGCCCAGCGACTCGGCCGTCTCCACATGATAGCTGCCGTACGGCATATCCGCGACCAGTAACGCCCGCTGCACGCCGCGACGCACCGCACCCGTGTGGTGCAGCATCTCCTCCAAAGTTACCGGCAGGGTGCTCTGGTAACCGAGCACGGCCATGCCCACCGAATCTCCCACCAGCACCACATCCACGCCGGCTTCATCGAGCAGGCGCGCCGTGGGATAGTCGTAGGCCGTGAGGCAAACAATCTTTTTCGCAATGGAACTGGAAAATGACGGACTGGATTTCCTGGCCAGAATGTCGGGCACGGTGATCTTGCCGTTGCCCGCATGGAATGCGGTGCTCATCGGAACCCTCCGGTGCCACTCCCATATTCGGGATGCAGCCCTTTCATACAGCCTAGCAAAAAGGCCCCCCGCGCGCAAAGAACCAAAGGCGAACTTGCACCGGGCTGACCGGCGACGCGCTTTCCAAGTACACTATCCCCCATGGCTGAGGTCTTTGCAGGCACGTCGGGCTGGGCGTACGCAAGCTGGAAGCCGGAGTTCTATCCCGCCAAGCTCAAGCCGGCTGGTTTTCTGAACTACTACGCCACGCGCCTCAACTCCGTGGAACTCAACTACACCTTCCGGCGCTTTCCCGCGGACAAGCTGCTTATGGGCTGGCTGTCGGCCACGCCGCCGGGGTTCAAGTTTGCCGTAAAAGCGCACCAGAACATCACACACGTCAAGCGGCTTCGCGGGGCGGGCGAGTGGACCTCGCAGTTCATCGCCGCGCTGCGCCCGCTCGAAGAGGAGGGCCGGCTGGGGCCCGTGCTGTTCCAACTGCCGCCGTTTCTCAAGTGCGATCTGCAACTGCTGGAGGATTTCCTGAAGGAATTGCCCCCGCGCACGCGCACCGCGTTTGAGTTCCGGCATGAATCCTGGTTCCGCGAGGATGTATTCGCTCTATTGCGCCGCGCCAACGCTGCGCTGTGCAACGCCGAAAGCGACAAGCTGGAAACGCCCGACGTGCGGACCGCCGATTTTTCCTATTTTCGCCTGCGAAAGGAAACGTATTCCGCCAAGGCCCGCAAGACCCTGGCGGACAAAATCGGCGGGCTTCTCTCTCAGGGCGACTGCTTCGTTTACTTCAAGCACGAAGAGACTGCCGAAGGCGCGCTGTACGCCGAAGCGCTGCGAGCGGCCATCCATGCGCCACGCTAGCCGTGGATGAGCGGCCGCGCGGTCACGAGCCATTGTCTTCGCCGTCTGTTTGCGCTTGACAGCGGGCGGAAAATGCAGTCAAATGCCGTTCTCTAGTTGAAACGAAATTGCAACTAAGAAGATTCGGTAAACATGCGGAGGACGTTCGCACCTTCTTGTTGCAATTTAGTTGCAAGAAGAAAAGATTGCAAGGCCTCTCTACTTAAGACCCGTTGCGGCTAAGAAGAGAGTGAAGGAGAAAAATGCTCCGGAGTGGCAGCTTGCACCCCTCTTGTTGCAAATTAGTTGCAACAAGAAGGCCAGAGAACAGCAACTCTGCGGTCCAGCGCCGCAACACTTTTTAGTTAAGCAACGAGAACGCGCAGGGAGTGAGAAAAGCCCGACCCCCACGGTGACCTTTGCGGGAGCGCCATGAGGATCGGGAAAATCGACAACCCGAAGGCTGACGACTTTCGCATTATACGCGAACCGGCGGTTGATTCCACCGCAGAGCCCCGCGCTCGCTGTACCGGTCATGCGAAACACGCCTTCGTTTTTCTCTCCCTACATTTTTGGCAAGGGCAGGCTCCTCACACGGGAGCGGCGCTTGAACGTCTTCAAAATTCGCAGGAGGAGAGAAGATGAAAGCAAAGACAGACAAAAAGCGAGGGAAAGCCGGAAAGAGCGGAAACGACCAAAAGAGCGAGGGCACCTGGCCCGTGACTTACAAGTGGGTGGCCATGGGAACGCTGGTGGCCTACACGATTTTCGGAAGCCGCGTGCTTACCGTGGCCGCCGGGCAGGGCGCTCGCCAGGAACCGGGCAAGCAGCCATCGTCCGCCCCGGAGCAGGCCGCCGCGCCCCCGCGCCGCTTCGATGTCCCCGCAGGTTTGCTGGAGGACATCTTGCCCGCGTTTGAAAGCGCCAGCGGAGTGCACGTACTGGTGACCAATGAAGGCATCGGAGAAATACAATCGCCTGGAGTCACCGGCGTATTCACCAACGAGGAAGCCCTTGCGCACATGCTGGAAGGCACGCGCGTGAGCTACCGCTTCACCGGCCCCGATTTGGCCCAATTGGATCTGACTTCCCTCGACCAGTCGGTCACTGTCAACGCTTCGACGCTCCAACTCGAGCAGGTGGCTTCGCCAAAATATACCGAGCCCATTCTCGATACGCCGCAATCCATCAGCGTGGTCCCTCAGCAGATCATGTCCGAACAGAACACCACCACGCTGCGCGACGCGCTGCGAAACGTGGCCGGCATCAGTCTGGCGGCGGGGGAAGGCGGCTCGCAAGGCGACAACCTGACCATTCGCGGCTTTACGGCCCGCAACGACATCTTCCTGGACGGCATCCGCGATTTCGGCAGCTATTACCGCGACACCTTCAACCAGCAGGAAGTGCAGGTCCTCGAAGGCCCATCGGCCATCACCTTTGGCCGCGGCACGACCGGCGGCGTGGTGAACGACGTCAGCAAAGTTCCCGAGATGACCCCATTCATTCAGGGGAACGTCACGGGCGGCAGCGACCTGACCCGCCGCGTGGCGCTGGATGTGAACGAACCGCTGCCGCAGGCCGGATCGGGGGCCGCCTTCCGGCTGAATTTGATGGGCAACGACGACAAGGTCGCCGACCGCGATATCGCCGAATATCGCCGCTACGGCTTCGCGCCCTCGCTGGCGTTTGGCCTGGGCACTGCAACGCGTGTGGTTTTCAGCTATTTCCATCAGTCCGAGGACGACACTCCGGACTACGGCATCCCCTGGATGTTGAATGGCCCCGCGCCGGTCGCCCGCAACAATTATTACGGTTTCCAGGACGCCAATTTTCTTCGCACCAACGACGACATCTTCACGGCCAAGGTGGAACACGACCTCAACTCCGCAATCACCTTGCGCAACGTGCTTCGTTACTCGAACGAAGCGCGCAACGCCCAAATCACCGAGCCGCAAACCACCACCTGCGCGACTCCGCCAACCCCAGGCTGCGCCAGCCTGGCCGCTCCACTCAGCTCGATCATCGTCACACGCAACCAAATCAATGTCGACAGCGTGGAGACCTCGCTCGACGACCAGATGGACGCCACCTTCCGGTTCCACACCGGCTTTATTAAGCACACGCTGGTCACCGGCCTGGAGGGCATCCGCGAAACCTCCGACCCCACGCGCGACACCATCACCGGCGTGCCCACCACCAGCCTGCTCAATCCCAATGAATCGCAGCCTTATGCCGGAACCTCGACTCCCAGCACGCAGGTCCAGGTGACGGCTGTCACCTTCGGGGCTTACGCGCTCGACACCATGCAACTCGGCAGTAAATTAGACCTCATCGGCGGCAGCCGCTGGGACCACTTCGCGGCGGACTATAACCAATATATTGCTCCGGCGTCGGCGTTCACGCAGGTCGTGGGGCTGCCGAGTTGGCGCGGAGCTCTGGTCTATAAACCAAAACCGAACGGCAGCATCTACTTCGACGCCGGCAATTCCTTCGATCCCTCGGCGGAAACGCTGTCGCTGAGCGCCGCCACCGCCAATACGCCCCCGGAGAAAAACCTGACGTTCGAAGCCGGCAGCAAGTGGGATTTGGCCTCCGGCAAGTTCTCGGCCAGCAGCTCGATCTTCCGCACCGACCAGACCAACGCGCGCGAGCCCGATCCGGACAACCCTCTGCTGGACGTTCTGGGAGGCCACGAGCGCGTGAATGGGTTTCAAATCGCGCTCGCCGGCCATCTGACCGACCGCTGGCAACTACTCACCAGTTATGCACTGCTCGCCAGCGAGGTGGTCAGCTCCCAGTATTATCCCCAATCCGTCGGGGCGGAACTGGCCAACGTGCCCCGGAACACGTTCAACTTGTGGTCCACCTATCGTTTGCCATGGAGGAAATTGGAAGTGGGCGCCGGCGGCAATTTCGTGGATAAGCGGACAGCCAGTAGCACGGTTCCCTACGTGGCGGTTCCCACTGGCGTTGGCTCCGCGACGGTCAATCTGCTCAAGGAGGTGCCCGGCTACTGGGTATTCAACGCCATGGCCAATTACCCGTTGAGCGAGCGCGCCAGTCTGCAAATCAACCTGAACAATCTAACCAATCGCTATTACTACGATGAGGTCCACCCAGGACACATCGTCCCCGGCGCCGGCTTCACGGCTTTGGCGGGCATCAACTTCAAATTCTGAACGGAGACCGGAAACCGACATGCTATTGCCCATACCCGATTTACTCACCAAGGAACAGCTCGCGCACGCGCGGCAACTGCTCGATCAGGCCGCCTGGGTGGATGGCCGCGTGACCGCCGGACACCAATCCATCCGGGCCAAGGAAAATATGCAATTGCCCGAAGACCATCCGGCGGCCCGCCAGTTGGGCGAGATGATTCTCACCGCCCTGGGACAAAACGCGCTTTTCATTTCCGCGGCGCTGCCGCTCAAGGTTTTTCCGCCGCTATTCAACCGTTATCAGGGAGGCCAGTCGTTTGGCACGCATATCGATAACTCCATCCGCCAGGTGGCCGGGACCGCCCATCGCGTGCGCACCGACCTTTCGGCCACCTTATTTCTTGCCGATCCCGGCGAATACGACGGGGGCGAACTGGTGGTCGAGGACACCTTCGGAACGCACAGCGTGCGGCTGCCGGCCGGGCACATGATCCTGTACCCCGCCAGCAGCCTTCATCACGTGACTCCGGTAACCCGCGGCGCGCGGATCGCCTCTTTCTTCTGGATCCAAAGCATGGTCCGCGACGACGGCGAACGCACCTTGCTGTTCGACCTGGATATGGCCATTCAGCGCATCCACGGCGAAACTCCGGACCATCCTTCCGCCGTGCAGCTGACCGGCATTTACCACAACCTGCTGCGCCGCTGGGCCGACGTCTAGAACCACGGCCGGATTTAACGCCGGGTGCGCCGCCGCGTTATAATCAAGTGTCAGCCGCTCGGAGTTCGGTTCGCGTCATGGATCTTCCCATACCTGCATCCGGCAACGCTCTCGACTGGGCCCATCCCATCGTCCGGGAATGGTTTCTGCAGCGCTTTGGCACGCCGACCGAACCGCAGGAACAGGGCTGGCCGCACATCCTGGCGCGGCACAACACCATCATCTCCGCGCCCACCGGTTCGGGCAAAACCCTGGCGGCCTTTCTGGCCTGCATCGACCGCCTGGTGCGCAAGGCGTTGTCGGGCGCGCTGGAAGACGTTACCGAAGTCCTGTACGTCTCGCCGCTGAAGGCCCTGGGAAACGACATCCAGAAAAATCTGGAGGTTCCGCTCGGCGAGATTCTGCAAATGGCCGGCGCGCGCGGCCTGCTCATGCCGGAAATCCGCACCATGGTGCGCACCGGCGACACGTTGGCGCGCGAGCGGCGATCCATGCTGGTGCGGCCGCCGCACATTCTGGTGACCACGCCGGAATCGCTGTACATCCTGCTGACCGCCGAAAAAAGCCGGGCCATTCTGCGCAACGTGGAAACGGTGATCGTGGATGAAATCCACGCCATCGCCGACGACAAGCGCGGCGCGCACCTGGCGCTCTCGCTGGAACGCCTGGAAGCCCTGGTCCAGCGCCCTCCCGTGCGTATCGGCCTCTCCGCCACGCAAAAGCCCATCGAAGTGGTCGCGCAGTTTCTCGCCGGAGGCGAACGGCCCGCGCCGGCCATCGTCGACGTGGGCCACCGCCGGCCCATGGATATCGCCATCGAGGTTTCCCCCAGCGAACTGGGGCCGGTGGCCTCCAACGAAATGTGGGCGGAGATTTACGATCGCATCGCCGAACTGGTGACGCAGCACCGCTCCACGCTGGTCTTTGTGAACACGCGGCGGCTGGCCGAGCGCGTGTCCCATCACCTCGGGGAACGCCTTGGCAAGGACGCTGTCGCCGCGCACCACGGCAGCCTTTCGCGCAAGTTGCGCCTGGCGGCCGAGCGCAAGCTCAAGGCCGGCGAAGTCCGCGCATTGGTGGCCACCGCCTCGCTGGAGTTGGGAATCGATATCGGTCACGTGGACCTGGTCTGCCAGATCGGCTCCACGCGCGCCATCGCCGTGGCCCTGCAGCGCATCGGCCGCGCCGGACACTGGCGCGGGGCCACGCCCAAGGGCCGCATCTTCGTCACCACGCGCGACGAACTGCTGGAGTGCGCCGCGCTGGTTCGCGCCGTACGCCATGGCGATCTCGATCGTCTCCTGATTCCCGCAGCCTCCCTGGACGTTCTGGCCCAGCAGATCGTCGCGGCGTGCGCCGCCGAAGATTTCCTGGAAGACGACCTGTTTGCCCTGGTCCGCCGCGCGTATCCCTACCGCGCATTGCCGCGCGCCGAGTTCGACGAACTCCTGGCCATGCTTTCCGAAGGCATCTCCGCCGGGCGCGGGCGCTACGGCTCCTATCTGTTCCGCGACCGCGTAAACCACCGCTTGCGCGCCCGCCGCGGGGCGCGCCTGGCGGCCATCACCAACGGCGGAGCCATCCCCGAAAACGCCCTGTACACCGTGGTGGCCATGCCCGACGACACCGTGGTCGGCACGGTGGATGAAGACTTCGCCGTGGAGAGCTTGGCCGGCGACATCATGCTTCTCGGCAACACCTCCTGGAGAATTCGCCGCGTGCAGATGGGCCGCGTGATCGTCGAGGACGCTCAGGGCGCGCCTCCCAACATCCCCTTCTGGCTTGGCGAAGCGCCGGCACGGACGGCGGAACTCTCCCAACAGGTTTCCGAGCTGCGCGAAAAAATCGGCGCATGCGACGACACTCCCGCGGGCAGGGAAGCGACCGTCGCGTGGTTGCAGCGCGAATGCGGGCTCGATCGCGCCGGCGCGGAGCAGGCGGTCGCCTACGTATTGGCCGGACGTTTCGTGCTTGGCGCCGTGCCCTCGCAAAACCTGATCGTCGCCGAGCGCTTCTTCGATGAAAGCGGCGGCATGCAGCTCATCATTCACGCGCCGTTTGGCGCGCGGATCAACAAGGCCTGGGGCCTGGCGCTGCGGAAACGCTTCTGCCGCTCGTTCAACTTCGAGTTGCAGGCCGCGGCCACCGACAACGGCCTGAACATCTCGCTGAGCGATCAGCACAGTTTTCCGCTGGGGGACGTCTTTCATTTCCTGCATCCCAACTCCGTGCAGGAGGTGCTGGAGCAAGCCGTGCTGGCTTCGCCGTTGTTCCCCGTGCGTTGGCGCTGGGCCGCGGGACGCGCGCTGGCCCTGCTGCGCTTTCAAGGAGGCAAGCGCGTGGCCCCGCAGATCCAGCGCATGCGCGCCGAGGATTTGCTGGCCGCGGTGTTCCCCCAAGCCCTGGCCTGCCTGGAAAATATTGTCGGTGATATCGAAATTCCCAATCATCCATTGGCCCGCGAAACGATGAAGGACGTGCTCACGGAGGCCCTGGATATCGAGGGACTGAAATCCTTGCTGACGGAAATGGCCGCCGGCCGCATTCGCTGCCTGGCCGTGGACACCACCGTCCCTTCGGTCTTCTCGCACGAGATCCTCAACGCCAACCCCTACGCCTTTCTCGACGATGCCCCGCTCGAGGAACGCCGCGCCCGGGCCGTGGAGTTGCGCCGCGTTCTGCCGGGAGCGCTCACCTCCGAAGTTGGCCGCCTCGATCCCGCGGCCATTGCCGAGGTGCGAGCCGATGCATGGCCGGACGCGCGCGACGCCGACGAGCTGCACGACGCCCTGCTCACGCTGGTGGCGCTGCCGGAACCCGATGCGGCGGCGATCTCGCAATCGGCCGGACTCGATGGTTCACTGCTGCAGTCAGTAGCGCGCTCCATCGACGGCTGGCGCGCCTATTTTGAGGTATTGGCCGCCGGGCGGCGCGCCACGCGCGCTTTCTGGAATGGCCGCACCTACTGGGTCTGCGCGGAGAGAGCCGCAAATTTTTCCGGAATTTTCGCGGGCGTGGAAATGGAGTCGCCGCTTCCGGAGGTGGGGGAAGCCGCCGCCTCTCGCGAAGATGCGTTGCTGCAATTGGCCGCCGGGTGGATGGGCCACTGCGGCCCCGCCACGGCGGGAGAGTTGGGCCGGGTGTTGGGCCTCCCCGCGGAGGAATTGGAAAAGACGCTGCTACGCCTGGAAGCAAGTGGCGCCGTGCTGCGCGGACAGTTCACCGGAGGCATGCGCGAAGAGACCGAATGGTGCGAGCGCCGCCTGCTGGCGCGCATCCACCGGCTCACGCTCGGCGAGCTGCGCAGGCAGATTCAGCCGGTATCGCCCGCGCAATACATGTCCTGGCTGTTGCACTGGCAACACGTCGCGCCGGGAACGCAGCTGGCCGGCGAGCGCGGCATGCTGGAAATCGTGCGGCAGCTGCAGGGCTTGGAGTGCCCGGCGAGCTCCTGGGAGCGCCAGATTCTCAAGCGCCGCGTGGCCAACTATGCCCCGGAGATGCTCGACCAGCTCTGCATGAGCGGCGCCGTCGGCTGGGGACGGCTTTCGCCTCATCCCTCGACGCTCGCTGCGGCCCTGGAATTGACGGCGGAAACGCGTACCGCCGCGGGGCGGCGCGTGGTGCCCACCAGCGCCGCTCCCATTGCGTTCTTCGTGCGCGAGGATGCCGACTGGATGCTCTGCCGGCAGCCGCAGGACCCCGCGCAGCACAAGGGACTGAGTCCCGCGGCACGGGAAATTCTGGGCTTCCTGCAGCAGCGCGGCGCATCGTTTTTCCCCGATATCGTGCGCGGCACGGGCAAGCTGAAAGCGGAAGTGGAGACGGCCCTCTGGGAACTGGTAACCGCGGGCGTGCTGACCGCGGATGGCTTCGACAATCTGCGCGCGCTGATCGATCCCAAGCGCCGCGCGGGCCACGGCGCCGGCCGCACTGCGCGGCCCCGTCACAGCGCCGGGCGCTGGTCCCTGCTCTATGTGGACCCGCCCGCCGCTGACCGGACCCGCGCACTGGAGGCCGTCTGCAGCATGCTGCTGCGCCGCTACGGCGTGGTTTTCCGCGAGGTGCTGAGCCGCGAAAGCATTCTCCCCTCCTGGCGCGAAGTCCTGCTCACCCTGCGCCGGCTGGAAGATCGCGGCGAAGTGCGCGGGGGGCGCTTTGTAAGCGATTTTGTGGGCGAGCAGTTCGCATTGCCCGTGGCCGTGGAGTCCCTGCGAGCCATGCGCCAGAGAAAACCTTCCGGAGAAATGGTCACCGTCTCGGCCGCCGATCCCTTGAACATGACCGGCGTTTTGATCCCCGGGGATCGTGTGCCCGCCAATTCCGGCCGCTTCGTTACCTATGTGGATGGCGGGCTCGCGGACGAGGAGCGCCCCGCCGTGGCCGAACTCTCCGCCGCCCTCTAAACACCCTCCACACACATCCGGGACCCGATATCATGCGTACTCCCCAGTGTCGCCTTTGCGATTCCTTTATACGTTTTGCGGCAGAAAAGAGTAAAATTGACGTAGATAACTACGGGGAAAAATATGCTGATCAAAAAGCCCAGTGACATCAAGTATTCCGAAATCACTCCCAAGAATGTCTATCTGAATCGCCGCAACTTCCTTGCCAGTGCCGCCGCGGCCGGCGCTGCCGCTGTCGCGGCGCGGCCCCTGGCGAAGTGGCTGTCGCCGCAATTGGCGCACGCCGCCGGCGCCAAGCTGGCGGTCGCCAAGAAGAGCCCCTTCTCCACCACGGAAAAAGAGACTCCCTATGGGGACGTGACCACCTACAACAACTATTACGAATTCGGCACCGACAAGTCCGACCCCTCGCACTATGCCACGAAATTTGTCACCAGCCCGTGGAGCGTCAGCGTTGAGGGCGAGATTGCCAAGCCCCAAAAATTCTCCGTGGACGATCTGATGAAGCTGGCCCCGCTGGAAGAGCGTATCTACCGGCACCGTTGCGTGGAGGCCTGGTCCATCGTGGTGCCCTGGATCGGCTTCTCCCTGAGCAATCTCATCAATAAGGTCCAGCCCACCTCGAAAGCCAAGTACGTGCAGTTCTTCACCGATCTCGATCCCAAGCAGATGCCGGGCCTGGCCGAGGGCGGCCTGGACTGGCCGTATCGCGAGGGCTTGCGCATGGACGAAGCCATGCACCCCCTGACCACGCTTTGTTTCGGTTTCTACGACCAGGTGCTGGCGAACCAGGACGGCGCCCCGCTGCGCACCATCATTCCCTGGAAATACGGATTCAAGAGCACCAAGGCTCTGGTCCGCGTTGTGGTCATGCAAAACCAGCCGGAGACATCGTGGAACACCGCCAACGCTCACGAGTACGGCTTCTACTCCAACGTCAATCCCAACGTAAACCACCCGCGCTGGAGTCAGGCCACCGAGCGGCGCCTGGGCGGCTCCATTCTGTCGCTTTCCAGGATCCCGACGCAGATGTTCAACGGCTATCCCGAGGTCGCCAGCCTGTACACCGGCATGGACCTGCGGAAATACTACTAGCGGGACCCCTGGCCGCTTCGCATGGATATCGCTCGCCACGTCAGATGGCTTAAACCGCCGGTATTCCTGCTGTGCCTGGGGCCTTTCGTTAATCTGGGCTTGAGGTTCTATGACGTAGCGGTCCGCGGCGGCACCAGCCTCGGCGCCAATCCCACCGAATTCATCCGCAACTCATTGGGATTCTGGACGCTGGTCTTTCTCTGCATCACTCTGGCGGTTTCGCCGGCTCGCCGCGTGCTTCACCAGAACTGGCTGATCCGTTTTCGCCGCATGGTCGGCCTGTTCGCGTTTTTCTACGGCAGCCTGCACCTGATCACCTACGTCTGGTTCGATACCGGCTTCAACTGGGCCATGATCGTGCAAGACGTGTACATGCGGCCTTTCATCACTATGGGATTTACTTCCTTCGTCTTGATGGTTCCTCTGGCGCTCACCTCCACCAGCGGAATGGTCCGGCGCCTGGGCGGAAAGCGCTGGCAGTTGCTGCACAGGCTGGTGTATTTCAGCGCCATTGCCGGAGTGATTCACTACTACTGGCTGGTAAAAATCGACGAGACGATTCCGATTCGCTTTGCCGTGGTGGTGGGAATCCTGCTGGGTTACCGCATCCTTTACTATTTCATGGAGGGTAAGGGCCGCGGTTCGTCCAAAGGACCCGCGCCTACGCCGTCCAAACAGCCCGCCGTTTCGGCCTGAATTCTCTTCGGTCCCACTCGCGCGCGGGCGTTCAGCGGGGAATTAAACCTTGGCTTCGGTGCCCGCGCGAATCTGCTGCCATCGCCGCGGCCGGCGCTTCACGTCCAGCACCTTCTTGCGCAGGCGCAGGAATTTCGGCGTCACTTCCACGTATTCATCGTCGGAGATGTACTCGATGGCCTGTTCCAGGCTGAGTTCGCGGTGGGGGATCAGCCGGATGGCTTCGTCGGCGCTGGAGGCGCGCATGTTGGTCTGCTTCTTTTCCTTGGTGATGTTCACGTCCATGTCCGCTTCGCGCGCGTTGTCGCCCACGATCATGCCTTCGTACACTTCCACGCCCGCGCCGATGAACAGCTCGCCGCGCTCCTGCAGGTTCCACAGCGCGAAGGCCGTGCTCATGCCCGCGCGATCCGCCACCAGCGCGCCGGTCGGCCGCGAAGCCATCTCCCCGCCGTAATCGGTCCAGCCGGCCAGGATGGAATGGATCAACGCCGTGCCGCGCGTGTCCGTCATCAACTGGCTGCGCAAACCGATCAGCCCGCGCGACGGAATGCGAAACTCCATGCGCACGCGTCCCGAACCGTGGTTGGCCATCTGCGCCAGCTCTCCCCGGCGGCTGCCCAGGCTCTCCATGACGATCCCGATATACGTCTCCGGGCAGTCGATCACCAGCATTTCCAGCGGCTCCACGCGCTTGCCATTTTCGGTGCGCACCACGATTTCCGGCTTGCCCACCATCAGCTCGAAGCCTTCGCGCCGCATGGTCTCAATCAGGATCGCCAGTTGCAGCTCGCCGCGGCCCAGAACCCGGAAAGACTCGGGAGTTTCGGTATTCTCCACGCGAATCGAAACGTTGGTGAGCAGCTCTTTCTGCAGGCGGTCGCGCAGGTCCCGCGAAGTCAGCCATTGGCCGTCGCGGCCCGACAACGGCGAATTGTTGACGGTGAACAGCATGGCCAGCGTGGGCTCGTCGATCGTCAGCGGTTCCAGAGGCGCCGGATGTTCGGCGTCCGTGATGGTCTCGCCGATCTGAATGCCCTCGACACCCGCAACGGCCACGATATCGCCGGCGGATACCACTTCCGCTTCATCGCGCTCCAGCCCGCGAAAGGTAAACAGTTTGGTGATTCGCGTGATCGGCAGGGAGCCGTCCAGCTTGGCAATGCCCACCTGATCGCCCCGCCGCAAAGTGCCCTGAAATACGCGGGCGATGGCGATGCGTCCGAGGTAATCGCTGTAATCCAGGTTGGTCACCTGCACTTGCAGCGTGGCTTGCGGGTCTCCCGACGGTTCGGGCACCGCGCTCAGAATCGTTTCCAGCAGCGGCGTCAGGTCCGTAGAATCGTCGCCGCCGGCCTCCGTCCATCGCCGGTGAGCCACGCCCGTTCTCGCATTGGTGTAGAGCACCGGGAAATCCAGTTGGTCCTCGGTTGCGTCCAGATCGATGAACAGGCTGTAGATTTCGTCCAGGACGGCCGGAGCGCGCGCGTCGGTGCGGTCAATCTTATTCAAAACAACGATGGGCGGAATCTTGGCCTGCAGCGCCTTTTGCAGCACGTAGCGCGTCTGCGGTAGAGGGCCTTCGCTGGCGTCCACCAGCAGGATCACGCCGTCCACCATGCGCAGGGCGCGCTCCACTTCGCCGCCGAAATCGCTGTGCCCGGGCGTGTCCACGATGTTGATGCGCGTATCCCGGAAAAAAAGCGCCGTGTTCTTGGCCAGGATGGTGATGCCGCGTTCGCGCTCCAGGTCGTTGGAGTCCATCACGCGATCGACCAGTGCCTCATTGCTGCGAAAAATGCCGTTCTGGCGCAGCATCGCGTCCACCAGCGTGGTCTTGCCGTGGTCGACGTGGGCGATGATGGCGACGTTGCGAATTTTCATTTTTTCTCTCGCGTATAAACAAATGGGGCTGCAAGTGCAACCTTGCAGCCCCTCGAAATTCGTTAAATCGAGTTCCCCATGCAACAGATGCACCCCTAATTTACCATAATGTTCTACCCTTGCGCCACGGGCATGTGCTCGTTAATGCAGCATTTGGGGGCGTTACGAGGCGACCCGGCTAAGCGGGCTGCTGTTGGGTCATGCAGTGCAGCGTGCCCAGCCCCAGCACCAGGTCGCGGCAGGCGATGCCCACCACCGCGCTCTTGGGAAAAAGCCGCGCCAGAGTGTCCAGGGCCACCTGATCGTTGGCGTCGTTGAACGTGGGCACCAGCACCAATCCGTTGGCGATATAAAAATTCGCGTAGCTCGCCGGAAGGCGCTGCCCGTCGAAAAATACCGGCGCCGGCATGGGAAGCGTCTCCACGCGCACCGGCCGGCCGTTCTGATCTCTCATCTTGCGCAGGCGCGCATGGTTTTCGCGCAGTGGCGCGAAGTTGGCATCCGCGCGATCCTTTTCCAGCACCGTGACCACCGTGGTGGGATTGACGAAGCGCGCCAGATCGTCCACGTGGCCGTGCGTGTCGTCGCCGCTGATTCCGTTTCCCAGCCAAAGGACCTTGGTTACTCCCAGGTAGTCCCGGAAAATCGCCTCCAGGTCCGCGCGGCCCAGCCCTGGATTCCGCGCCTGCACCGGGCTGAGCAGGCACTCTTCGGTGGTCAGCAGTGTGCCGCGGCCATTCACGTCGATGCTCCCGCCTTCGAGCACCACGCGGCGGCCCTGATACACGGGTTCCCACGCGGGCATCTTCAATTTGGGCAATATGCGTTTCGTGGCCGCATCGTCTTTCTGCCAGTCGTCGTATTTTGCCCAGGCATTGAAGTGCCAGTTGGTGACGGCCATCCCGCCACTACCACCGTGTTTCTTGATCGAGGCGCGTCCTGCACCTGCGGCCCGCCGGATGCCACGGGTGCGGGCTGCCGCCGCAGCCCGCCGGAGGAAGATCGGCCCGAAATCGCGGATCCAGCCGCGATTCGTGGGCGCCACGAAAAACTCCACCGCGGCCAGATTCGCGCCGCTGCGTTCGATCATTCGGCGCGCCTCGCGCTGCTCGCCGCGGCTCTGCACCAGGATGCGCACGCGTTCCACTCTCGCCAGATGCCGCACGATGTCCGCGTACACCCAGGGAATCGGCGCGAATTTTCCCGGCCAGTCGGTGCGTTCGTGCGGCCAGGCCAGCCATGTGGCTTCGTGGGCCTCCCATTCCGCGGGCATGCGGTATCCCAACGGCCCCGGAACGGAGTTTTTTCGCGGCGGGAAATTCAATCGAGCCACCGCTCCAGGATGGGCGCGTATGCGTCGGTGCGGCGGTCGCGGAGGAAGGGCCAGTTGCGACGGACCTCTTCCATGCGGCCCAGGTCGCATTCCACGATCAAGGTCTCTTCCTTGTCGGTGGACGCCTCGCCAAGCACCTGCCCAAAAGGATCGGCCACAAACGAAGAGCCCCAGAATTCGATCCCGCTTTCCGCCGGTCCCTCGAAGCCCACGCGGTTGACGGCGGCAACGAAAATTCCGTTGGAGATGGCATGCGCGCGCTGCACCGTGCGCCAGGCGTCCAGTTGCGCCGCGCCGTGCTCAGCCTTTTCCGAGGGGTGCCAGCCGATGGCCGTGGGATAAAACAGAATGTTGGCCCCGCGCAGGCTGGCCAGCCGCGCCCCCTCCGGGTACCACTGATCCCAGCAGACCAGCACGCCGATGCGGCCGAAGCGCGTATCGAAATTGGGAAAACCCAGATCGCCGGGCGTGAAATAAAATTTCTCGTAGTACAGCGGATCGTCGGGGATGTGCATCTTGCGATAAATGCCCAGAAGGCCGCCATCGGCATCCAGCACCGCGGCGGTATTGTGATACAGGCCCGCCGCGCGGCGCTCGAAAAGAGAAGCGATGATCACCACGCCGAGCTCTCCGGCCACTTTGCCCAGGGCTTCCGTGGAAGGCCCGGGAATCGGCTCGGCGAGATCGAAATTGTCGTGGTTTTCCTCGCGGCAAAAATAGGGCGAGCGAAAAAGCTCTTCCAGGCACACGATCTGCGCCCCGCGCGCCGCGGCCTCGCGAATGCCGCTGATCGCTTTGGCCAGGTTTTCAGCCGCATCGCTCGAGCATTTCCGTTGCAGCAGCCCGATGGTCAATTTCTCTTTCATAAATGGATACTACCATTCCGCCGCCAGCGCGAAAACTTTTCCCAACGCGAAGCGCGCAGTTTCATCCTTCCTTATCGTGCCGCAGCAAGCCGCGAATGCGCCGCAGCACGGCGGCCATCATGGCCGGCGTCAGCCGCCCGGTCTGCGTATTCTGCTGGCTGGGATGATAGGACGCAAAGAGCCGTGGCAGCCCATTCGGCAATTCACATTCGGCGCCATGCGCGAATCGATATGGCGTGCGCCCGGGAATTTCTCCTCGCCGCACCAGCAACCCGAGATACGCGTTAAAGGCGATCGCGCCCAGCGCCAGCACCGCGCGCGGCCGTAGCAAGCCCAGTTCCTCTTCAAGAAAACCTTCGCAATTGCGCAGTTCCGAGGGCAGCGGTTTATTGTCCGGCGGGGCGCAGCGCGCCGCGGCGGAGATGTAAGCGTTGTGCAGCGCCAAGCCGTCCTCGCGTTGCGTGGACGTCGGCTGGTTCGCGAATCCCGCGCGGTAGAGCTCCCCGTAAAGAAACTCTCCCGAGCGGTCCCCGGTGAACATCCGGCCGGTGCGATTGGCGCCGTGCGCTCCCGGAGCCAGGCCGATAATCATCAGCTCCGCCCGCGCATCTCCAAATCCTGGCACCGGGCGCCCCCAGTAGGTCCACTCGCGGTAGGCGCGCCGCTTGGTGCGCGCGACTTCCTCGCGGTACCGCACCAGGCGCGGGCATTTGCGGCAGGCGACGATCCGCTCGTCCAGCTCCGCCAGCCGCCGCTCGATTTCTTGCGCCATGCCCGGGCATCATAACAAAGCCGCCCGGCGGCCGGTTTGTCAGGCGCGCGTTCCTTCGGCTATCATGTTTCGTTCCATTTCGCACGCATCGCAGCTCGCTTTGCCACACTGGGCGCGCTCTGCCAAATTGGACGCCAACATACCCTGAAGATGGAGGACGCCTCATGACCATTGCCGTGGGACAACCCGCGCCGGAGTTTTCTCTGAAGGACCAGGACCAGAAAGACGTCAAGCTCTCGGACTATCGAGGGAAAAATGTAGTGTTGATCTTCTATCCGCTCGATTGGAGCCCGATCTGCACCAATGAGCACGCCTGCTTCGTCAACGATCTGAAGCAGTTCCAGACCTTGAACGCGCAAATTTTGGGATTGAGCGTGGATAGCGTCTGGTCGCACAAGGCCTTTGCCGACAAGATGGGCATCCACTATCCGCTGCTCGCCGATTTCCACCCGCGCGGAGCCGTGGCCGAAAAATTTGGCCTGTATCTAGCCGACAAGGGAATCACCGGAAGGGCCATCGCCATCATCGCCAAGGACGGCAAGGTCGCTTGGCTCAAAAACTACGACATTCCCACCGTTCCGGACATGAAGGAAGTAGAACAGGCGCTCGCGCAGGTGAAATAGTCAGCCCCGCGGCCCCGTGCGGCAATCCGAAGTGAAGACCAATCCCGCGGCGCGCCCGCGGGTTTGGCTTTTCTCCCCTGCTGGCGAGCCCAGCGTTCCTTCAGGCCTGCCCGCGGAAAATCAGCCACAGCAGCAGCCCGTTCAGGAGGATGATGGCCGCGGTCACCAGCCACGCCACCACCGCCACCCAGGGGCGGTTCGCGAATTCGCCCATCTTGGCTGGGTCATTGGTGAACTGCACCAGCGGCACCACCGCGAACGGCAGTTGAAAGCTCAAAACCACCTGGCTCAGAATCAACAAATTGGTGACTTGCTTTTCCCCGGCGATCCCGATCACCAGCGCCGCGGGAATGATCGCCAGCGATCGCGTGAACAGGCGGCGCACCCAGGGCCTGAGCCGCAGTTGCAGAAACCCTTCCATGACGATCTGTCCCGCAAGCGTCCCGGTAAGCGTGGAGTTTTGTCCCGAACACAGCAACGCGGCGGCAAACAGCACGCTCGCAAAGCTCGCGCCCAGCAACGGCGTCAGCAGTTGGTAGGCCTGGCCGATGTCGGCCACCTCGGTCATCCCGCGATGGTGAAACGCCGCCGCGCCCAACACCAGGATCGCGGCGTTGATGAAAAAGGACAGTCCCAGCGCCACGCTCGAATCCAGCGTGGCGAAGCGCACGGCGTCGCGCTTCTCTTCGGGAAGCGGCCCGAACGCCCGCGTCTGCACGATGCTGGAATGCAGGTAGAGATTGTGCGGCATCACCGTCGCGCCCAGGATGCCCACCGCCAGATAGACCATCTGCCGGTTATGCAAAAGCTCCATCGTGGGAATCAGCCCGCTGGCCGCCTCTCTCCACAGCGGCTGCGCGAAAAACATCTCGTACGCGAAGCAACCCGCAATGGTGACGATCAGCGTGATCACCAGCGCTTCAATCCATCGGAAGCCTCGCCCCTGCAGCGCCAGCACGATCAGCACGTCCAGCCCCGTCAGCAGCACGCCGGGCAGCAGCGGCAAGCCGAACAGCAGCTTGAGCGCCACCGCCGAGCCCAGCACTTCCGCCAGATCGCAAGCCGCGATGGCAATCTCGCACAGCACCCAAAGCGTGATGCGCACCGGCGGCGAGTAATGATCGCGGCAAGCCTGCGCCAGATCGCGCCCGGTGGCGATGCCCAGCTTGGCCGATAGCGCCTGCAGAAACATGGCCAGCAGGCTGCTCAGCAACACAATGCTCAGCAGCGAATATCCGAATTTCGAGCCGCCCCCAAGGTCCGTGGCCCAATTGCCGGGGTCCATGTAGCCCACGGCCACCAGGTAGCCGGGCCCCGCGAATGCCAGCACCTTGAGCCAGAACGAAGCGTCGTGCAGCACCGGAATGGTGCGGTAGGACTCCGGCAGCGATGGCAGCCCCTGCAGCGCCGGCCACCGCGATTTCCGCGAGGCGTCCGCCCCCCCGCTTCCAGGAGTGTCGCCCAGGCGCTCGGCCTCGGGGTCGGCCAGCGTGGCGTCCAAATTGTTGGAGTCCGGCATCATAAGTTAATCAGAATAAACTAAACTAATAAACTACACTTAATGCTTGGGAGCGTCAAGAACGGGGACCGCGTCGCGTTCCAAAGAGTGCTCTTCAAACGCTCCGCGCCGGTTTCAACGACATACGCTTTCCGCTCTTCTTTGCCGTCTTTTCTGCGCGCGCCGCGCTCTTTGTGGTAGCGTTGCAGTGAAGCTTTCAGGGGGAACGTCATGGCCGAATCGCAGGCTCCGCAGGTGCAAATCAAGGCCGACGAAAAGGAACTCGTCGCGCCGTACAGCAATCTGGTGATGATCCATCACAATCCCGAGGAATTTACCTTCCATTTCGTGCACGTCTTCACCAACGGCACCCACGGCAAGCTGGTCTCCAGCGCCGTCGTCAGCCCCGGCCACGCCAAACGCCTGTGGCGCGCCCTGGGAGAAAACATCGCCCGCTACGAAGCGCAATTCGGGCCCATCCGCGACGCCCCCGCGCCCACGCCGCCCTCTACCGTCGGCTTCGTCCAATAAGCGGCGCGCATGCCGCGCAACTCTTTCCTGTGGTTTGTGCTACTGTACGCCGGGAACGGGCCATGCCGCCCATCAGCGCTACTCTGATCACCTACAACGAAGCACTGGATCTCCCCCAGGCTCTGGCCTCGCTGCAAGGCGTGGCCGATGAAGTCGTGGTGGTGGATTCCGGTAGTTCCGACCAGACCTGCCGCATCGCCCGCGAAGCGGGCGCCCGCGTCCTCACCCGCGCCTTCACCGATTTCGGCGACCAGAAAAACTTCGCCGCCTCCCAGGCCGCTCATCCCTGGGTCCTTTCGCTCGATGCCGACGAGGCCCTCAGCCCCGAACTGCGCGCTGCGCTCCTGGAATGGAAGCAAACCGTGCCCGCGCGCCCCGCTTACGAAGTCACGCGCAAAACAAATTTCCTGGGCGGCTGGATTCGCCATTCCGGCTGGTATCCCGAATATCGCGTCCGCCTCTATCGCCGCGACGCCGCCCGCTTTGTGGGCGCCTTGCACGAAACCGTCCACTCCGATGGGCCGCCCGGCCGGCTCCGCGGCGATCTTTTCCATTACACCGTGCGCACCTTGAAGGAACACAACGCCAAGCTCGAGGTCTTCACCGACAAGGCCGCCGAGGATCTCTACGCGCGCGGGCGGCGGCGCTGGCGCGCCGGCATGTTCCTGGCTGCGCCCTGGACCGTGGTGCAGAAATTCGTGTTCCAGCGCGGTTTTCTGGACGGCCGCCGCGGCGCCCTGATTTCCTGGGCCGCGGGGCGCTACGTCTGGATGAAATACCGCAAGCTGGGCGTGCTGCTGCGCGGAGGAAAACTCCAGCGCCGCCAGTGGCCCCAGGCCGGAGACGCCTGAGCGTGCGCATCCTGCTGGTGGACCTCGAAAGCTCCTGGCGCGGCGGGCAATCGCAAGCGCTTCTCCTGCTCCAGGGCCTCCTGGCGCGCGGTCATTCCGTCGAATTGCTTTCCGCCCAGGGCGCCGCTCTTGCGCAGCGCGCCCAGTCCGAAAATATTCCTGTGACCATCGTCTCCCGTAGCCTGCGGCGCGCGCGCGCCGCAGGAAGGATTCGCACTCTGCTCCGCGACCCCGGCTTCGACGTGGTCCATGCCAACGAAGCGCATGCGCTTACCGCGGCCTGGCTTGCCGGCGCGCATCGCCGCGCAACGCTGGTAACCGCGCGCCGCGTGGCCTTCCCGCTGGGAACCAGCGCCTTGTCGCGCGCGCGCTATCGCGCTGCGCGGCGCATCATCGCCATTTCGCGCTTTGTGGCCCAGAGCGTCGTGGATTC